>MDTD01026525.1_pt1 | contig 14429 bp, 11 predicted proteins | sample 811221 | NCBI WGS metagenome assembly MDTD01 (sample SAMN05326646, study PRJNA326480) | marine metagenome | isolation source: seawater | place: Pacific Ocean: South West | collected 2011
ATTGAATTGATGAGTTTTCTTTCAAGAGTTGCGCCTCTTCCGACATATAAGGGGAATCCACTTCCAGAGAGCTTCGCTGCTGATTTAAAATCAAATAGTCTTAATCTCTCACCTAATTCGATGTGAGTTTTAGGTTTAAAATCAAATTCAACTTTTTTACCCCAGTTCTTAATTTGGACATTATCATTTTCTGTAAGGCCGTCAGGAACACTTTTATGAGGAATATTGGGTATTTGTTGCATGATTTTCAATAAATCTTCTTCAACATTTTGCAACTCAGACTCTAAATCTTTCAATTTATTTCCAAGCTTCCTTGTTTTCAAAATTGTTTCTGAAGCGTTTTCACCAGATTTTTTTGCCTTCCCAATAGATTCGGAAGCCGCATTCCTTTGAGCCCTCATTAAACTAGTATTTGTTTTCAATTCTCTTATTTGGGAATCAAGTTGTAAAACATGCTCTAAATCATATATCTCACCTCTCCTTGCTAGGGATTTCTGGTATGTTTCTTTATTTTTCCTTAATTCTTTAATTGAAATCATCTATAGAATTCCTTTTTATACATCAAAATTTATTTTGTTTACAGACATATTACTAAAATATTAGTCAAACCTTACATTTATTTTGCCCGGGCAATTATAACTAGGTTTTTAGATGCAATAAGAATAACTTATTGCATACAAACTAGGAATCCTATCGATAAAAAAGCGCCCAGTTTAAAATTATAGGGTAAAAATAGCATCAATATCAAAGTATTCACGTAATTGTTTTCTTTATTTGTTCTATTATTCAAAAAATGAAAAATCTAATTAAAAGAATTTGCATTCTATTGCTTGGATTCCAAAGTCTTGTCATTGCTCAAACAATAGATTTGAACAGTCTGCGTATCGCTGAAAAACAAGCTGCAAGATTACAAAACACTACAAGAGATGTTTCTAACGTTAATAAATCCGAGAACTCTATTGCACTTGATTCTCCAATAAATAGTGACAAATATCTGGTTGGCCCGGGCGATCAGCTTCGTTTAAATATCATTTCAAGTAATGAAACCTTTGATTACAGCCTAATTATTTCTCCAAATGGAACTTTACTAATCCCTTCAGTAGGAATCATAGATTGTAATGGTTTGACCTTGAGTAAACTTATTGATAAAATAAAAACAACTGTTAAAAATTGGAATAAGAATATTAAGATTAATGTGGAACTTGAAAAAATTAGAAAATTTAGAGTTCTTGTATCTGGGCAATTTAATAATGCTGGATTTTTTAATAGTACTCCTGTCACACGTGTTTCTGATCTTTTTAAAGTTGTAGAAAAAGGATATAAAAGCCCCTTAGCGTCTTCCAAAAAAAAACAAGTAAATAGATCATATTCTGAATCACTTGGAATGCAGTCTATTTTAGCTGTAGATGACTTTTACTCTAGAAAACTAGGTACAGATATTGAATTTGAAAGCGATTTTCCAAAGCTATCAAAAAGGAATATTCAGATTATTCGTAATGAAGATACTCTACATGTTGATATTGAAAAATTTAAAGTCAATGGGAATGTAAAGTATAATCCTTATGTTCACCAAAAAGACATTATTAAAATACCTTATGAGACTGAATACTTCTACGTTAGTGGAGGTGCTCAAATACCTGGAAAATACGAATTTAAAGAGGGTGAATCTGTTTTAGATGCTATTCAAATTTCGGGTGGTTTTCAATCAGGCGTGGATCTAAACAAGATTAAGATTACTAGAAGTTTCTTCAATAAACCCTCCATGTCATTTTTTGTTGATATAAAAAATATTGAAACTATTCCGATAATAGTAAATGATCATATAATGATTCCATATTTATCCATAAGTGAACCTCATGAAATGGTTAAAATTGACGGCAGAATTAAACACCCTGGAGAATATCCTATTGAACCTGGAGTTACAACTGTATATGATATTATTAGAAACGCAGGGGGCTTTTTATCTGATTCAGATTCCACAAAATTTATTATCAATAATAGGACTATTTCCTCTGCGCCTGATAGAGAACTTGAAAGGATATTATTAAAAGATCAACTCAATAGATCAGTAGAAGAGCAAGCATATGTCAAAGCTAGAATTAGGACACAAAAAGGATCATTGGAAATGGCAATAAATCCTTCTTCAAAGATGGATCATCTTTTAACAAATAATGATGAAATTATAATAGCAAAATCCTTTCCTTATGTGGAAGTAATTGGAGCGGTTCCATTTCCTGGAAGATACTCTTTTGAAGATAAATTAACTGCTAATGATTATATTAACCTGGCTGGTGGATTATCAAAAAATTCTAGTGGTAGAAAATTTCTTGTAAAATCAATAAGTGGTCAAAGGATTAAGCTAAACAACAAATATGATTTAGAAAGTGGCGATGTTATTTTTATTCCTGAAAAAATTGAGTATAATGATGAGTTTTTTCTTTTTAAGGAATTGACGAAATCAATCAGCGAGATTGCTCTTGCAGTATATTATTTTGGATACTTCTTAATCAATGATTGATTAATTATGAAACTTACACCCCACGAACAAAAAATCTTAAATATAGTTAATGCTAATCCCAAAGTAATTGATCAACCCCTCATAAGAAGCAGGGTTGCTAAGAGATATGGTCTTACCGAGAAGACTCTTAGAAACAGAATTGCAGAATTAAGGAAAAGAGGATTATTAGATAAGAAACCGGAAAAAAAAGCTGATCAACATAGACCATTAATCACAGAAAATGATGAGATTAATATAAATGCTGTTTGGGAAATCATTCTCATAAAGAAACGGTTTCTCTTGAAATTTTCTTTTTTTAGCACACTGGTAGGATTAACATATTCTTTACTTGCAACAGTCTACTTTGCATCTCGGATATCATTGTATCCTGCCGGAGAACTAATTCAGAGTGGTGGTGCTTTAGGTGATTTCCAAGGTCTTGCTAAATCTTTCGGTCTGGGTGCTTTAGGAAACGCCCCTACATATAATATCCCAGATATTATTAACAGCCGTAAACTTAAAAAAGATATTGTTCTAAAGAGCTGGAAAAACTTTAAGAGTCCTGAAGGAAGTAATCTTATTGAATTTTGGGATTTAGACAAACCGTCCTTCTTTTCTCCATTAAGTATGATAAGAAAGCTGTTGCCTACTGGTAATATTTCCGTAAGCAAGTTTGATAAAGCATTAGATGAAGCAATACAAAAACTTGATGAATTAATTGGAGTGAAAGAGGAAATTTCGGGGTTAATATCAGTAACTGTACTTTTGCAGGATGCCCAATTGGCATCAGATGTTGCCAACTATATCGCTGAATACGTTAAAAATTTTATTTCGGTTGAACAAAAACGTGAGGCTTCCCGAAATAGAAATTTTATTGAAAACCAAATGCAAGATGCAAAGTTCCAAAATGAAAAATCTGAAGATTTACTTACTGAATTTCGGAAAAAAAATCCTCTAAGACTAGACACTCCTTCCATCGAAATGAAAAGAGAACGTCTTGAGAGTGCTGTTGTAGAGAATAGGGCAGTTTATATTACCTTACGTCAACAATTTGAAATAGCAAAAATTGAAGAAGCTAAAGAAAAGCTATTAATTAATATTCTGGATACTGCAGAGCCTGCGGTTAAAAAAGCAAAACCAAAACGTACTCTTATAGTCTTAATGTCTTTCTTTGGTGGCTTATTGTTTGCTGTTCCATTTGCAATATATTTTGACAGAAAAAAAATTTAATAAACTTTTTCCCATTCTTAGATCTCGACTGTTTAAAAATTCTTTTTATACAGGCTTGGCACTAATATTCATTGGTCTAATTCCTTTCGTATTCAACTTTCTAGTTGGGCGTACATTTGGTGCTGGAGTTTTAGGTAAAGTAAACATCACAATAAATTTTTGTCTAATCATTACAATATTTATATCAAACTTTTTTGGTAGTGCAGGTAATAAATTTCTAGCAGAATTCCGAGGAAGTAGAGACTTTGATAGCTTTTTGTATACCTTGAAAATCATACTTTTTGGATCTTCAGGAATTTTACTAATTACAGGAGTTGTCTTATTCTTTTCATGGGATTATTTATCAGTAAAATTTTCATTACCCCCTGAGTTGTTTTTCCCAATCATATTATACATTTTTTTGCGAACAATATATATATTGCTTAGAAGGGTGTTCTATGGAATGGATTTAGTAAAACAATATGCGCAAAACGAAATCTTTTCAGCCCTGATAATGCTTACTTTGATTTTCTACTTATGTTACAATAATTTATCCGACTTTTTAGTGCATGCCTATATAATTAGCTATTCATTTTTTTTTATTTTAGGAATAAACATCTTTATAAAAAATTTCGACCAAATTATTTCTAGATTAGATATAAAAAATAACATATCTAAAAAATATGTACTCAAAGATTTTTCAAAATATGGTTTAGTAAGTATGATTGGAACCGTAGCTAGCACAGGGACTGGTTATCTATCTGTTATAGTTACAGGAATTTATTTAAATCATTCAGAGGCAGGCATATATACTGCAGCACTTTCGATTGTGAGTATTCTAATGTTTTTCCCAAAATTATTCATTCAAGTTTTCTTACCAGAATTTTCCAAATTATTTGGTCAGGGTGACAAAAGGAAGATCGTTTATATTTTTAAAAAAACTTTTTTTACTGTACTTGTATTTTCATTATTTATTTGTTTGTTTTTATTTTTCTTAAGCGAGGAGTTACTCGGTTTTTTCGGCAAGGATTTTTCAAGTGGTAGTCTAATCCTGAAAATAATAATTCCAAGTATCTTTATTAGAATGGTTTCCGTTCCTTGTAATGCATTTCTTTCTGGTACGAAGTTTATTATAATTCCCAACATAGGTGGAATTATTATACTCATTACTTCATTAATATTTTGGATAATTTTAATTCCTAAATACTACGAAACTGGTGTTGCATTAGGCTACAGTATTGGCGTAATTATTGGTATTGGATATCAAATTATCAGTGCTTTATTTAAATTAAAATCATTTACTATAAATAATTAAAAAATCTATATGCTTGCACTCCCACTTATTATAAGGTACTACATGTATTCGTTCCTTCTTATTGACTCAATAAGTGGTTTTATAAGGATATATCTTGGTATTACTAATCCTGTATTTAATATTGGTTATTGGACTAGAGGGCCAATACTCATTTTATTAATTTATTTTTATTTTTTAAAACTTATCAAAAAAAATATTTTTTTTGATGAGTTACTAACGATAGTACTGTTCATATTTTTTCTTTTAAATGGAGTAATTTACTATCTAGATAATTCATCATTATCAATGTTGGTTGAAAACCTAACCTACATACTTAGGTTCCAATTTCTCTTATTTATGTATGTTTTCTTAAAAAATAGAATGGATTTAAATATCAAGCTAACAAAAAGAATTATTTCTATAAATTTTATTTTTTTTGTTATAAACTTAAGTTTTGGGTTTCTATTTGGGATAGGGCTTGAATCATATAGATTTGAAGGCACATCCAAAGGTATGTTTCAGGGAGGTAACCCAGTATCAATTTTAAATCTCATTTTTTTTACATTTTTTCTCCTTGATGGTCCATTAAGAAGAAAAATCATTCCCGTTTCATTAACAATAATGAATGCTTTTATCATTGCATCAAAAAGTGTATTTGGTTTTATAATTCCTTTATATTTTGCTTTAAAAAGGAAAGCTCTGAGCCCAAATAAAATTATTGCTTATTTTACCTTATTTATCACCCTCTTTTTTTCGTTTACTATTTTAATAGATCGTACTGTAGAGCTATATGAGTCTAGATTTGGTTTAAATATTGAAAAATCTTTGAAAGCTGCAGAGAAAGTTGGTGGATTATATAATAATCAAGCCTTAAATAGTATTGCATCTATTAATTTTAGAAGATACGCTTCTTTGAATATTCAAATGGAAGAATCATTTACGGATATTAGAACCTTTATTCTTGGTAAAAGCTTTGCAGGTCAGAATTTATTTTGGAGAGAAAGAGGTGAATTTTGGTTTACTAACGCCTCAATGGATTTTTTCGACTTTTTCTTCAAATATGGTCTTGTAGGTACAATAATATTTATTTTAATTATCTCTAGAATATCTTTCTCTTCCTTTTTAAAGTCAGATGTTAAGAATAAAGTCTCAATTACTTTATTTTTTGCTTACGGTTTTTTTGGAGGTCATGTGATTGATTCTGTGACCTCAGGTTCCCTCTTTTATTATCTAATAGCATCAATTAAATCAAAAAATGCGAATTTTAATAGTAGCTAGCGGCAACAGTGCCAAAATGAGTCCTTTCGTAAGAGAGCAAGCCGAAAGCTTAATTAAAAAAGGAGTTTCTATAGATTTTTTTTTGATAAAAGGGAAAGGGATATGTGGCTATCTAAAAAATTATTTCCTTTTAAACAAGAAAATCAAATCTGAGAAATTTGATTTACTTCATGCTCATTATGGATTATCGGGTTTATTAGCTACAATGCAAAAGAATGTTCCCGTTATTGTAACGTTTCATGGTAGTGATGTAAATATGAAAAAAAACTATTTATTTAGTAAATTAGCTTCTCGATTATCAGCGTCTAATATATTTGTTCATCCCAATTTAGCACAAAAGCTTAAAATCTACGCACCACCTCAAAATATTATACCCTGTGGTTATAATAAGAACCTCTTTTTCTCAATATCTAAAAAAGAAGCAAGAATAAAACTTGGATGGAATCCAGAAAATTATTACGTCGCATTTTCATCATCGTTTGATAATAAAATAAAAAATGCACCACTAGCAAAGTCGGTGATTTCAGGAATTGTCAATTGTCAACTTGTAGAATTAAAAGGATATGAAAAGGAAAAAGTGAATTTAATTTTAAATGCATCAGACTTACTTCTTGTCACGTCTTTTTCTGAAACCGGTCCAATAATTGTAAAAGAAGCCTTGGCATGTAATTGCCCTATTGTTTCTACGGATGTTGGTCATGTAGCAGAATTAATTAAAGATGTACCAAATACTTACATTACTTCTTATGAATCAGATGATATTAGGAAAAAAGTTAACTTAGTTTTAACTAAAAATAATAGAACTCAAGGAAGACAAGCAGTCGCTCCCTTTGAATTAGATAAAATTGCCTTAAAAGTGAAAAATGTTTATATCAAAACACTAGAAGACTTACCTAAATGAAAGTTTTATTCGATATTGGTCATCCAGCTCATGTTCATTACTTTAAAAATCTCATAAAATTACTTAAACAAAACGGTGATAGAGTTTTAGTAATTGCCAGAAAAAAAGATGTTACTCACATTCTTTTATCAAATTATAAAATTCCTTACATATCAAGAGGTAGTGGTTCAAAAACACTAGGAGGTAAACTACTTTATTTATTTAAAGCAAATCTAATACTTTTCAGATACTCAAAATTATTCAAACCCGATATTTACGTAAGCTTTGCTTCTCCATATGCCGCGCAAATAGCTTATTATTTTAATAAACCTCATATCTCTTTTACTGACACAGAGCATGCAAAACTAGGGATTGCATCATTTTTACCTTTTACAGACACAATAATAACACCATTGTCATTTAAAAGTTATCTAGGTATAAAGCACATAAAATTTGATGGTTATATGGAGAATACCTACTTACATCCTGATCATTTTAAGCCCAATGTTAATGTTTTAAAAAATTTAAATCTTAACAAAGGAGAAAAATATGTTGTTTTACGTTTAGTTTCATGGGATGCAAGCCATGATGTTGGACAAAAAGGTTTTTCAATTAAAAATCTAGTTAAACTTGTAAATGAAATTAAAAATCACGCTCGAGTTTTTATTTCAGCAGAAAATAGAATCCCAAATATTTTAAGAAAATATAAATTAAATATAAATCCTACTGAAATTCATGATGTATTATCATTTGCTGAACTCTTCATTGGCGAAGGAGCAACAATGGCTTCAGAGTCTGCAATTATGGGAACTCCAAGCATATATGTCAATAGCCTTACCGCTGGCACGTTAGAAAATCAAAAGAAAAGAGGTCTCCTACATATTTTTAATTCATCTGAAGGATTAATTGAAAAGTCTATTGAAATATTAAAAAATCCCAAAATAAAAAATGAAACTAAACAAAAAAGTTTAAGTTTATTCGAAAATAAAATAGATGTGAATAATTTTTTTCTATGGCTTATATCTAAATACCCTAAATCTATAAGAATACAAGAAAAGTATAATTTGTAAATAGCTATATTAATTTTAAAAAATATTTTATTATTATCTATAAAATATATAGATTTTAATCCCATATATAAAGGAAACCTTATCGCCATAAAACGCTAATAATTTTTAAAAACCTAAGAAAAATATAAAAAGCGTTAGAAAATCATGGCGGGAGTTTGTAGATGTGATTTTTATCACACCATATCTTTACTATTAGATATTAGTTTTCTTAAGCAAGACATAACATTCAACCCCAATGTTAAAATTAAATGATTCAAAAATCTGCATTAAAGAAAGCCCTATGGATTAGTAATATATTATCCCTTAACGGCGTTTTTTTTATAATGCATTACCAAAAATTCAAGAGCATTTTTCCTGTTAATAATTATTTTTATTTATATCTAATATTTATTTCCCTATGGATAATTTTTGCTCAATACTACAAAAAAATAGATCGAATAATTGAAAATTCAATTAGCTTATCCATGAGGATAATCTTTTGGTCATCATTATTGTCTCTACTTTCCGTTGTTATAATACTATCCATGTCTGATTTGTGGGCAGTTTCAAGATTTTTTGTACTATCTTATGTACTTATTTCTTTTTTATGTGAATTATGCTTTACAAGCTTTTTAAAAATATATATAAAATCAAAAATAGTAATCGATGGTGATTCACTTTTACAAGATAAAGGGAAAATATCAAACAAATTTTATATTAAATGGCTTTTGCCTGGGATATTTTTTTTGATTCTTACTTATGTCATGTTAACTTACTTTAGTATTGGAACATTCCAATATAATATTTTACACGAAAAGAACTTTTTAATCTTAATTTCCTCGTGGGGACTTGGAACTCTTCTAACGAATCGATATAAAGAGCCCAATACTATAAATCACTATTATGAAATAGCACCTTATATTAAGGCTGCAATTTTAACAATTTTATTTTTAACATTTTTCTCTTTTTTATTGAGAATTAGCCCAAATTCAATGATCGTCATTTATAAGGCAAGTCTTATACATTCCACCATAGAAATCATTGCATTCTTTTTGTTCTTTTTCGGAAAATCTAAAACATCAAATGGTTTTGAAAAAAGTATGAAAGATCATTCTAACAAAATTAAAGATCAACAGGTTTTAAATAACCTTAAAAAGAATTCTATCAAACCGAATTCATGTTATGAAAAAAATGAATTATCTAAAAGTATTGAAATGTTTGATTTCAATTACTCTAAAAAATTAATTGATTTCATTTGGAATAATATCAAAGAGGAGAATTTCAGCAGTAAAAATGTTACCATATTAAATACGGTTTCTACAATTAATGTGGATCTATTAAATTCATTATCAAAAGATTTATTTATAAATACTCACCCTCTTAATGATTTCAGAAGAATAAACGAATATTTATTATCAACATACTCCAAAATAAAACCTGGAGGAATAATGGTTGGAAGTTTTATTCCTTTAGAACATATGAAAAAGAACCTTAGATCAAAAATGCCTCATTTTTTATATTCTATAATTCTTCCATTTTATTTTATTTTTCGCAGAGTTTTTCCAAAAATAGCAATTACAAAACAAATATACTTTATCCTTACTAATGGAAGAAATCGTGTTTTATCAAAATCAGAAGTCTTAGGGCGTCTTTCATTTTGTGGGTATGAGTTAGTTGATGAATGTAGTTATGATGATAGAATATATTTTATATGCAAAAAGAAAAATACTATTTCAAATGAAAAATTTCCTTCATACGGACCAATCGTTAAGCTTAAAAGAATTGGATATTTAGGAAAATTAATTTACGTTTACAAATTAAGAACTATGTATCCATACAGTGAGTTTATTCAAGGTGATATTTATGAAAAGAATCATTTAGATTTGTCTGGTAAAATGAAAAATGATTACAGGATAACCTCCTGGGGAAGAATCTTTAGAAGATATTTTATAGATGAGATTCCTCAGGTATTTAATTGGATTCGAGGCGATCTTAATCTTATTGGCGTAAGAGCTCTAAGTGAGCATTATTTCAGCTTATACCCAAAGTCTCTGCAACAAAAACGGACTAGTTTTAAGCCTGGCTTGATACCGCCATATTACGCAGATCTTCCAAAAACTTTTGATGAAATCATTGAAAGTGAAATCAATTACCTTAATAAAAAAGAAAGAAAACCATTTACTACAGATTTAATATATTTTTTCAAATCTATTTTTAATATATTTTTCATTGGCGCTCGAAGTAAATGAATAGAAAAATTAAATATTGTTTCTTTTTAATTTTATTATCGCAGTTATTATCAGCCAATAAAATCATCATTAAACCTGCTATTTTTTCTGTTTATTCAACTACTGGAAGGGATTGGATGTATCAAAAAAAACCAATTAATATTTTTGGTTTTGGATTAAACGCATACATTAAAAATGATTACCTAGATTTAACACTTAATTACTTGCAATTAGGATTATTGGGAAATATTAATCAAAATCTTTTTAATTTTTCTCCGCAACAAAGTTTTGCCTATATTGATAAGTCAAAAGATGCTAGCGGATATTGGACTGAACACGTTGAAGCAAAATTAAGCTACAATTATGGTAACATTGTAATCGAATTAGGAAAATTTAATAGACATTGGGGTCATGGAGAGAGGTCATTGCATATTTCAAATAAAGCACCTTCTTACCCTCAGATAGGGTTTAGGTATAAACTAAACACCGCTCTTAATTATTTATACTTCCATGGGTTTTTAAATAGTAACATACCAGATACTATGCGCACAAATTATTATAGTAATCATTTTAGTCAGAGATATGTTAATATTCCAAGAAATATAGCTGCACATCAAATAAAATGGAAACCTAATAATAAATTTTTAATTAGTCTCTATGAATCTGTTGTCTACGCTACACGTAGTATAGATATGTATTATCTACTGCCAATTATACCCTTTTATCCTTTAGAAAACTATATTGGGGATACTGATAATATTCAAATGGGGTTTGAAATTTTATACACATTAAATGAATCTCAAGCATCTTACTTAGCTTTTTATATGGATGAGTTTACGCCAGAATGGCTTTTTAAAACAAAAAATCATAATTGGTTTGGTTTGGCCGCAGGTTATTGTGTTAAAAATAAAATTTTAAATAAATCAGAGCTAAAATTAGAATATAACTGGACTGACCAAAGAATTTATATGCATAAATATGATATAAATGATTTTTATAATCATCAGCAACCTCTAGGTTTCTGGGCTGGACCTCATGCACAAGAGTTTTTAGTAAATTATTTTGTTGTTCTAAAAGATGTACTATTAAACTTTCATTTTTCTAATACAAGGAGAGGATTAAATACTAGAGATATGGTTGAGGAAAACTATAAAGATTTACAATCTAAAAGATACGAGTTAGGCATGGAAAAACGGATATTTTCTTCTTTAAATCTTAAAATTCCATCGAAAATAAAGGGTCTAAAATATTCTATTGATCTGAATTATACCAAATTTACTAATGCTGGTATTGATATTATTAATGATGATCTATTTGCTGGTATTGATTCAAAAAAGATATCGGTTGATTGTGGCATATTTTATAATTTTACTTTATGAAAAGATAATTGTGAGTCGCATTAGACTCTTTAAATAATCTTTTTTAAATATCTGCCATATTCATTTGGGTAATCTTCAGCAATTTTTTTTAATTGTTCTATATTAATGAAGCCTTTCCTATATGCAATTTCCTCTAAACAAGATATTTTTAAACTTTGCCTATCTTCAATTGATTTAATAAAATTTGATGCATTATTCATTGCTTCTTTGGTCCCTGTATCCAACCAAGCATAACCTCTGCCCATGATTTCTAATTCTAACCTTTTTTTATTAAGATATATTTGATTTAAAGCACTAATCTCTAATTCTCCTCTTTTAGAAGGTTTAAGAGTTTTAGCTAATTCAATTACATCATTTGGATAAAAATATAATCCAACCACAGCATATCTTGAATCTGGACTTTTTGGTTTTTCAGTTATCTGCTTGACCCTACCTGACTTTTCAAATGAAACAACACCATACCTCTGGGGGTCTTTAACACCATAACCAAACACTAAAGCTTTATTATTTTCCTGAATAGATCTAGCACCTTTTGAAAGCAATTTAGACAAACCATGTCCGTAAAATATATTGTCACCAAGTATCAGACATACTCCATCATCGCCAATAAAATTTTCTCCTATTATAAATGCTTCAGCTAAACCATTGGGTGATGGTTGAATTTCATATGAAATGTTTAAACCTAACTTTTGACCATCGCCCAAAAGTTGATCGAACCTAGGAGTATCTTCGGGAGTAGAAATAATTAAAATATCTTTAATACCAGCAAGCATTAATGTGGAAAGAGGATAGAAAATCATTGGTTTGTCGTAGATGGGTAATAATTGTTTAGAAACGACCTTAGTAATAGGATAAAGTCTTGTTCCGCTTCCTCCTGCTAGAATTATTCCTTTCAAAATTATAAAACTCCCAACCTTTTTTGGCATTTTTGAGTACTATATATAGGTTCCCACCAATCAATATTATGAATATACCATTTTATAGTCTTTTCTATTCCACTTTCAAAAGACTCTTTAGGCGACCATCCTAATTCTAATCTTATTTTAGATGCGTCAATAGCATAACGAAAGTCATGACCGGGTCTATCTTGCACAAATTTGATCAACTTTTTGTAAGATTCAGATCCACTTTTGGGAATTAAGTGATCTAAAACTTTGCAGATAGTTTCAACTACATGAATATTTTTTATCTCATTATTGCCGCCTATATTATAAGTTTGGCCTGCAATTCCATTTTCTAAAACAGTAAGTATTGCCTTACAATGATCTAAAACATACAACCAATCCCGAACATTTTCCCCTTTGCCGTAAACTGGCAATGACTTATCCTTTAAAGCATTAATTATCATTAAAGGTATTAGTTTCTCAGGAAACTGATAAGGCCCATAATTGTTTGAACAATTTGTTATTAAGGTAGGAAGATCATATGTTCTATTCCATGCTCTTACAAGATGATCTGAACCAGCTTTTGATGCAGAATATGGGGAGCTAGGATCATAAGGTGTAGTTTCAACAAATTTTCCATATTTGCCAAGTGAACCATACACTTCATCAGTAGAAATATGAAGAAATCGAAAATTTATATTTTTTGATTTAAAAAAATACTTTCTTGAATGTTCTAGTAAATTGAGAGTGCCTAAAATATTTGTATTTATGAAACCGTCTGGAGAATCTATTGATCTATCAACATGACTTTCTGCCGCAAAGTGAATTACTGAATTAAATTCATACTTTTTAAAAAGAGATCCTACTAATTTATTGTCACAAATATCGCCTATTATTAGCTTGTGCCTTCTCTTTAAAACAGGCGGAAGATTAATTTTTCTACCAGCATAAGTCAATTTATCCAAATTAATAACATATATATCAGAATATTTTTCTAGTAGATATTGAACAAAGTTTGATCCAATAAAACCGCAACCACCTGTAATTAATATAAGCTTCATTCTAGTAACTAGGTAAGCACTTTTGATCTTGCAAGTAGGGCAAATTATCGTCTTTATCGTTTAAAATGGGTAAGCTAATGCCCCATTTAATATTTAAATCAGGATCATCCCATTTTATACCATACTCATCTTCTGGATCATAAACGTTTGTACATTTATATAACACAATTGAAAATTCAGATATTACCACATATCCATGGGCAAATCCTTCAGGGATATAAAAAATTTTCTTATTTTTAGCTGAGATTTCCTCAGCATGGTATTTTCCAAATGTTGGAGAACCAACTCTTATATCAACAGCAACATCGAGTATGGAGCCAACGATTACTTGAACTAATTTTCCCTGAGGTTGGTTAAGTTGATAATGTAACCCCCTTAGCACGTTATGCTTCGATCTAACTTGATTATCTTGAGGAAAAATATTTGGTAAACCATACGAACTGAAAACAGTAGATTTAAATGTCTCAAAGAAACTACCTCTTGAATCATTATGTATAGAAGGTGTTAAAATTTTTACACCGTTGATTTTTGTTTCTTCAACTTTCATTCAACTAATTATTTCCAACATTATCAAAAAGAAATCCATTTTGTTTTAATTTTTTTACAGATAAAATATTTCTTGTGTCTAAAAGAACTGGGGTTTTCATTATTGATTTTAAATAACTTAAAC
>MDTD01068154.1_pt1 | contig 14428 bp, 13 predicted proteins | sample 811221 | NCBI WGS metagenome assembly MDTD01 (sample SAMN05326646, study PRJNA326480) | marine metagenome | isolation source: seawater | place: Pacific Ocean: South West | collected 2011
ACCAATGTCTTTGTAAGTTTGCCCTGGTATTCCTGGAGGAGTTCTGAATTTATATTTTCTAAAATCAGCCATGTCTTTAATAGGTTTTGGAAACCAACCTAAAGCTTCGGGTCCAACTGGTTGAATCATAAATCCTTTGATGTCTCTTCCCATTTCTTTCCAAAGTCGGTCGTATAATTCTTTACCACCACCATATTGGAACCAAGATAAGAATGCAATATTGTCAATACCAACTCCACCACCAGCTACTGGCGAACCAAATAACATAGCAGCAGGGTGATCACCTGACCAATAGTGAGTCCATGCGAATCCACAATCAATCAGACCTTTGTCAACAGCATCTAAAGTTTCTTTAACACCAACAACTGCACCTGCAGGAAGGATTTCAAATTTAAGAGATCCGCCGGTTAATGTAGTTACAGTATCAGTGAAGTCTTTTAACATTTTAACTTCATCAGCTTTAGTGTTTAGCACTGTTTGACATTTAAGTGTTTTTGCAGCATTAGCACTTGAAGTAAATCCAATTACTAAAAGTGTAGCAAATAACATTGAAATGATTTTTTTCATTATATTTCCTCTGTTTAGTTAATTATAACGATAGCATACAATCAGAAAAATATAGCTGACACAAGTGACAATTGGGAAATATATGTATAAATATCTAATATGAAAAAAAGTATTCAACTATAAATGGAAAACTATGATTATATAATTATTGGAGCTGGATCAGCTGGATGTGTATTAGCGAACAGACTTTCTGAAAATTCAAATTATAAAGTAGCTTTAATTGAAGCTGGTGGAAAGGATAATTATCCATGGATACATATTCCTGTTGGATATTTTAAAACTATGCACAATCCATCAGTTGATTGGTGTTATAAAACTGAACCCGATGAAACAATGAATGGCAGATCAATTCGTTATCCAAGAGGGAAAACATTGGGAGGCAGTTCTTCCATTAATGGTCTACTTTATATTAGAGGTCAGAGTAAAGATTATGATGTTTGGAGACAAATGGGGAACTCAGGATGGGGCTGGGAAGATGTTCTTCCATATTTTATTAAATCTGAAAACCAAGAGAGAGGCAAAGATAAATATCATGGGGTTGGAGGACCTTTATCAGTATCAGATCAAAGAATTCAACTACCTTTATTAGATGAATTTCAAAATGCTGCAAAGGAGTTTGGTATTCCCAAAACAAAAGACTTTAACACTGGCAATAATTTGGGATGTGGATACTTTCAAGTAACTGAAAAAGACGGATTTAGATGTAGCACAGCTGTTGGATATTTAAATCCAATTAAAAAAAGACAAAATTTGAGAATTATTACAAATGCTCATGTAAAAAAAATAAATTTCCAAAATAAAGTGGCAAAAGAAATTGAATACTGGCAAGATAATGCATTAAAAAAAATTTCAGCGCAAAAAGAAATTATTTTATCATCTGGAGCAATTGGATCACCTCAAATACTTCAAACATCTGGAATTGGAAACTCACAAAAGTTAAAAAATCTGGGGATTGAAATGGTACATGAATTAAATGGGGTTGGAGAAAACTTACAAGATCATTTAATGTTTAGACCAATTTATAAAGTACATGGTTTAAAATCACTTAATAAAAAAATAAATAGTATATTAGGAAATCTAATGATTGGTTTAGAGTATGTTTTTAATAGAAGTGGCCCAATGACAATGGGTGCAAGCCAAATGTGTATGTTTGCAAAGAGTGATCCATCTTTAGATCTTCCTGATCTTCAATGGCATGTTCAACCAATGAGTATGGATACTTTGGGAGCAACAAAAAATCATGATTTCCATGCATTCACACCTACTGTTTCTAACATAAGACCTACAAGTAGAGGTTATGTAAATATTACTGATAAAGACTCAAGAACTTATGCAAAAGTCAAATTGAATTATCTATCTACTGAACATGATAGAGTAGTGGCTGCAAAAGGATTGAAACTAACAAGAAAAATTATTATGGAGTCACAAACTTTTAAAAAATATAAACCTGAAGAGTATAGACCTGGAATTGACATAAATGATGATGAAGAATTAGTTAAAGCAGGTTCAGATTACACTCAAACTATATTTCACCCTGTTGGAACTTGCAAAATGGGTCAAGATGATATGGCCGTAGTAGATGAAAAATTAAAAGTGAAAGGAGTTAAAAATTTAAGAGTTATTGATGCTTCAATAATGCCTAACATCACATCAGGTAATACGAATGCACCAACGATAATGATTGCAGAAAAAGGTGCTGATATGATATTAGGAAATTGATGTTAGCTGAATTTTTTACCCCTGAAAAATTAACAATATTAACTCAAATAATTTTAATCGATTTAGTTCTAGCTGGCGATAATGCGATTATAATTGGAATGGTTGCATCAAAATTTCCTGAAGATCAAAGAAAAAAAATAATTTTTTGGGGTATTGGTGGGGCGGTAATATTAAGAATAATCCTAACTTTATTGACAGCATATCTACTTCAGATTACAGGTTTAAGGTTAATTGGTGGATTTCTTCTACTTTACATAGTTTATAAACTTTATATTGATGTCATTAAAAATTCTAATATTGCAAATAATATTAAAGTAGACAATTCAAATTTTTATAAAGCTATTTGGACAATTTTATTGGCCGATTTTACGATGAGCTTAGATAATGTTTTAGGAGTAGCAGGAGCTGCAGGAGATCACTATGGTCTATTAGTATTTGGTCTCATTTTATCTATTATTTTAATGGCTACAGCAGCCACATTAATATCTAACATGATAAAAAAATATAAATGGATAGCATGGGCTGGTTTATTAGCGATACTAATTGTTGCTATTGAGTTGATTTACACAGATATTGAAATATTATTTTTATAATGTTCTTAAAAAATTATAATTTAAAAAATAAAATAGCAGTTGTCACTGGAGCTGGAAAAGGTTTAGGACGAGCTTGTGCAATTGCATTAGCAGAGGCAGGTGCTAACTTAATAATTATTAGCAGAACTAAAAGAGATTTAGATGAGGTTTCGAAAAAAATAAAGAAGCTTAAAGTAAAATGTAAATCGTATATTTGTGATATTACAAATTATAATGAAATAAAAAAAATCATAAATAAACAACCTAAAATAGATATTTTAATTAATAATGCAGGTAATAATATTCCTGAACATTTTACAAAAGTTAAAACAAAAAATATGGAATACTTAGTAAAGATAAATACTATAGCTACTTTTAACCTTGCTCAATTATGTGCACTTAAAATGATAAAATCAAAAAACAGAAAAAAAATTGGAGGTGCTATTGTAAATATGTCTTCACAAATGGGACATGTTGGAGGGCCCATAAGAAGTGTTTACAATATGAATAAATGGGGTTTAGAGGGATTAACTAAAGGTATGTCATTAGATCTAGCCAAATATAATATTAGAGTAAATACAGTTTGTCCTACATTCGTAGTTACACCAATGACTAAAAAATTTTTAAAAAACCAAAAATTTAAAAGAGAAACACTTAATAACATTCCACTAGGTAGATTTGCAGAATTATCTGAAATATCTTCAGCTGTTGTATTTCTTGTATCTGATGCAGCATCTATGATTACAGGAACTTCATTATTGGTAGATGGTGGATGGACAGCAAAATAATAATTAAATTAATTGTTTTAATATTTTTTTTTTGCTCAACCAATATTAATGCTGTTGAATTTAAAGGAAAATTTTTACAAGGTCATTATATAATTGGATTAACTGATCCATCAGCAAAAATAATTATTGATAAAAAAGAAGTTAAAGTATCAAAAGATGGGTATTTTGTTTTTGGAATTGATAGAGATAGAAAATTTGATTTAACAATCACTAAAATAAAAGATGGGAAAAAAGAAAAAATAATTAAAAAAGTTTTAAAAAGGAAATATAGAATTCAAAGAATAGATGGTTTAGAGGAAAGCAAAGTAACTCCACCAGAGTCTGTTTATAAAAGAATTAAAGAAGAAAATAACAAGATTGGAGAAGCAAGAGCAATTAACTCTGATTTATCTTTTTTTAAAGATCAGTTTATCGTACCAGTCGAAGGAATTATTAGCGGGGTATATGGAAGTCAAAGAATCTTAAATGGGAAACCAAAATGGCCTCATTATGGAATTGATATAGCTGCTAAACTAGGAACCATGATTAAGTCCTCTGGTTCAGGAATTGTTACTATGGCTGAAGATGACCTTTATTATACAGGTGGGACAATTATTATGGACCATGGACATGGCATTTCTACAATATATTCTCATCTTGAAAATGTAATGGTATCAGTGGGCGATAAAATTAATCAAGGAGATATTATCGGTACAGTTGGATCAACCGGTAGGTCTACAGGACCACATTTGGATTTTAGGGTAAACTGGTTTCAAACGAGACTTGATCCAATGACTTTGATAAACTAATTAATAAATGATTTTTGATATATTAACGATTTACTTACTCGTTCTAATAATAACATTTTCTTTTATTGGTTATGGTTTTCTTCTTACAAGTTTTATTGATAAAAATATTATTAAATTCAATTTAGGATATATTGGTCTTATTGGATTATTTTTATCAACTGTAATTTCCTATGTCACAATTTTTTTTGTAAAACATGGATATGTACATAACCTAATTTTTCATTTGCTCGGTATTTCTTTTTTTATCTATTTTATAAATCAAAATAAAAATATAATTAATATTAAAAAATATATTTTAATTTTTTCAATTTTATTTATTGGTTTATTAATTCTAAGAAACCATGATGATTTTAATTATTATCATTTAACATATTCATTAGGATTAACAGAAAGTAAATTAATTTTGGGCCTTGGTAACCTTGGGCATGGATATACACATCATTCATCTATATTTTTTTTAAATTCATTACTTTTTTTACCCTATATCGAACATTTTTTATTTCATTCAATTGGATGGATGACTTTATTTTTTGTTAATCTGATTATTTTTGATGAGCTTCTATTTAAAAACAGAAAAAAATTAGATTTTGAATTTTTTTTCTATATTTTTACTTTTTTATTTATAAATTTTAAGTTTTTTAGAATTGGATCATATGGAACAGATTTATCAGGACAGATAATAATACTTTGTTTAATACCTTTAATTTACAAAATTTATAAATTTAAAAAAATTGAAAATTTTGATAAAACTAATTTTAGTTTAGCAGTTATATTAATCACTTATCTTGCCACTTTGAAATCATTTATGATTCTAAATTTTCTATATTTCATACCACTTTTAATTTTTACAAAATTTAAAAAAATAAAATATATATTGGTACCTAAAATTGTCATAACATCTTTATCTGGAATAATTTTGTTAATTATAATTAATACCTCTTACACTGGATGTATGATTTATCCAATTAAACAAACTTGTTTTGAAAATAAATTAGAGTGGTCATTAAAAAAAGATCATGTTGAAAATATGAGTCAGTGGTATCAGCAATGGTCTAAGGCTGGGGCTGGTATAAATTATAGAGTAGAAAATCCAAAAGAATACATAGAAAAATTAAATTGGTTACCTAATTGGTATGAAAGATATTTTTTATACAAATTTAAAGAAACCTTATTAGGAATTTCGTTTTTAGTTTTTTTGGTACTTAGTCTTTATTTATATAAAGTAAAGAAAACATTTATAAAATTAAGTTATGAGTCGAAACGCTCAATTAAAATTGTAGGCTTAATTTCTTTAATTTTATTTATAGAATGGTTTTTTAATCATCCAGCACTCAGATATGGAGGATATTTCTTACTTGTTACTTTAATTTTTATTCCTTTCTCAGTTTTTTTGTCAAAATTTGGTATAACTACACATAATAAAAAAATAATTACTATATTTTTAATTTTATTATCTTATTCAATATTTAATATTAAAAACTTCACAAGAATTATTGAGGAAAAAAAAATTGTTTTGAATAATAATTTTCCTTATTTTTATTCACCCGAACAAAAATTTACCACTCATGATATAGGGAATAATACAAAAATATATGTGCCGATTGATTACTCAGGATGTTGGGCAATTAAAACTCCTTGTATTCATTTTTCTGGTCATGTTGTAGGCAGCCAATATGGTGTTTATAAGGTTATAAAAAAAAAAGACTAAATTTCAGTTTTGGCCTTAAAACGTTCGTATAGAAGTCTTGCATTTATTCCAAAATTTAGAAATGGTTGGGGTGGTAACCAAGTAGGTTTAGTTCTATTTTCAATAATTTTGATTTCTCTAGTATATTGATCTGAAGCCTTAAGTGCTATTTGTTCGCCAAACAAAGTTCCAACTCCAATGCCTGAACCATTATAACAGCCAGCAACAAATACATTTTTATCTATTTTTTCAAAAATTTGTGAGCTATTTCTTGATCTTGAAACAATTCCCGACCAAGAGGATTTGATAATGTCATCAGGCAGCAAAGGAAATCTTTTTTTAATTCCAATTTTTTGTTTAAATGTTCTCTCACTTAATTTAGCTTTAGACATATAGAATGGATTATAAAACTCCGCAGTATTTCTTATTAAAATTCTTCGATCTTTAGTCATTCTTATAGTGGCACCCATTGGTCTAACAGGTAAAACTCCCCACTCCTTTGGTTCACCAATCGATCTAAATTCCCGATCTGTTAAAGTTCTTGTCATGCTAGCTGTTAAAGTAATTGGAAAATTATAATTTGTTTTAATTCCTAGTGATCTTAAAAAACCATTAGTTGCAAAAATAATTTTTTTTGTTTTTATATTTCCATTCTTAAAACGACAAGAAACAAAATCTTTATCATTTTTCCATTTTATTAAAGAAGAATTTTCAAATAACTTAACGTTACTAGACAATGCATGTATCATAGCTCTGACTAATTTACCTGGATTTAATAAAATTCCTCCTTTAGTAAAAAGCCCGATATTATAAAAATTTGTACCTAATCGTTTTGATAATTCTGCATTATCTAATAAATTATTTTCAAAACCCAATTTAGATAATGTATCTGAAAATTTTATTAAAGTTTTTTTATCTTCAATTTTAGATGATGCAAAAAATTTACCACATTCATTCCAATCGCAGTCGACTTGATATTCTTTAATAAATTTTTTTACAGCTTTAATTCCTAACTCATAAATGTCCGTTTTCTTTTTATAATTTTCTAATTCTTTATTAGAAGTAAATCCATCATTTAAAGTTGTATCAACTAAATAGCCTGAATTTCTCCCACTTGCTCCCTCTCCTGCTAATTGGGCATCAACTAATATTATTTTTTTATTTGGATAAAGCTGACCTAATTTTCGAGCGGCAGATAAACCAGTATATCCAGCTCCAATTATAAGCCATTCACATTCTTCATTTTTTTCTAAAACTTTAATGTTTGATCTTGGTGCTAAATCATTGATCCAACTACATCCATTATCATTAACAACTTGCATGATAATATATTTAATCTAATTCAAATTCTTTTGTATAGTCTTTTTTAAGATAAGGATCTTGTTTAGATTTATCTAAAAAACAGTTACCAATAACTAAATAATCCAATTCTGTTCCCATAAAACAGTTAAAAGCATCTGTTGGTGTATTCACAATTGGCTCACCTCTAACATTGAATGAAGTATTTACTATTACAGGACAACCAGTTTTTTCCTTAAACTTAGAAATTAAATCATAATAACGTTTATTAGTATTTTTTGTGACAGTCTGCACTCTTGCTGAATAATCAACATGGGTTACTGCTGGAATTTCTGATCGCTTTATATTCAATTTATCTATACCAAAAAGATTTTTTTGTTCCTTGGTCATTTCAATTTTTTTGTTGGAATTTATATCTGCCACTAATAACATATATGGACTGTCAACATTCATATCAAACCATTCTGACAAATCTTCTCTAAGAATTGAAGGAGCAAAAGGTCTAAAGCTTTCTCTGTATTTTACTTTCAAATTGAGATTTTTTTGCATTTTTTCTGATCTAGGATCTCCTAAGATAGATCTACCTCCTAGTGCCCTTGGTCCAAATTCCATTCTCCCTTGAAACCAACCTATTGCTTTCTCATTTGTTAAAAATTTAGCAGTCCTATCAATTAATTCCTCATAGTTTAAAGTTTCAAAATTAGCTCCAGCTGTCTTTAAATCTTTTTCAATTTCATCTTGATTAAATTCAGTTCCTAAATAAGAGCCTTTCATATCATCGTTTGAATTAACTGATCTTTTATTGTTTTGATCAATGTGCCATAATGCTAGAGCTGCACCTAAAGAACCCCCTGCATCACCTGCTGCTGGCTGGATCCAGATATTATCAAAAATTTTTTCTTTAAGAATTTTTCCATTAGCAACACAATTTAATGCTACACCCCCAGCTAAACATAAATTTTTAATACCATATTCATTTCGAATAGATTTTGCCAAATTAATCATAATCTTCTCAGTAACTTTTTGAATTGATGCAGCTATATCCATATGAAATTGAGTTATCTTTTCTTTTTGTGGATTTCGTGGTTTTTGACCAAACAAACTATCAAATTTTTCATTAGTCATAGTAAGTCCAGTTGCGTAATTAAAATATTTTTGATCCAATCTAAAAGTTCCATCCTCTTTTAAATCAACTAGTTGTTTTATTTTATCCTCATATATAGGATTTCCGTAAGGAGCTAGTCCCATTAATTTGTATTCGCCACTATTTACTTTAAAACCTGTATAAAATGTAAATGCTGAATAAAGTAATCCAAGAGAATGAGGAAAATGGATTTCTTTTTTTATTTCTAGATTGTTATTTTGTCCAACTGCAACTGTAGTGGTTGCCCATTCACCAACACCATCTGCAGTCAAAACAACAGCCTCTTCAAATGGTGATGGAAAAAAAGCACTCGCAGCATGACTTAAATGATGGTCAGAAAAAAAAATATTTTGATCAGATTTATAATCTGAGTCGTGTTCCTTAAGTTTGTTAAACAAAAGATTTTTTTGAAATAACTTTTCTTTAATCCATATAGGCATAGCTTTTGCAAATGAAATGAATCCCTTAGGAGCAAAAGCAACATAGGTTTCCAATAATCTCTCAAATTTTAAAAATGGTTTCTCAAAAAAAACAATTTGATCAATTTCACTTAGTTTTAAATTTGCATATTTTAAAACAAATTCAATTGCATTGTATGGATAAATTGGATCATGTTTTTTTCTAGTGAATCTTTCTTCTTGAGCAGCAGCAATTATTTTTCCATCTTTTAAAATGCAAGCTGCGCTATCGTGGTAAAATGCTGAAATACCTAATATAGAAGTCACTTAAAATAAAGTATAAATAAATGGCGCTACCGCTGAACCTTGAGTTAAAACTATTAGTCCCCCAAATAAACCTAGAACAATGATGATGGGCAATAGCCAATACTTTTTTCTTATTTTTAAAAATTCCCAAAATTCTTTAATAAAACTCATATTAAAATTGATTTTTCATTTTACTTTTTTGACCACTTTTTTCAATCCAATAAGATTTAGTATCACTATATTTCAAATTCAATAAATCTTTACCTAATAACCTCATTATTAAACCTATTGGAGTTACTACTAAAAAAAATATAATACCCATAATTAATGGAGAAATTACTTTTCCTAAAAGAATTCCAAATTTAAACCAAAGTTTATTTAAAGGAGTTAAAATTTTAGATTTTAAAAGACCTAATACTAAAAAGATTATAGAAATTATTACAGACCATATTCTTATTTCTTCGCTATATATCAAGGGGTATAAAGCTATAAGTAAAAATACTATAAAAAAAACTATTCCAAAACTTCGATTTGAACTTATCTTGACATCATCCATTTAAAGATTTTTGAGGTTTCATGTCAGATTTATTTATACCTGCAACTTTAACTGGTTTTTTCATTGCATCTCTTCTAAATGGTTCACCAAGTTCTTGATTTAAAATTACCTCAATAAATGTTGTAATTCCTTTTTTTTGATCTTCACATGATTTTTTAATAGCAGCCGTAGTTTCCTCCATTGTTCTTACAGTTACACCTTTTAAACCACAAGCATCAGCAACTTTTGCATAACTTAATTCCGGATCGAGTTCTGTGCCAACAAAATTATTATCAAACCATAAGGTAGTATTTCTTTTTTCTGCTCCCCACTGATAATTTCTAAAAATTACCATTGAAATTGCTGGCCATTCTTCTCTAGCACATGAGCTCATCTCATTCATGCTAATTCCAAAAGCACCGTCACCTGCAAAACCTATAACTGGTGTATCAGGACAACCAATTTTCGCACCTAAGATAGAAGGAAACCCATAACCACATGGCCCAAATAAACCTGGTGCTAAATACTTTCTTCCTTTTTCAAAAGTAGGATAAGCATTGCCTATTGCACAATTATTTCCAATATCACTTGAAATTATTACATCATCAGGCATACCTGCTTGAATTGCTCTCCATGCTTGTCTAGGGGACATTCTATCAGAATCTCTTTCCCTAGCTTCTTTATTCCAAACAGTCCCTTCATCATCATCCTCATGATCTAAACTTGATAATTTTTGTAACCAAGCTGATTTAGTTTGATGAATAATATCCTTTCTCTTTTGTCTATCAGTATCACCAGCTGTTGGAGAAAGCTGAGCAAAAAGTTGTTGAGCAACTAATTTTGCATCACCACAAATACCAACAGTAACTTTTTTTGTTAAACCAATTCTATCTGAATTCATATCTACTTGAATTATACTTGCATTTTTTGGCCAATAATCAATTCCATAACCTGGTAAAGTTGAAAAAGGATTTAATCTTGTACCCAATGCCAAGACTACATCAGCTTTAGAAATTAATTCCATTCCTGCCTTTGATCCATTGTATCCCAGTGGTCCTGCTGCTAATGGATGACTACCAGGAAAACTATCATTGTGTTGATAACCTGAACAAACAGGTGCATCTAATTTTTCAGCTAATTTTTTACAATCCTCAATAGCTCCACCTATTACAACACCAGCACCAGATAATATAACTGGAAACTTTGCTTTAGATAACAGATCAGCAGCTTTTTTAATTGCGTCTACTCCACCTGCTTGTCTCTCTAGTCTAACAATTGGAGGTAAATCTATATCTATTACCTGCGTCCAGTAATCTCTTGGTACATTTATTTGTGCAGGGGCAGAACCTCTAATTGCTTTTTCTATAACTCTGTTTAAAACTTCTGCCATTCTTGAAGGATCTCTAACTTCTTCTTGATAACAAACCATGTCTTTAAATAAATTCATTTGTTCAACTTCTTGAAAACCGCCTTGTCCCATTGTTTTATTTGCTGCTTGGGGTGTAACTAACAAGAGAGGAGTATGATTCCAATAAGCTGTTTTAATTGGTGTAACTAATCCAGTAATTCCAGGTCCGTTTTGTGCAACTACCATGGACATTTTTCCAGTAGCTCTTGTATAACCGTCTGCTATCAAGCCACCGTTTGTTTCATGCGCCACATCCCAAAATGTTATTCCCGCATCAGGAAAAATATCAGAGATTGGCATAAAAGCAGAACCAATTATTCCAAAAGCGTGTTCTATACCATGCATTTGTAAAACTTTTACAAAAGCTTCCTCTGTTGTCATTTTCGTCATTCGTAGAACCTTTCTAAATTAATATTATGATATAATTTTTGTAAAAACTAATTGTTAATTTTTGGGATTAATATATAAGTTTTTGAAAATTTCAAACATTCAATTTGACACTAAAAATATGGCTACAGATATCATTATTCACGATGAAAAAGATAATGTTGGAGTGGTAGTTATAGAGAAAATTACTCCAAAACAGGATTGTAAGTGCTGGATTATGGAAAATGATAGCTCGGCTAGTATTCAATCAGTGGACGAAATTCCATTAGGTCATAAAATTGCTATGGTTGATTTGAAAGAAGGAGATACTATTTTGAAATATGGCCACGATATTGGCAAGGTAGTTAAATCAATTAAAAAAGGTGAACACGTTCATGTTCACAATGTCAAAACAAAGAAGTGGTAATTACATGAAAATCCCAAAAAGTTTTTTAGGTTACAAAAGAGAAAATGGAAGAGCAGGTACAAGAAACCATGTAATTATACTTCCAGTTGATGATATATCTAATGCTTGTGCTGAGGCTGTTGCTAATAATATCAAAGGGACTATAGCTTTACCTCATTCTTACGGAAGACTTCAGTTTGGTGCTGACTTAGAATTACACTTCAGGACGATGATAGGGACTGGAAGTAATCCAAATGTAGCAGCCGTAATTGTTATTGGTATTGAGCCAAAGTGGACAAAAAGAATTGTAGATGGAATAGCTAAAACTGGAAAACCCGTGGAAGGTTTTCATATCGAACGTACAGGTGACATTGGTACTGTAATGAAAGCTTCGAAAAAAGCACAAGAATTTTCACAATGGGCATCAGAAAAACAAAGAGAAGAATGTCCAATGAGTGACTTATGGATCTCGGTAAAATGTGGAGAGTCAGACACAACATCAGGACTAGCATCAAACCCAACAGTTGGAAATTTAATGGAAAAATTAGAGCCTATGGGTGTTCATTTATGTTTTGGTGAAACATCTGAACTTACGGGTGCAGAGGAAGTTTGTGCAACTAGGGGAGCAACAAAAGAGGCCTCTGATAAGTTTATGAAAACATGGAATGAATATAATGACTTTATTTTAAAAGAAGCTACAGATGATCTTTCAGAAAGTCAACCAACTGCCGGAAACATAGCTGGTGGTCTTACCACTATCGAGGAAAAAGCTTTTGGAAATTTCCAAAAAATTGGAAATTTAAAATTTATAGATGTTCTTGAGCCAGCAGAAGAACTGGCTAAAGGTCCCGGATTGTATTTTATGGATACGTCTTCAGCAGCAGCGGAATGTATAACACTTCAAGCCGCAGGTGGATTTAATATTCACTTATTCCCCACAGGTCAAGGAAATATTGTTGGGAACCCAATTGAACCTGTTGTCAAATTAACGGCTAATCCTTTAACGGCAAAAAGTATGAGTGAACATGTAGATTGTGATGTTTCTAAAATTCTTTCAAGAGAAATGAATTTATCAGAGGCTGGGGATAAACTCATTGAGACAACACTTAGAGTGGCTAATGGAAGATTAACCTGTGCAGAAGCTTTAGGACATAAAGAATTTGTTATGACTAAACTTTATAGAAGTGCCTAAGCCCTATCCCTCTAAACTGTGTCTTCACAAATTTCATATTTAAAAAAAATATTTCCAGGTGTAACTTTAGCTTTAGTCTTTTATTTATTTTCCCAAGGAATAAATAACTTATTAGCAATTGAAATTTTTGGGACTCTAAAAAGTCCAATCTCAACCGTATTAATTGCTATACTACTTGGGATTCTAATGGGTAATGCTTTCACTCCAAGACCTGGCATGATGATTGGTCTTGATTTTACTCAACAATATATTTTAAAACTTGGAATCATTTTTTTAGGAATAAGGCTAAGTTTTGAAGAATTTATAAAGTTTGGTTCAATTGCCATACCTCTTATAATCTTTTGCATAGTGGGGGTGTTAATTTTAATTAAGCTTTTAATTAAAAAAGTTCCTATATCTTCTAAGATGTCTTATCTAATTGCTATAGGTACGAGTGTGTGCGGAGCAACAGCAATTGTGGCAACCGCCCCTGTTATTAATGCAAAAAAAACAGAGGTTGCATATGCTATTGCCAATATTACTTTGTTTGGGGTCATTGCTATGCTTGTTTATCCATATTTTGCGGAATGGTACTTTAATGATTCTGCTCTTAAAACAGGTCTTTTTTTAGGAACCTCAATACATGAAACCTCACAAGTTGCTGCGGCTGGTCTAATTTATGACCAACAGTTCAACAGTCCTGAAACTCTAAATGTTGCAACAGTCACAAAGTTAATAAGAAATACTTTTTTGATAATTATGATACCTTTATTTGCGTTTTTATATAATAGAGGTAAAATTAAAACTAAAAAATATTCTTTATTAAGTATTTTTCCTTATTTCGTTCTTGGGTTTATAGGCATGATAATAGTAAGAAATTTGGGAGATCAACTTTTTTCAATTGAAAATAATAATCACTATATATGGATTAGTGTTATTGACTACTTAGAAATTTTAGCAACGGCGTTCTTAACTATGGCAATGGCTGCGGTTGGAATTTCTATTAATTTAAGTGAATTAAAATCTATGGGGTACAAACCTTTTTTAGTTGGCTTAATCGCTGCAGTTACAGTTGGTTTTATAAGTTTATTATATATAGAGACTATATCTAAATTTTTTATTTAGTTTGTTTAACGATTTTATCTAGATATTTTTTTCTTAAATTAGATAAAAATCTTCTTATAAAAGCCGCTCCAATACCAAGAAGAACAGCAAACATAATTGAAAACAAACCATAAAAGAATGGCATATCCTTAGAAAATTCTTCAATAAAT
>MDTD01093538.1_pt1 | contig 14427 bp, 9 predicted proteins | sample 811221 | NCBI WGS metagenome assembly MDTD01 (sample SAMN05326646, study PRJNA326480) | marine metagenome | isolation source: seawater | place: Pacific Ocean: South West | collected 2011
ACCAACTTGAGCATGTACGTGTCAGGTGCATGGAGAAGTTCGTCCCGCTTTCCCATCGCCATAACGGCTAGCGCTCCGTTAGCGCCGTTGGCCGTAAGTTTCGTCCCTTCGAGTGGGTCGACTGCAATGTCGATCTCAGGATCTTTGGGTCCACACTTACCTACGGTCTCGCCGATATAGAGCATCGGCGCTTCGTCGCGTTCGCCTTCGCCGATTACAACGCGGCCCCTCACGCTAACATCGTTAAACTTCGACCGCATGGCTTCGACCGCTGCTTCATCAGCTGCGTCTTGGTCACCGCGACCCATGAGCTTGGCTGCTGCCAGAGCGGCCGCCTCCGTTATTCGGACCATTTCCAAAGGAAGAATGCGTGCCATCGTCCCACCTCACTGACAGATACCCGGCGGACTTAAGCACAGCCGGTCGCTGGGAGCAAGGATGGACCACAAACCCGTGAAGGGTCTCAGGTCCTCTACCCCTCTTTTCGGGTTGCGCGGCGGCGTAGCTCCTCCAAAATCTCCGTCGCGTGTGGCAGATCTTTCAGGATCCAGCGATCGAGAATTCGAAGCCGCTCTTCCTGTGTAAGATCACCGATACTCCCGGACTCGGTGATGTGTCGTTGCCTAATGCTGTACATGGTCAGCGCAAATGCGACTGAGATGTTAAAGGACTGAACGAATCCGTGCATCGGTACCGCGATCCGGTAATCTGCAGCGTCCCTAAGTTCATCACTAATCCCCTCATGCTCACTCCCAAAGGCGAAGACAGTTTTAGCGTCAAGGGGGATCTCGTCGGGCTTTAAGGGAGGGGACTCCCCCTGGAGGTCCGTTACGACAATCCGGAAGTCGTTAGCCCTAAACCACGAAATGGCATCACTTACATTCGAATAGACGTGGTGATCTACCCAGCGGTGTGAGCCGGAGCTAACGTCTCCCGAGAGCTTTAGCTTAACGTTCGTTTGCGGGAGAATATGGATATCTTGGATGCCGAACGCGTCACAGGAACGAACACATGCCGCTACGTTGTGTGGATCAAAGACGTTCTCGAGAAAGCAGGTGAGTGTACGCGTCCGTCGCTCCAACACGTCCTTGAGGCGTTCGATACGCTCAGGCGTTACGAAAGTCGCCAAGTGCTCGGCTATTTTTCCGGGTTCCTCAAGGTGCAGTGGAGCTCCGCGGGGCAATCCCGCAAGGGGGGCCTCAAAGTCTATCTCGCTCACGTCGATTCCTCTCTGTGTCTTCAAAACGAAAAAGGCGGCTGAACCGTTCGCCCGTCACTACGATCGACTCAACCGCCTTAAAACTTCAAGAGGAACTCATGAAAACCATCTGCATTTGTGTATTGCTTTTGGTGTTCATGACAACAAGGAGCAATTCGCGTGCCAACTGACTCTTTAAATGTTTCCGAGAAGAAATTGTTATAAATATTAGTGTGTTGGGCGTTTTGGGGTCAATCTCATGTAGCGCTCAATCTGTAAAAAGTGCGACATTCCTGTCGCAGGTGTGCGAAATAGATTCCCCAAAATGCAATACAGAGTTCCTTGTTCGTGTTGTCCTGCGGACATGGAACCGAGAAAGAGTACAATTGTGGTTCGGCAAATAACCATCGTTATCGCAGTCTTCCTTTTGGTTGTGCCTCTTACGGCACCCGCCATCGCCGCGCAGGGCGCAAGTGGATACGTGACAAAGAAGGTGATTGTGCGCTCCGGCGATAATTTAGGACGTATCGCCGAGCGTCACCGCGTGTCGTTGAAGGATCTTCGTCGCTGGAACAAACGCAAAATCGGCCCTCAGGATCGTATCCGGCTTGGCGACACGCTGACGATAAAGGTCAAAGCGGGAACGGATACCGCGGAGGCCGCGAAACAGGTGCCGACGTGGATAGGCCATTACCGCGTGCGCTCCGGAGATACACTAGGGAGCATCGCCAGGAAGCTCAGTGTCTCAATCTCTCAGATCATGGCTCTCAACAACTTGCGCTCGACCCATATCAAGATGGGACAGACGTTGCGCTACGAAAAACCTGGTGAACGCCCGGCTGCACAGTCTACCGGTCGACCAACGCGCGGAAAACTGGTGCATGGCAGGCATTTGGGAAAAGGGCGCGGTTACCGACTTCGTTTTCCCAAAAACGCGTACGGGACTGAAGAGGTGAATCAGATTCTGCGGAAATGCGCTCGCCACGTCGCCGTCCGATTTCCGGGCACAGCCAAACTTTTGATCGGCGATATATCGAGACCTGCAGGTGGTTCATTTCCACCGCATTCAAGCCATCAAAGCGGCCGTGACGCGGACGTCGGGTACTACTTAGGTGGTAATCTCCAGAATAAAACGCTCCACAGGGTAGCCGCAAACCATCTCGACTATGCCAAGAATTGGACACTCCTGCGCTGCTATTTAAAGACGAATAAAGTCGTACGAATCTATATGGATACAAAGATTCAGAAGGGATATGTCCGCTACCTGCGGCGAAAGAAGATTTTGAGTGAGGAAGTGATCGACAAGCTCTTCGGTGCCGTTGCACCAAATCCGCGACGGGCGCTGATACGGCACTCACCGGGGCACGACACTCACATCCATATTCGCTTCGCATGCGCTGAGACTGATACGAAATGCGAAGAGGAAAAGGTCGATTCGATTTTTACCCTTTAGTCTGCGCCAGGAGCTCCCGCGAGAAGCCACTGGGTAAGCAAGTCTAAGTCTGCAGGCGATAAGTCTGGGTAGGTGGGCATGGACTTCGCAGCTCCAGCCGCATCAAGCACGCCTCCAAAGAAGCGCGTGTGGCCAGCGTTGCGAATCACAGCACGCGTCCACTCGTAACCGAGATAGCCGTCTAGGTCGGGACCTTCGATTCCAGGCCTGTACTGAGAGGTCTCACAGTCTGACTCCTTTGCACAGGCATTATGATCGAAGCTAGTGGCAGGGTCGTTATGACAGTCGATACATTCGCTCGCTTTGAAGAACTCAAGGCCTTTGGCAATCAACTCGGATTTCTGGGTATTCTGTCCGGATAGGCTATGCAGCCATGTGGTGACAGCCTCAAGGTCCTCTTTCGTTCCATCATAGTCCTCAAAGGGGGCCATATTTCCCTCAAAGACCGTGAGACCATAAAAATCAGGATGATCGGGGGCCTCGAGAAAGCGCGCAATTCGCTCTGGTGAACCGTAACCGGACAGCAGTGGCCCTTGGGAATCTTTCGCATTCCTCTGGTGGCAAGATTGGCATCCTTTTGACGCGAAGAGTTTGCGACCTTCGAATAGAATGACATGTCCGTCTGCATTGATGCCGCCTGCCTTTGCATCGGAGATGGCCTGTTCCGCGTCGTGTTGAGCCTGTGCTTTGAAGTCCTGATACGATTCACTCTCGGCGTCATCAATCAGAGCGCTGACCATCAGGCCGTTGGTCAGCAGAAGCAGGAGAACGAAGGGGATCCAGACCTTTTTGCTTGGTCTCGGAGACCCGTGCTGCTTGCTATCGATGCGCGGAATCGCCAAGAGGAAGCCAAGGGAAACCACTGGGAATACCACGGTTGCAATGACGGCCGTTGAACCATCGAAGACTTGGACGAGCTTGTACAGCCAAAGAAAATACCACTTCGGACGGGCTTCGTAGGTACTCGTTGGGTCTGCAGGCGCGTCTAGCGTGACTCCAAGTGTTATTGCAAGAAGCACGAGAGAGGTAAGGGTGAAAAAGGCAACTAATGTCGAGCGAAAGACCTGGGTTGGCCAAATCGTATGAGAGTCGATAGCCCTGAACTCGGCACTTGCAGGATGGTTGTTCGCGCGGCTTTTCAACCAGAGAAGAATGAGTACGGCAACGGGTAGCACGAATACGTGGAGGGTATAAAAGCGTGTCAGCGTTGCATTGCCCGTGGTCGAACCGCCAGCCAAGACGAGTTTGATCCAGCCTCCTCCCGGAGCAGTATCCAAAAGATTTAGTTCAGTCTGATTGGCCCAATAGCCCTGTTGGTCCCAAGGAAGTACATAACCTGTGACCCCAAAGCCCATGACTAAAACCAGGAGACCGACACTCACGAACCATCTGGTGTCGTGTGGCGGGCGGTAACCAGCTTTAAGCAGAAGATAACTCAACTGTAGAACTAGCAGCACGATTAGGACGGAACCACCGTGATAGTGCAGGGCTCGCACAAAGGCCCCGCCAGCAACTTGCTCTTGGATGTGGAAAACACTGCCCCAGGCGTCAGTAGTGCTTGGAGAATAGGTGGTCGCTAGAGCAAGTCCTGTGATGAACTCGACGACCAATAGCATCACGACCGTGGACCACAGAGCGAGGCTCACTGTGGCTTCACGCGGTACTTGGCGCTGTCCATAACTCCTGAGACGCTGCAGGAATCCTCCGTGACTCACACGCGGTGAAGCAGATGTTTCCTCCTCTTCGGACGGAGTCATCATCTAAGCTTTCGCACGCTTTTCGGGTATCCCCACATCAAATTCCGTCCACAACACCTGCAATTCACCCTTGGTTTCGCGCCACTCCAGTGAATCAAGATCCCGGGGCGAAGGATTGCTGGACCCTTCTAGCATCGTTGTTCGCGAACCATCGAGACGAAACGCGCTATTATGGCAGGGACAAAGAAATCCCTTCGAACCCTGTGGTTTGACGGCACAGCCCAGATGAGGGCAGACGGCAGAAAAAACACGAAAACCTTTCTCATGCATCCGTTGAACCAGAACTGATCCGATGGGCACGTTCTTCTCGTGCAGCCATGCATCTCTGCGGTCTCGTCGAAGTACAATCTTGCGGGGAGACGCACCTACCTTAAAACTCGCCACTGTTCCGACGTTGAACCACTCAGTGGATTCCTCTTCGGTGTCGCGCCCAATTATCGGGTCGAACACCATGGCTGCAGGACCCGCAAGAGCACCTGCGGCCATAAGCCCCAACAGCGACTTGGAGAAAATCCCCAACACGCGTCGTCGACCTTCGTCGCGGGCAATAGACTCGTCCGGATCCGAATCATCCATCGATGGACCACCAGGTTTCATCAGCTGCGGGCGGTGTCGGGTCCTCCGGCTCCTTTTTACATTGTTTCGGTGGCTCGCTGCAGAAGTTCGCAGCGCCGATCGCTGGGTAGGCTGCGTGGTTGTCGATGAAGCACTTGATTTCATCGTACCAATCATCATTGACCTTCGGAATACTAGCATCAAGCATCCGGTTGAAGCAGCCCCATTCACAACAGTTCATTGGGTGATCAGCAGGTATTTCTTGGCAGGTTTGTAAGTAGGCGCAGTAAGTCCTGCAGAGATTTGCCTGGCTCATGTACTGGTTTGGTACCGTTTTTTCCCAGTCACAAGTCGCCGGGTCGACGGGTTCCTTGCCGTGATAGCTTGGGGCCTGGCATACGCGAATCAAGCCAAGCGACGGATGAATTGGTAGACCCAGGAAGGTGGCTTCACGACACTGTTCCCAGTTGAGGTTGTGCTCGACACAATCGTCGACGTTCGTACAGCGTTTCACGCAGAATTGAGTCTCTTCTCCCCGAAAAACTGGGACGGGTTGAACGCCAAGTGTGGATAGCGTGTCTGGTCCGTAGCTAACACAGAGAGACTCGCCCTCTTCAGCATCCGGTCCCGCCGGACAGTTTTCAGCGGGAATGTCGCATGGACGCGTACAAAACGGAGGACCGAACTCACTTTCCAGACAGAAGTTACTGATGCAGTCGGAATCTTCCCGGCAAACTTCCCCCATACGCCCCGGAGGACGCGGATTGCCGTTGTAACAAGGCGCACACTCACCGCCGCATCCGTCGGATTCACATGCATTCTTGCCTTCACAAACTGGGACGCATTGCGAGGTGTCGCCATCCTCAGCACATCCCGTCACGAGGGCCAGTGACGTCAGTAGAACGAGTAGAAGTGCCTTCATACCCAAAAGATCGCATGAGCGGCTTATCGATGCAAGGGGAGGGGCTAACTACCTGCCAACTCTCTGAAGAATCTCCAGGTTCTGTTGTCGCCTATCCGGTCTTGCTCGTCCGTCCAACCGGTGCACGTAACGTCGTTAGCAAGCGCTTCCGGCAGGAGTTCAGCGGGAACCATCTCAATCGCTATCTCGATACCACGAGCTTTCAGAGGTGGCGCAATCCGCGCTAACCAAGCAGCAGCCACCCGCAGCGTCGGGACATGATTCGCGATGACGAACCCTTCTTGCGTGATATCGGGCGATGGGAAGCGAAAGGTCAACGAACTAACCTTGGCGCGAAGCAGGGTTTTGAGCAGAGGGCCGAGTGTCGGTAATTCATGCGCGATGAGCATGATTGTCGCGCCGCGTTGTGTTTCACGCTGCACCGACGCAAGAGTTCTCCGGAACGAGCCAGCACGTCCCATTATGCTGTCATGGGTGCGCTCGTTAGCCGATAGGAATAGCCGTTCTTCACCTCGAGGCTCAAACCACCGAATTGATGCACAACGTAACCCAAGAAGTTCTTGGTTAGTGCTCGGTTTTTCGACGATAAACGAGCCGATGGCGAGTGCATCTGCACCCAGGCCGACAAATGACTCCAATGCATCTGTTGGCGTGCATACGATCGGCTCACCACGGCGATTGAATGACGTATTGAGGACCATCGGGACTCCCGTAAGTGCATGGAATTCCCGAATAACGTTGTAGTAGGTTTTGTTTGGCTCCGGATGAACGATCTGTGGCCGCGTCGTACCGTCGACATGCGCTACGGCGCTTAGTTCATCGAGTTTGTTTGCCCGGATTTTCTGAGTGAAGAGCATGAAGCGTGTATCGAAGGTGTCCTCGAAATAATCGGCTTCGTGACCTGCCAGCACGGAGGGGCCGAAAGGACGCCATGATTGCCGATTTTTCAGGCTATTGGCCCTATCTTTGACCTCTTGCGAACGCGGATCTGCAATGATGCTTCGGGCGCCCAAGGCCCGGGGGCCGAACTCCATGCGGTGCTGGAAGAAACAAAAGATATCTCCATCTGCGAGCCGCTTTGCAACTTCGGCTGCAACATTTTCAGAGCGCCTATAAGTAAGGCCCGAGCGCACAAGTATTTCCTCGATCAACTCGTCGGAAAACTCAGGTCCCCAGTACGCATGCTCCATCTTCGAAGAATTACCCTCACCAAAATGAGCCCAGGCTTCAAGGGCCGCACCCAGCGCCGTACCAGCATCGTTAGCTGCGGGCTGGGCAAACATTCCGGTGGGTTTGAAGCTCCGTCTAAGTCGATCGTTCATTTGGCAGTTTAGAGTTACGCCACCTGCAAGGCAGAGGCCATGACCTCCTTGGACGAGCCCTTCTGCTGCCAGCAGTTTCTCTACCGAGGTCTCTAGCGCATCCTGCACACTGGCCGCCAGGGCATGGTGGTTGTGCTCAATCGGTTCCTCAAACCCACGCTTGTAGGAGGTAAATTGCTCGCTGAAACCAGATTCATGGCAGGTCAGTTCGCCAGAATCGTCTACAGAGAGGAAGGCGCTGACATCTACAGAAGGCTCGGTGAAGCTCGCTAAGGCCATAAATGAGCCCTGCCCATGACTTCCAAAACCGAGAAGACGAGTGGCCGACTCATAAAGGCCACCGATTGAGGTGTCAGCAAGTGATAGGATCGAAGATTGAGGCGTAAGATTCTTCCCATCGCCCCGAAAAAGGGCAGCCGTTTCTCGATCTCCTCGGCCATCGACTGTGAATACAAAGGCCTCGTTTAAACCCGAGACACGATAGGTTGACGCCGCGTGACATAGGTGATGGGGGACGTGGACTACCCTGCCGATCTTGATGATGGGCATCGCGTCGTCATTCGTTCGCGAGAATAGGTTGCGATAGCGTCCATGTAAGCCGTTCAGAGCGATTAACTCAACATCATCGAGTGTGATACCCTCGTCTGATAAGAGTTGCCGAATAGCGCGATGGCAGAAAACCTCTTCAATGCAGAGTGTCGGGTCAACTGCTGCTGTCAAAAACGATGGTCGTCCAGGTGATCGCCACCCATGGTGCCGTATGCGGCTAATACGCTCCTCCTCGATGGCACCTACTAGATGTCCGTCCTTCAGTAGAACCGCAGCGTGCTCCTGCATCGTCATGACTGCCAATCCGAGAACGTAGCGGGGACCACCAGTTTGGGGCTTGTGGCGAAGGTATGACGGGGCGATAGCGCTTGGAAAAAACGATCCCTTGTCACCCAGTAGGCGTGACAACCACATTGGTCGGTGGATCAGCGTTCGGCTGAACGTCGCACTCCTCTTGGAATAGCGGGGTCTTATGCCGTCGTGGGGACACATCTCGACGATATCGTAGAGTTGACTAGGGTCTAGATCGCCTTCGACCGACTCAACCCCGTTTTGACCAACTCGGAGATGAACACCATCGGCATCGGAGTAGGACGCATCCTTCCGTTCGAGGTTGTTTCCGTAAAGTAGTGGACCAGGGGTGCTCGCAATTGCTGCGATTATCGGCCGGCGACCAATTTCCCATTCCAGTCCGTCGAGGAGGAAAGGTTGCTCAGCTTGCTCTTGGTCAAATTGCCCTAAGACCGCCCGCCGAAACCAATCGATTGCCTCCAGATCCTCACTCAGTGACAGTATAACGCCACTGCCATCCTCTTTCGGAAACGCTAGCATGAAGTAGTCGAGTTCCCCATTGTCGGGAACCCCGGAGGTCCGAGGGTTTTCAGAGTAGGCGACAGATCGCTTAGGGTGCGCAGGTGTTTCGGTTGTCTTGAGAGCGGTTCTGATCGGCTCGGCAAGGCCAGGCCCCCCGTTGTCTGAACTTGCTGCTAAGAACTCTGCCGGGCCCAGAAAGCCCGACCGGCGACGTAGGTCTCGTACGATATCGGTTAGGTCGCTTTGTGCTGCAGTGAGTTCCACGAGGAAAACGATGCGCGGCAGTATGCGCCGCTCGTCGATGATTATTACCGCGGAATCTGCGTCATCCGTGGCCAGTGCTCCGCACGGAGTAAGCGGCGAAAGAAGGCCCCTGAGTTCGGTAAGTGCCTTATCCACAGTGACCGGATCGGTTGCGCTTGGGTGTTCCAAGCGGATTCCCTCGTCCCCGACCCGAATCCTGACGGACTCCAGCCCAGAACGCGCGATCGCTTGCTTGAGATCTATTTCGGTTACGACGGATCCAAATGCATCGCGAAAGGGCAAGCTGTTGTCTTGCTCCCTAGTCACGTTGGCTCCGTGGGTTTATCGAATTCCACCGCGCAGGCGGCAGTTCTAGCGGTGCACCGTCTAGTGTGACCCTTGGTTCACGAATCACAAGATCCGCATGCCTTGGGCTGTCGCGTAATCCGCCGAAATGAGCATTCCCGCCCACGGCGACATGGACCGTTCCCGCAGATTTCTCGTAAATCGTCCCAATCTGCCAAGGCGGTGCCAAAGGGTTCGTTCCGATCCCAAATTCGCAGAGCGGCTCTGTTCCAACTCCCATTTCTTCACCGCGCTCGTTGTCCGGAGAGCCATCCTCAAACAAGACGGCCGTGAGAAGCCCATCGGTAAAGGTCGCAATTCGTCGTTCGCCGCAGTAGTAGAACACCGCACGACCATTTGCAGAGTTTTCATGGGCCGCTGTGTAGATTTCCCCGCCTGGCAGGTAGATCGCTGGTTCCAGTTCACCCAGCAGACAATCCTCTGAAAGCCACTCACGGTCTTTAATCGAGAGCGTTAGGTCGGTACCATGTGGACACTGTATCCGGACCTGTGATGCGGGCGTGACGAGCGGTATGAGTTTAGCATTCCAGCTACGGATGTCGTCGTAGACACCGATGATTGCATTCTCAAAGATTGAGGCGAGGTCTTTAGCGCCGAGATCGACCTCACGATCAAGCCTTGCTCCGCGGGGCCACTCGAAGAAGACGAGCCGGATGCCCTGCTTCTTCAACCCTTCTCTGTTTTGCATCGCTTCCAGTTCGATTTTGTAATCGTCTTCGAAGCTCGTCTCCCATGGCTGAGCTCCGAAAAGTAACATGAGTTCCGGTGAATCCGGGCTTGGCGCGGGGACCCAGTATTCAGCGGCATCCTTCGGCGAGAGTTCGCGGAAGACATGTTCGGGCGCAAGGCGCAACGATGTCGTGTACCCGCTAATTTCGAGTGCCTCACATAGACGCCGGGCTGAGAGACCGAGAACCTCCGGCAGCAAGACGTGCACTCGCCCTTTTACGTCTGCGTCAAGCAGCTGCTCGACCAGGCCTCGGAGAGGCTCACTTCGTATGTGTTCGACCGTACGTGTCATTCCACGAAGGTTAACACCACGGAACGAAGTCCTAAAGTCGACATTCGCCCTTTCGTATGGTTTGGCGTCGACCCGAGGCGCTTCGCAGCCTATACTCTCAAGCCATGAATGGCTTCAATCGCTCCCTTTGGGTACACGCCGTTACGGTTACTTCGCTTTTCACTTTAGGGTGTGGAGACCGTATTGTGCTGCTTGAGTGTCCGCTAGGGACAATGCCGGAAGGCTCTCAATGTGTTCCCTACCAGGCCGTGCCGGATACCTACACCCCCCCGCAGCCGGATGGCTTAGCGGATTTTGCGACAGCGGAGGACCTGAGCGAGCCTGCTGATCTGCACGAAGCCGCGGACACCCAGACGGACGAACTACCAAACACCGAGGACACAACACAGGGGGCAGGAGGCGTCGGTTCAAGCTGCTCAAAGGGGACTGATTGCGGCGAGGGTTGGGCCTGTCTCAATTGGCCGGGTGGCTATTGTAGCGTCCTCGATTGCTCCGAAACGTCGTGCCCTGCGGGCTCGGTTTGTACGGCGGTATCCGGGGGTAACGTGGCTTGTTTACGTGTGTGCGAGGATGACAGCGACTGCCCGAATGTAGCACAGCAAGCATGCAAACACGCGGTTCCCACAGTGTCCGGAAACCTTGAAAAGGTATGCTACGGGTTGACCGACAACGCCGGGTTTGTCGGTGCTGAGTGTCAGGGGCCCTCCGACTGTCAGGGGTCCGCGCTTTGTGAGGCGCTTTCTCCCAATGGTTACTGTTCTATCGCGGAATGCAAGGACATCGGATGCCCAGAGGGATCGACATGTGCCCGTTTGCAAGGACTGTATTTCTGTCTGCGAAACTGTAGTGATGCCGCCGACTGCTATCAGTCGGTGGTTCAGGAACAGAGTTGCGTCTCCCTGAAGGACGTCGAGAAGAAACCGGTCGACGTATGTTCGCCGGGGGAGGGCGAACAAGGAATCGGAGATGCATGTGTTTCCGATGTCGAGTGCAAGTCTGCCTCCTGTCAGATCCTGGGTGAGGGCCGCTGTAGCCAAAGTGACAAGCCCTGTGACTCTGAATCGGATTGCGACGGCGCGGAATTTTGCAACACTGGGCCTCAGACAAAGGTGGGCTATTGTACGGGGCAGTGCAGCTTGAATGCTCCGTGTGCGGGCGCCGGTTTTTGTGCTCTTTCTGACGATGTCGCAACCGGAACTTGTCGTTCGACCTGCCCCTCGGGTAGCGATCCTGGTAATTGCCCGATCAACGACGGTTTCTCGTGCATTTACGGCGTACCACTCGGGGAGTTTAGTGGAAAATATCTCTGCGATTTTGTAGCCCCAGGCGATGTCGGAAGTTCATGCACTGTGGATGCAGATTGTCCTGGCGGCAGTTGTACAGGAGGTGATTATGGTGTCTGCATCCGCCCTTGTAGTGCAGATTATGGCTGTCCCTTTCCCGGAACCTGTTTCAAGGACGACGATGGCGCCACCTCTTGTCGCCCGAGTTGCTTGTCAGCATCCGACTGCCAGCCAGGAGAGGACTGCGCGCCTGCGCTCGGCGGTTTAACGAATGCTTGCGTAGGACTTTGACCGGGTACTTGTGGTGGACGATTCAACGGAATAGACTGCTTGAGGGGCCCGTCATTGCTTGTGAACTAGCGAACCCCTATCTATTTCCTCAGAAAGCCGTTGCGATGATTGAACTCTCACAGAAACGACCCCTGTGCGGCACGCTGGTAGTCCTGATTTGCTTCATGGCCACTAGTGCGTGTGTTGATGGCGGTGGACCGGTGGGTAGCATGGACACGGGGCTTTCTGGGGTCGATCTGACTCAGCAAACGGGTGATCAACTCGATCCCTCGGACAAGATTGGTGGAGACGCACAAGCGATCGATACTGTTCCGGATGCCGCCATGTCAGACGCTCAAACGATAGACGTCGAGGGTCCGCCCACAGATGTGGGCACGGAGGACGCGGGAGACGCCGGTCCGCAAGCTGGGGAATTTCTTTACCCGTGCGAGGAAAATAAAGACTGCTACTCCGGCTACTGCGTGGAAGCTCCTGAGGGGAGCCTGTGCAGCAAAACTTGCTTCGATAGTGACTCGTGTCCAGCAGGTTGGTCTTGTAGCCAATTAAGCGGCTCGGGAGACACCGTATTCATCTGCGTGCCCAACGACACGTTTCTATGTCGGCCCTGCGAAGAAGACGCTGATTGCAACGAACCGGGCCTCCCCAAAACCGGAGTGTGTCGGTCGTTTGGTGAATATGGCAGCATTTGCTCCCGAACATGTAGCGACGATGTCGCTTGTCCGAGTGGCTTCGCCTGTAATGCCGTTCAGCCCTACGGACCCGATGGGCCATCCGTCGACCTGTGTGACTCGGAAGATGGTCAGGCCTGCACTTGTACCCAGCGTTTCGTCGACGAGCAAGCGAGTACGTCCTGCGTTGTTACGAATGATCTGGGCACTTGCTCCGGTTCGAAAACGTGCACCGAAGTTGGTCCTCTTCCTGCCTGTGACGCCGTTCCAGCCACCGCTGAAATCTGCAACGGAATAGACGACGACTGTGATGGTGAAATAGACGAGTCTGGGGCCGAGGGATGCACCCAGTACTATAAAGACACGGACGGAGACGGATACGGTCTGGGTTACGGCGAATGTTTTTGCGAGAAGCCCGACATCCCCGGTGAGGTCTGGCTCTTACAGGGCGGCGACTGCAACGAACTGATCGCATCGGTCCATCCCGGAGCCGTTGAGATGTGTAACGGTTTCGACGATGACTGTGATGGTGTAGTCGACGAAACAGACGCCGTCGGATGCATTCCTCATTTCGCCGATGACGATGCAGATGGATTTGGTAACAGCGATGTCGAAGCATGTGCGTGCAGCGGGAATCCTTTCTGGTCTCAAGTGGGAGGAGATTGCGACGACCATGACCCTGGCGTTTCTCCCGCCGCGATCGAGATTTGTGACAAGGTGGACAATGATTGCAACGGCAGTGTCGACGGGGAGGGAGCGAGCGACTGCACGCCCTTCTTCAAAGACGTCGACGGCGACGGTTTTGGCCTGACGGACAAGGTGAAATGTCTCTGTGATCCCATTGCAGACTACACAGCAACCCTACCCAACGATTGTGACGAATCGAACGCAGGAATTAACCCGACCGCGAGCGAGATCTGCAACGGTGAGGACGACGACTGCAACGGCGAGGTGGATGAAGGCGCCCTGGATTCGTTGTGTCCCTTCGTTCCAAATGGAGAATCCTTGTGCTTGGGGGCGGACGGATGTGGCCTCGGAGCTTGCGATGAGGGGTGGAGCGACGCCGATGGCGATGTTCTCAACGGGTGCGAATGTGGCGCAGGTAATTTGGAACTGCCCGATATGCCCGGAGCTATGTGCAACAACCCTCACTTCCTGGCGACACTTGTGGACACTGGGGAGGAAACTTCGTGGACGGACAATGTCGTGAGCAATGACCCCAACGGTCTTCCCGACGAGGATTGGTACAGCTTCACGGCCATTGATGGACCCGACAATGGAGGCTGCGACTCGTTTCACGTGAAGATCAAATTCGAGCACAACCCCGGCGGCCAGTTCGTGATGGACGTCAACCGCGGGAGCTGTGCAGGTGCGGATAACCTCTGCAGTGGGGTTAGCCAGTACACCGAAGCGGTCGACTTCTACGATGATGGAGGGCCGACCGTTCTCGGAGAGTGCCCTTGTGTTGAGGGACCGAGCGACGACGTCACCTCACCGGGTGTGCAACGATGCTCTGATCAAACAGCCACTTATTACGTACGAGTATACCGAAAGCCTGGTTTTGAGACGACCTGTGAAGCCTACACGCTGCGCATAAGCAACGGGCTCTAATTTTGAGGTTTCAACGATTTTCGATCGAAGACTTGCCCTGACCGGCGGTTTTGTGCAGGATATCAATGTATACGCGAGCGAGTGATTCGTTTCGTTTCCGTTTCTTTTGTTCTGTGGGGGACAAAAATGAGCGACAAGAAAAGCAAGCTACCAACGATTAGTAAGAAAGCCGGTGCCTTCCTCTCGGCCGAGGAAGACAAGATCACAAAGAAACAGGCGGACAATCTGTCCAACTACCTCGTGATGGCTGGTACGGACGTCGGCCCCGGAGACGGCGAAACCGTTGGTCAACACTGCTCTCACGCATCCCACGGTTCGCACGGTTCCCACGGTTCTCATGGGTCTCACGGTTCTCACGGCTCCCACGGTTCCCAC
>MDTD01164279.1_pt1 | contig 14427 bp, 17 predicted proteins | sample 811221 | NCBI WGS metagenome assembly MDTD01 (sample SAMN05326646, study PRJNA326480) | marine metagenome | isolation source: seawater | place: Pacific Ocean: South West | collected 2011
TAATTTTTGGGGCGTAGCCAAGTGGTAAGGCAGCGGTTTTTGGTACCGCCATTCCTAGGTTCGAATCCTAGCGCCCCAGCCAATTATGAAAAATTTTTTTGATAAGTTTTTTTTAAGATCTAACAATTTAGATTTAATTAGTGATAGTATAAAAAATCTAACTGTAAAAACTCCTGCGCACAAAATATTCAATGCAATTAATTCCTATAATAAAGATAGTGAAATAAGATATGTAGGTGGCTGTATAAGAAAAATAATTAATAATGAAAAAATAGATGATATTGACTTAGCAACAAATTTAGAACCAGACGAAGTTTGTAAAGTACTTGAAAAAAATAATATTAATTATATTGAAACTGGCCTAGAACATGGAACTGTTACTGTAATATTAGATGAATATAAATTTGAGATTACCTCTTTAAGAGAGGATATTTTAACTGATGGAAGGCATGCAAAAGTTAAATTTTCAAAAAGTTGGAAAGATGATGCATCTAGAAGAGATTTTACTATTAATTCAATTTATTCGGATGAGAGTGGAAACTTATTTGATCCATATAATGGAAAAAAAGATTTAGAAAATGGTTTGATAAAATTTATTGGTGAGCCACAAAAAAGAATTAGTGAGGATTATCTTAGAATTTTAAGGTATTTAAGATTTTTTATTAAATATTCAAAAAAACCTCATGACTTAGAAATAATAAAAACTCTAAAAATTAATATTGTTGGAATTTCAAAACTATCCAAAGAAAGATTGCTTGATGAATTAATAAAAATAATAGATTTTGATAGTTTAGAAAAAATATCAAAAAATAAGATTAGTTTAGATTTATTTCTTACAATTTTTCCAGAATTGAAAAATCTTAAGTCCGTTTCAAAGATTCATTTAAACAAAAAGGATATTGTGTGGAAAAAAGACTCCATTTTTTTATTATCTTTATTGATAATTGATGAAACTGATAACGCTGACTATTTTTTATATAAATATAATCTTTCTAAAAAAAACAAAAAAAGAATAAAATTAATTGATAATTTTTATAAAAATAAAAAACGGTCAAAACTTATTTCAGATAAAGATATTAATAAAGTTTTTTATTTTCATGGTAGGCAAGCTGTTATTGATATCTTAAATTTTGAGATGTTAAGATCAAAAAAAACAGATAAAAAAATCATCGAAACTATTAAAAACTTTGAAAATAGATCTATTCCCATTATGCCTATAGGTGCCGACGTTTTGATGACAAAATATAAAATTCCCGAAGGAAAACAATTGGGCGTCAAACTTAAAATGATTGAAGATGAGTGGATTAAAAATGATTTTAAAATATCAGATCAAGAGGTTGATAGTATTTTAAAAAACTAAATATATTTTACGTCTTTTATCTCAAAATTCTTAATTCCAGCAGGAGTATTGATTTCAACAAGATCGTTTTTATTTTTTCCAATTAAGCCTTTACCAATAGGTGACTGAAAATAAATTAATTTTTTTTTAAGATCAGCTTCATCTTTTCCAACAATTTTGTAATTAATTTTTTCACCAGTATCTAAATTCTCTAAAAAAACTGTTGAACCAAAAATTATTTTTCCATCGTTATTAATTTTTGTAACATCAATTACATTTGCTCTTGCAATAATATCATTAATTTCAGTAATACGACCTTCATTATGTGATTGCTCCTCTTTAGCAGCATGATATTCAGCATTTTCTTTTAAATCACCGTGAGATCTTGCTTCAGCAATTGCAGCGACAATCTCTGGTCTCTTTTTTTCTTTAAGAAAAATAAGCTCATCCTTTAATTCCTTCAATCCATTAATAGTTATAGGTTCTTTGATCATATTATTTCCATTTAGCGACAGGAGGTAATGACATAAGTATTGCCTCAATATTTCCATCAGTTTGTAAACCAAATTTTGTGCCTCGGTCATATAGCAAGTTAAACTCAGCATATCTTCCTCTTTTCGTATATTGAGCCTCTTTATCTTGCTGAGTCCATTTCTTATTTAATTTTTTTTCAATAATATTATTGAACAATAGCTGAAAAGTTACACCAACATCTCTTACAAATTTGAAATCTTTTTCAAAATTTTCTTTTTTGTAATCAAAAAAAATTCCACCTATGCCCCTGAGTTCTTTTCTATGTGGTAAATAGAAATAATCATCACACCATTTTTTATATTTTTTATAGTAATTTTTATTATGACGATCACACATGATTTTTAGTGTACTATGAAATTTCTTTTTTTCATTAGCATCTGGCTTTGATGGAGTTACGTCTATTCCTCCACCAAACCAATCATGCGTAGTGAAGATGTATCTTGTATTAAAATGCATAGCTGGAATTGTGGGATTTTTCATATGCATCACTACAGAAATACCAGATGCCCAGAACCTAGGATCTTTTTGTGCACCAGGTATATTTTTTTGAAATTTTTTTGAAAGCTTTCCGTAAACTTTTGAAAAATTAACACCTACCTTATCAAATATTTTGCCATCGCGAAGTATTCTATACTCACCTCCGCCTTCATCTTTATTTAAATTTTTTTTCCATGAAGTAACTTTAAATTTAGTTTTATTTTTTTCAAATTGACTAATATCATAACAAAAAGAGTCTTGAAGGGTTTTAAACCAATTGCTTGCTAAATCTTTTTTAATTTCTAAATTCACTTAAATAAAATTTGTTTGTTTTAAGCTCTCAGCTAAAATAATTGCAACTGATGATGCAATATTTAACGAGCGTTTTTTATTTTTCATAGGTATTTTTAATTGATTTTTTATTATTTGACGAACTTTTTCAGGCACACCTGCGCTTTCCCTACCAAATAAAATAGTATCATTCTTGTCAAATATAAATTTTGTGTAGGGCATTGATGCTTTAGTTGTCATTAGTATAATTCTTTGATTTTCCTTAAATCTTAAAAATTCGTCGAAACTTTGGAAGAATTTAATATTTTCCTTATCCAAATAATCCATAGTTACCCTCTTAAACCTCTTATCATTTAATAAAAAACCACAAGGCTCAATAATCTCTAATTTTGCACCTAGACAAGCACATGTTCTGATTATCGCAGCTGTATTTTGAGGAATATCGGGTTCAAATAAAGCAATTTTTGGCCCCTGACCTGCAAGATTATGTGTCATTCTATCAGTAGAAAAATAATACTTTTTTATTATATGTAATCATATATTAACAAGCTAAATCAAAATAGAGATTTTAACAAATTTTAAATGTCTGAAAAAAAAACTAAAAGAAGAGACTTTTTATTCACTGCAACTTATGCTGTAGGCGCAGTAGGTGTTGGGGCAGTAGTGTGGCCCATGATAGATCAGATGAACCCCGATGCTTCTGTAAAAGCTTTAGCGAGCACTGAAGTTGATGTAAGTTCTTTAAACCCTGGAAAAACAATAACTGTTTTATGGAGAGGAAAACCAGTTTTTATTAGAAGAAGAACACAAGATGAAATCGTAGAAGCAAAATCTGTAAAAATGGAGGAATTAAAAGATCCTGAAAAAGATGAGGACAGAGCAAAAGATCCAGAATGGTTAGTCATGCTAGGTGTATGCACTCATTTAGGATGTGTTCCTCTTGATCAAAAAGGAGATTACAATGGATGGTTCTGCCCGTGTCATGGTTCTCATTATGATATTTCTGGTAGAATTAGAAAAGGTCCTGCACCAACCAACATGGAAATTCCGAAATATGAATTTGTAAATGCTAATACTATAAAAATTGGATAAATAACATGAGTGAACACGATTACACACCTAGATCAAAAGTTGGAAAGTGGTTTAATGATAGGTTACCATTACTTACTTTAGCCAACCATTTGACTGACTACCCAACTCCTAAAAACTTAAATTACTGGTGGACCTTTGGGGGAATATTAACTTTTTGTTTAATTACTCAAATTGTAACAGGTTTAACACTTGCAATGCATTACATAGCTCATGCTGACATGGCGTTTGAAAGTGTTGAGCACATTATGAGAGATGTAAATTATGGCTGGTTAATTAGATACATACATGCAAATGGTGCATCTATGTTTTTTTTAGCAGTGTACATTCATATATTTAGATCATTATTTTATGGATCTTATAAGTCGCCTAGAGAAATAATTTGGATAATAGGTATAATAATTTATTTGTTAATGATGGCAGCAGCATTTATGGGGTACGTACTTCCATGGGGACAAATGAGTTTTTGGGGAGCAACAGTTATAACAAATTTATTTAGTGCAATTCCATTAGTTGGGGAAGGTATAGTAACCTGGTTATGGGGTGGATACTCAGTTGACAACCCAACATTAACAAGGTTTTTCACGCTTCATTATCTCATTCCTTTTTTGATTTTAGGTTTAGTAGTCTTACACATTTGGGCATTACATGTACCCGGAAATAATAACCCAATAGGAATTGATATTAAAAAACCCTCAAAAGATACTGTGCCATTCCATCCATATATTGTTATTAAAGACGGATTTGCATTACTAATGTTCATGATTGTTTTTGCTTTTTTTGTTTTTTATACTCCTAATATCTTAGGACATGCAGACAATTACATCGAAGCTGATCCGCTTGTCACTCCAGCTCATATTGTTCCTGAGTGGTACTTATTACCTTTCTATGCGATATTGAGATCAGTACCAGATAAACTTTTGGGAGTTGTTGCAATGCTTTCAGCAATTCTAATACTTGCAGCTTTGCCATGGCTTGATACTTCAAAAATAAGATCAGCTGTTTTTAGACCATTATATAAACAATTTTATTGGATACTTGTGGCTGATGTTTTAATTTTAGGTTACGTAGGTGCAATGCCGGCTGAAGGACTATATTTGTTAATAGCTAGAGTAGCTACTGCTTATTATTTTTTACATTTCCTTGTTATACTGCCAGTTTTAGGCTTTAAAGAGAAAACTTTACCGATACCTTTGAGCATAACCGAACCTGTATTAGGAGGATCTCCAAATTTAGCAACAGCAAAAACTAAAAAAGGTTTTGATAAGTAAGTGAAAACTTTAATTAAAGCATCTTTGCTAATCATTCTTGTTTTTGGAACATCACTAAATTCATTAAGTGCTGAAAAAGTTGAATATTTGAAAACTGACTGGAGCTTTAAAGGTCTATTTGGTAAGTTTGATCGAGGTGCACTACAAAGAGGTTATCAAGTTTACACAGAGGTTTGCGCCGCTTGCCATTCCATGAAATATGTTAGTTACAGAAATTTAGCTGAAAAGGGTGGGCCAGAATTTTCAGAAGCTCAAGCAAAAGCTATTGCTGCTTCATTTGAGGTTATAGATGGACCAAATTCAGATGGTGAAATGTTTACAAGACCAGGAAAGCTTTCAGATAAATTTGTTATGCCATATGAAAACATCAAGGCTGCACAGGCTGCGAATGGTGGTGCTTATCCTCCAGATATGTCAGTCTTAGTAAAAGCCAGAGGAGGTGGTGTTGATTATATTTATTCTCTCTTACAAGGATATGAAGATCCACCTATTGGAGTAACACTAGATGAAGGAGTTCATTATAATAAATTTATGTATGGTAATATGATTAAAATGGCAAATCCATTATCAGACGACATCGTTGAATACTCAGATGGAACAGCAGCAACTGTTGAACAAATGTCTAAAGATGTCACTACATTTTTAATGTGGACTGCTGAGCCTCATTTAGAAACTAGGCATAAAATGGGCTTTAGAGTAATAGTTTATCTTATAATCCTAACTATCCTTGTTTATTTTAGTATGAAAAAAATTTGGTCACGTATTGAAACGGAAATTTAATACATCCCCATCTTTTACAACATACTCTTTTCCCTCTAATCTCATCTTGCCATTCATTTTTGAATTCGACCAGCCATTGTTATTAATAAAATCGTTGTAAGAGATTGTTTCAGCTCTAATAAAGCCTTTTTCAAAATCAGAATGAATTTCACCAGCGGCTTTAGGAGCCGTACAATTTTTTTGGATTGTCCAAGCTCTAGTCTCCTCAGGACCTGATGTAAAATAGGTTTCCAATTCAAGAATTTCATAACCTTTTTGTATTAAAATATTTAATCCTGTATGTTTTAAGCCAATCATTTCCATATAATTTATTTTTTCCTGAGCGTTCAATTCATTGATCTGATTTTCTATATCTGCAGAAATGATTATAGTATTTTCGTTTCCATACTTCTTAATAAATATTTCAGTATAATTGTTCCCTGTTTTAATGCTTTTTTCATCAACATTACAAACAAATATTTTTGGTTTAATTGATAATAATCCACTTTGATTTAGGAGTTTTTTATCAAATTGGGATTTTAATAAGGATAAAGGCTTGTTATTATTAATACTATCTAATGCTGAATTAAGAACTTTAATTTGGTCGGATTCAATATTTTTTTTATTATTTTTTTCCAATCTTTTCTCTATTGATTCAAGGTCAGAAAGCATTATTTCAGTTTCAATGATTTCAAGATCTCTTACTGGATCAACCGAAGAATTAACGTTTTGAATATCACTTGAATCAAAACATCTTATCAAATGTATTATTGCATCAACTTCTCTTATATGGGAGAGGAATTTATTACCTAACCCTTCTCCTTTTGAAGCTCCCTTTACCAACCCTGCAATGTCGACAAATGAAATAGTAGTATTAATTATTTTTTTTGAATTTGATATTTTGGCTAAGTTGTCTAGTCTTGAATCTGGAACAGGTACAACTCCAATGTTTGGATCAATAGTACAAAAAGGAAAGTTTGCAGCCTGAGCCTTGTTTGAATTTGTTAATGCATTAAACAATGTTGATTTACCAACATTAGGTAATCCCACTATACCACATTTAAAGCTCATTATTTATTGTTAACTGTACTAGAAAATAAATCTAATTTTTTATTAATTAGAATTGATATTGAATCATTTATATTTTGTAAAATTTTTTCAACTCCCTCTATTTCCTCTTCATCAAAATTTTGCAAAACAAAGTCAGCCACCTCAATATTGTTTTTTGGTTTACCAATTCCAATTCTTACTCGTGAATAATCTTTTCCAATAAATTTATCAATAGAAGCTATTCCATTATGACCAGCACTTGACCCTCCGAATTTAGCTTTTACTTTTCCAAATTCTAAGTCAAGATCATCATGAAAAACTATGACATTTTCGGCATCAATTTTAAAATATTCAATTAATTCCCTTATACAAATTCCAGAGTTATTCATGAAAGTTAATGGTTTAATAGCATAAACTTTCTTATTATCAATATTTCCAGTTGTTAATAGTCCCTTGAATTTTGGTTTTTGTTTTGACAAACCAAATTTTTTGTTAATTGAGTCTATAATTTTAAAACCAACATTATGTCGATTGTTTTCACTATCAGGAGTTGGATTACCTAACCCTACAAATAAAAGCATAAAATAAAGGAATTAAATTTTCAATTTTAAATGATTATTTTTTTTCTTCTACTGGTTTTTTTTCAGAAGGTTTTTTGTCTTCACCATCTTTTTTTTCACCATCTGCTGATGGTTTATCTCCATCAGTAGTAGCTGCCTCAACACCCTCAGCCCCCTCTGTACCCTCAGCCGCTTCTGCTTCAGCAGGTTTTTCTGGCTCTTTCATAACTGTCGGCGCTGCTAGAGTTGCTATTACAAAGTCTCGTCCTTGAATAGTTGGAAAAACATCACTGTCTAATTTTACTGACGAGATTTTAAAACTTTCCCCAATATCGACACCATCAAGATCTAAAGTTAAACTTTCTGGTATCTTTTCACTTGGGCATTTTAACTCAACTTTCCTTCTTACAATATTTAATACCCCACCTCTCTTAAGGCCTGGTGACTTTTCATGATTTATAAAATTTACAGGAACTTCGATTTTTATTTTTACTCCAGGAACAACTCTTAAAAAATCTACGTGTGTAGGTTCATCGCTTAAAATGTGATATTTTACTTCCCTAGGAAGAACATTCTGTGATTTACCATCAACATTAAGAGTGATTATATTTGATAGAAAATTTTCTTTTTCTATTAAAGATTTAAGTAATTTTTTTGATATAGAAATTTTTTGATTATTATCTTTACCACCATAAATTATAGCAGGCACATTGCCATTATCTCTAATAGCATTCAGCTGGCCTTTAGTTTTATTATCTCTGATATTAGCTTCAAGTGAATTCATAAATCACAGGTTTTTAACCCATGCAGATAAATAATCAAGGTAATTATTTAAATAAATCTGATACTGATGTTGAGTTAGAAATTCTTTTTATTGCTTCTCCCATAAGCCCTGAAATTGGTAAAACTTCTATATTTTTAACCATTTTAGTTTTTTCCCCATTATCTATCGTGTCAGTTATTACCAAATTTTTTATTACAGAATTTTTAATTTTTTTTACTGCGTCTCCACTTAAAACACCATGAGTAATATATACATAAACTTCTTTAGCACCTCTCGCTTTAAGTGCTTTTGCAGCGTTAACAATAGTTCCGCCTGAGTCAATTATATCATCAACTATAATACAAGTTTGGTCTTTAACATCACCAATTATATTCATTACTTGTGATTGTCCTGGTTTAGGTCTTCTTTTGTCAACGATAGCAAGACCTACATTTAGTAATTTTCCCAGAGCTCTCGCTCGCTCAGTCCCGCCAACATCAGGTGCAACACAAATAATTTTTTTACTTTTAATATTTTTTTTAACATGCCTTCCAAATATTGGAGTAGCAAAAAGGTTATCTACTGGAATATCAAAAAAACCCTGAATTTGTCCAGCATGTAAATCTACTGTTACAATTCTATCTGCTCCAGCTTTAGTAATCAAATTTGATACAAGCTTGGCCGAAATTGAAGTACGTGGAACAACTTTTCGATCCTGTCTCGCATAGCCAAAGTATGGAATTACGGCAGTAATATTTTTTGCAGAAGATCTCTTCAACGCGTCTATACATAATAACAGTTCCATCAAATTATCATTTGCTGGTGATGAAATTGACTGGACAATGAATATACTATTTCCTCTAATGTTTTCATTTATCTCAATATAAATTTCACCATCAGAAAACTTTCTAATACTCGAATTCACAAGTTTAGTTTTCAAATATTTTGCGATATTCTTACTGAGGGTTTTATTGCTATTTCCAGTTAATAATTTCATTGAAAAATTTAATTAATCATAATTATTGAAATATTTCTACCATAATCATCATGTTTCATTCTTAATGACTGTCTTGCGCTAAAAAAATTATTTTTAGGATCAAAAGTATCTATATTTAGCATGTCTATTTTTGTAATACGTTCATAGTTGAGTTGAGATTTAACATAATTAGGTAAATCAAAATAAATAAATTCACCTTTATTTCTAAAAAAAATTTGATTTTTTTTGTATTTTCTTACAAATTTTTTTTTAAAATTTTCTCCAACATTATAACTATTTCTACCTATTGAAGGACCTATAGCGACTGTTATATTTTTTCTTTTACAACCTTTTTTAATCATAAAATTTATCACATTTTTTACAATTCCTTTATAAGCTCCTTTCCATCCTGCGTGAATTGCTCCTATCATTTGTTTTTTATTATCATATAGCAATAAAGGAACACAATCAGCTGTTAAAACGGCTATAGGAAATCTTTTTTTTTGCAGTGATGACTGCATCAGCCTTAACCTTCTTTTTTCTAAAACGAAAATTTTTATCTATAAAAATTAATTTGTTACTGTGGGTTTGATTCAATAAGAAAATATCCTCAGATGTCTTATCAATTTTATTTTTAACAATCTTTAAGTTTTGTTTAATATATAATTTCTTGTCATTTGAGCCAGGTCCACAATTTAAACTTTTATAAATACCTTTTGACTTACCTCCTTTTTTATTAAAAAAACCATGTTTTACACCTTTAAATTTTGAGAGTTTTTTGGAGATAAACAATTTAAAATCCTAAATTAAATTTATTTTTTTTATTTTTAATGAACATAACTTTAAACAAATTTCCCATTTGTTTATTATCAATTAGTCTATTAAGTCTGTAAAATATATCTGCTTTTTTTAAAAAGTTAAGATTTTTTGATATAATTTCAGCTCTTTCTTTTATTCCCATATTAATTAAAAACTCCCTTTGTGTAGTTAGAACATTTTTTAAACTGCTAAATTGATTTAAAAATTTTTTAAATAAAGAAAAATTAATTTCGTAAGTAATATCATGGGCACCTATATTTCCTAAAACATCAGAAAATTTATGATTTGAAACTGATTGAAGTGTATTTTTCATTCTTTTATCTAAATAACCATAATCAATTATTAATATTCCACCTGAGTTTTTTATTATAATTTTTGATATATCATTTAGATAAGTCATTCCAATTTTAGAATATTCAATAAAATTTTGATTTTTTGAAATTTTAAAATTAATTTTTTTTTCAAATTTTTCCATATTAAATTTTTTTTTAGTAAAAAACGGTTTTTTTTTATCTCTAAAATTAACAAATTTTTCATACCATGAATTTTTAATTTTAAAAAATTGCTTAATTGGAATTGAATCAAAAAATTCATTACCAAGAAATATACAAGGAGTTTTTTTCAAATTTTTAATTTTTGATATCCAAGAAATTTTATAATTTTTTAACTTATTTTTTTGAATTTTTATTAACAGGGGACTTTTTTCATGAATAATAAAATTACAAGACCTCATAAAATCTGGAAAGTTTTCTAAAGTTTGAATCAAATCTTTTATCATCTCACCATTTCCAGCACCTAATTCAATTAAATTAAATTTATTAGGAGAACCCAAGCTTTTCCAAAAACTATAAACCCAAATTGCAATCATTTCAGAAAAGAGTCTTGATATATTAGGAGCCGTAATAAAATCACCCTCTTTTCCAAAAGGATTCTTTTTCATATAGTATCCAAATTTTTTGTTGTATAGAGATAAATCTATAAATTTATCTAAAGGTAATTCACTGTTTTTTTTTGAACTCATATTTTGTAAAAGCTAAATAACAACCAATTGTTAAGAATATTAAGCTCATTATTTGCCCCATTGTTAGATTGAAAAATAAGTAGCCAAGTTGCTCATCAGGAACTCTGAAAAATTCAATTATAAATCTAAAGATAGAGTAAAAAATTAAAAATGAACTTGAGATTAAGCCTGGTATTTTAGAAAAATTTTTATTTCTAAAATACAGCAAGATTAGAAACAAAATTATTCCTTCAAAAATTGCCTCATATAATTGGGTTGGATGGCGGTATAAATCGTCAATTTTTAAAAATTGCACTGCCCATATTACATTCGTTTCAAAACCAAATAATTCAGAATTCATAAAATTTGCAACACGTCCAAAAAAAATTCCAATTGGCGCTACTAAGGAAACAATATCCAGATATTCGAATGGATCTTGATCATTTTTTTTTGCAAATAAAATACTAGTTACAATTATACCAATAACACCACCATGGAATGACATTCCACCTTGCCAAATTTTGATAATATCGAGTGGATAATCTAAATAGTAATCAAAATTGTAAAAAAAGACATATCCTAATCTACCACCAATAATAATGCCAATTATTAAATACGAAAGATAATCATCGAATCTATCTTTTAATTTTTGATTAGAAATAAAAATTCTTTTGCTTATGTGCCATCCAATCAATATTCCAAATATATAAGCTAAAGAGTACCATCTTATTTCCAACGAAAAAATTTGAAATGCCACTGGGTCAAAATTATTGATGAACATGCTTAATTATAAATATAAATTATGACTATAATAAGTTAGTATACTTGTATATGAAAAATTCAAATTTTGTTATTGATAAACTTGCAAAATTATTTGAACAGGGAATTATTTCATCAAAAGATCTTGCTAATGAATTAATGACTATCTTAAAATCAAAAAGAGATGAAATAGTTTTCAAAATGAAATTAACAGGTAAAGATGAATTTGAAATATTATCAAAAAGAGTAGAAAATTTAGAAAAAAAAATTAATAAATTAAAATCTAAAAACAAAAATAAAAAGATTAGATAGGAAGAAAAATCTTTACACCAAGACCGCTCAAAGATGATTTCTCCAGCTTGATGTTTCCACCATGTGATCTAACTATATCAGATGCTATAGAAAGACCTAAACCAACACTCGATTTAGAGTCTGCTCTACCTTTGTCAATTTTATAAAAAGGCTTGAAAACATTTTCATACTCCTGCTCTGGTATGCCTGGTCCATTATCTTCAATTTTTATAAATAAATTATTGGTGCTTTTTCTAAGTTCAACGTTAATTTTATTACCGTATTTAATCGCATTATCTAAAAGATTATTTATACATCTTTTAATCAAATTTTTTCTTCCTTTTATATAAATACCAGTTGATATGTCAGATGTAATGTTCTTATTATTATATTTTTCTATTATTTCATTAGTAAGGTCGCTTAAATTAAATTCTTCATTTTTTTCTAAATAAGAGGAACTTGTAAACTGAAGGTATTCATTTAACATTTTCTCCATTTCATTAATATCTTCAGTGAGTTTATTTGCCAAATCTTTGTCTTTAATGAAAGCAATTTGAAGTTTCATTCTCGTAAGAGGTGTTCTTAAATCGTGACTTATACCTGATAACATCTCAGATCTTTGATTTAGATGTCTAAGAATTCTTTTTCGCATTCTGTCAAATTCGTACCCAGCTTGTCTAATTTCTGCTGCACCAGAAGGTTTGAATTCTTCAATCTCTTCACCTTTACCAAATTTTTCTGCAACTCTTGCCAGATTTGTTATTGGTCTTGTTTGATTTTTTAAAAATATTAAAGAAATTAAAACCATTATTAAAGCTGGGACTGTTATCCAAAGAGCAAATATTCTAGCTGACGAACTTGTAACTCTATCTCTTGGCACTAAAAATTTAAAATAACCCGATTGATTTTTTATTCTAAGATCAATTAATTCTTTATAATTTGTTGTATCAAACCAAAAATTATCTGGACTGAACCTTGATTTTAATTCTCTTCTAAGAGTTCGATCAATAGGGCTAAACCATCTTTCACTAAATTTGTAATCAAAATTTTCATCTTCTATAAATTCAATATTTAGATCTTGATAAATAGAAAAAAGATTTGTTATTTCATTATTATCATAATTTTCATTGTTATAGAATTCAACAAAGGTACTTATCTCATTTACAAGAGCTCTAGTCATACCTTTATTTGTTTTAATCCATAAACTATCAAAAAAAACAATAGTAATAATTAGTTGCAAGAATAAAACTGGAACTGCAACTATAAGTAATGCTCTATAAAATAATTTTTTAGGAAGAATATTTTTTAAAAATTTACTTAATCCATAAAACATAACCAGCACCTCTTATTGTTTGTAAGAACTTTGGATTTTTGGGATCCATTTCAATTTTTTTTCTTAACCTTGTTATTATGACATCAATCGATCTTTCTTTGTCCAAATCAATAAGTTTTCCAATATCCTCTCTAGAAAATGTCTTTCCAGGATTGTTAATCATTTTTTCTAATATTATTTTTTCTGTGTTATTTATTTTAAATTCATTTTTGTTTTTAAAGATAATTTGCTTGTTAAGATCGATCTTAATATCTTCAAATATTATAACACTTTTTTGTTCAATATATTTTGTTTTATTTAAAATATTATTTATTCTTAAAGTTAATTCTTTAGGCTCGAAAGGTTTGGGTAAATAATCATCAGCACCAATTTCAAGACCTTCTATTCTCTCATTAGCCTCACCTTTGGCCGTAAGTAAAATTATAGGTGTATCTATTTTTTTTTTAAATTCACTTATAAAATCAAGGCCACTTTTACCTGGCATCATTATATCTAGAATTATAAGATCAAATTTTATCATTTTAATTTTATCAGATGCATCTTCAGCACTATTAGCAGTTGTTACTAAAAATTTATTTTCATTAAGATATTTTTTCACTAATGATCTAATTCCATCATCATCATCAACAACTAATATATGCGCAAAAAAATTATCCATTAATTATTTTTTTTAAGACATTGTCAAAATTAATTACTTCCTCAGAACTTGAATTTAAAAGAGCTTTATGAATTCTTGTTTTTTGGGTATTGAAAATTTCATTGAAAACTTTTTTTCCTTTTTCATTCAAAAAAACATGTTTTATTCTTGTGTCCTGATCATTCTTTTTAAAAACTACTAACTCAAGTTTTATTAAATCTTTAAGCACTCTATTCAAACTTTGTTTGGTTATCTTTAATTTCTTGAGTAGATCCGATATTGAAATGCCTTCATACATTGATAAAAGATGTACCACCTTATGATGAGCCAAACCTAAAGAGTATTTATCAAGAACTTTTTTAGAGTCAGAAAATGTTTCTCTATAACTTATAAATAATTTTTCAATTAAATCTTTTAATTGATCATCTTTTAGATATAAAAGTTCTTTCATTATTGGTAAGTTATATTGACATATTATA
>MDTD01168986.1_pt1 | contig 14427 bp, 12 predicted proteins | sample 811221 | NCBI WGS metagenome assembly MDTD01 (sample SAMN05326646, study PRJNA326480) | marine metagenome | isolation source: seawater | place: Pacific Ocean: South West | collected 2011
ACGAGGCTGAGGCCACCGCCGTGGCGAAGCAATACCTGAGCTACTTCCAGGGTCCGGTGGACGACTGGTCCTGCGCCGACCAGCGCATCCTGCGCCACCTGATTCCGGAGAACCGGCTGCGCGTCTACGACGTCCGCCAGGTCATCGAGCACCTCGCCGACACCGGCTCGGTGCTGGAGCTGCGTCCCCGCTACGGCGACGGCATGATCACCGTGCTGGCCCGGGTGGAGGGCCGGCCCGTCGGCATCGTCGCCAACAACCCGACCCACCTCGGCGGCGCCATCGACAGCGTCGGCGCGGACAAGGCCGCCCGCTTCATGCAGCTCTGCGACGCCTTCGACGTGCCGCTGCTGTTCCTGTGCGACACGCCCGGCTTCATGGTCGGCCCGGAGGCGGAGAAGTCCGCCCAGGTCCGGCGCTTCGCCCGCATGTTCGTCACCGGCGCCAACGTCAGCGTGCCGTTCTTCACCATCGTGCTGCGCAAAGGCTACGGGCTCGGCGCCCAGGCCATGGCCGGCGGCAGCTTCAAGGTGCCGTTCTTCATCGTCTCCTGGCCCACCGGCGAGTTCGGCGGCATGGGGCTGGAAGGCGCGGTGAAGCTCGGCTACCGCAACGAGCTCGAGGCCATCGAGGATCCGGAGGAGCGGGAGAAGACCTATCAGCAGATGGTTCAGCGCATGTACGACCGGGGCAAGGGCGTGAGCATGGCCCAGGCTTTCGAGATCGACGACGTGATCGATCCCGCCGAGTCCCGGCGCTGGATCATGATGGCGCTGGAGAGCGCGCCGGCGCCGCTGCCGCGCGCCGGCAAGAAACGCCAGCACGTGGATACCTGGTAGCCGATCCGACGGGGAGGCCGCGGGACCGGCACGCCGCAGACCCCGGCGGCCGTCCCGCGCGAGGCACGCATCGACGCGCCGCCGCCGCCGTGTTTGGATGAGCCGATGACCGAACCCGCCGGCATACCCCTCGACTTCGAACCCACCAGCGGCGGCCTGCTGCTCGTCTCGCTGGGCGCCGTGCTGGCGCTCGGGCCGTTGACCAAGCAGCTCTGCCGGCGCCTCGGCATGCCGGTGTCCGTGGGGTTCATCGTGTTCGGCCTGATCCTTGGCGCCGCGCTGCGGTTCCTCGACGGCCAGGCGGCTCCGCTGTTCGACGACACGTTCTCAGTGCTGGCGCAGCTCGGTGTCGTGGCGCTGCTGTTCCGGGTGGGTCTGCGCAGCCACACCTCCGCGCTGATCGATAAGCTGCCCGACGCCAGCCTCATCTGGATCGTCAACGTCGCCGGCACGTTCGCGGCCGGCTTCGCCGTCGCCCGCTTCGGCCTCGACTGGTCGGCGCCGACCGCCCTGGTGGTGGGGACGGCGTTCAGCGCCACCAGCCTGGCCGTGTCCATGGCGGTGTGGGACGAGCTCGGCCTCGCCGGCTCCGACACCGGCGAGACGCTGCTGGACATCGCCGAGCTGGACGACCTGTCCGCCGCCGTTCTGCTGGCCGTGCTGCTGGGCACGCTGCCGGCGCTGCTCGGCGGCAGCAGCGGCCTGTTGCTTCAGGCCGGCACGTCGCTGGCGATCGTGCTCGCCAAACTCGCCGCCTTCATCGGCGGCTGCTACCTGTTCGCCCATTTTCTCGAGCATCGCTTCACCCGCTTCAACCGGCGCATGAGCGACACCCCCGCCTCGCTCACCATCTCGATCCTCGGCGGCGGGCTGGCGATCGCCGCCGTCGCCGGCGAGCTCGGCTTCTCGGTCGCCATCGGTGCGCTGTTCGCCGGCCTGGCCTTCAGCCGCGACCCGGAGGCCGTGCGCACGGACGGCGGCTTCACCTACCTGTACGAGTTCCTCACCCCGTTCTTCTTCATTCACATCGGCATGCAGGTCGAGCCCGCCTCGATTCTCGCGAGCCTGGACGTCGGCATCCTGCTGTTTCTCGCCGCGGCGGTCTCGAAGCTGGTGTTCACGATGGCTCCGGCGCTACTGACCATGAATCGCGGCGACGCCTTCAACCTCGGCGTGAGCATGATGCCCCGGGCCGAGATCGCGCTGGTGGTCGTCTACGAGTGCCGGGCCGTGGCACCGGCGACCGTCTCCGCCGAGGTGTTCGCGGGCATGGTGATGGTGACCCTGGGCACCAGCATCCTGGCGCCGCTGATCCTGCGCCGCTCCCTGGTGCCTCCACGCTGACCACCGGCGGGGCCGTGGAAACTACGGATTCGCCGACCCGCCCCGGCGCCGCTAGAGTCTGGACATCCGGCCAATCGGAGGGCGCGACATGCCGACGATGAAGAACATCCTGGTGGTTCTCGAGAGTGCGGACGAGGCCCGCTACGTGCTCGACAAGGCCGTCGCCCTGGCGGTGGCGAACCACGCGAAGCTGCACGCGGTGCGGGTAGTCTACGAGGGCGTGGCCGATCTCAGCAGCGGCGCCGTCGAGGCTTCCACCGACCTGAAGACCTTCATTCTCGCCTCGGAGGAGTCCGAGCTGGAGGACTGGCTGGACGACGCCAGGCGCCGGGTCGCCGATCTCGACGCCGTGACGGTCTGGAATCCGCGCACCTGGGAGGGCGTACTCCATGCGGCCGAGCAGGCGGGCGCCGATCTGATCGTCCGGGCCGTCACCACCCATCACCGGTTCGGCGACGTGATCCGCACGCCGGACGACTGGCACCTGCTGCGCCATGCGAAGGCGCCGGTCATGCTGGTGAAGCCGCGGCCGTGGGTGAAGGCGCCGGTGATCCTCTGCGCCGTCGACCCCTTCGACGACGCCCACGAGCCGCTGAACGTCGCCCTGCTGCAGGAAGCCCAGGGCCTGGCTGCGGTGCTGGGCGGCGACATGATGGTGGTGGTGGCTTATCCGCTGTTCGAGCCGTGGGTCGGTCAGCTCGGCGCCACCGGGAGCTACGAGGAGATCCGCCGCAGCATCGAGGAGGACATCCGTACGCGGGTCGACGATCTCGCCCGGTCGGCCGGCGTGCGATTCGGCAACCTCTACGCCGAGGAAGGCCATGCCGCCGAGGTGCTGACGCGGGTGGCCGCGGACACCGGCGCCGAGCTGCTGGTGCTCGGCACCCACGCCCGGGACGGCGTCCAGGGGCTGCTGCTCGGCAACACGGCAGAGCGGGTGCTGCACGTCATCGACACCGACGTGGTGACCGTGCACGCGCCGTGAGCGCCGCGGCCGCCGGACGGGTGACGTCCGGTCAGCGGGAATTCAGATAGTCGGCCACCGCCTGATAGGCCGGCAGCGAGGTCGGATCGATCAGGGCATTCTGGGCCCGCGGAAACGACGCGAAGCGCACCAGCACCATCTCGGCCGTGGGATCGACGTAGATCGTCTGACCGTGCACGCCACGGGCGGCGAAGGCGCCGGCGTCGTTGTGGAACACCCACCACTGGCTGCGGTAGCTGCCGCCCGGGATGGTCGGAAAACCCGAGAACCGGTCGGGATCACCGCCGGCACGGATGTTCTCGACCACCTGCGCGGGGAACAGGCGCTGCCCGTCGATCACCCCGCCGTTCAGCATCAGCAGCCCGAGCCGGCCCAGGTCGCGCAGCCCTGCGGAGAGCCCGCCGCCAGCGAACGGCACGCCCTTGCCGTCGACCGTCTGGTAGGCGTCCTGCTCTGCGCCCATCCGCCGCCACAGGCGCTCGGAGGCAAGCTCCGTCACGGATCTGCCGGACACCCGGCTGATGATCCAGCCGAGCATGTCGGAGTTGATCGTCTTGTAGTGGAAGGCCGCGCCGTGTTCGCCCTCGGGCTCCACCAGCCGGAGGTACTCCCAGTAGCCGTCGGGCCCCCGGTAGCCCGCCGGCTTGGGCAACGGGCTCGCGGCAGCGGAGTACCGCCAGACGTCGGCATCCGGGTCTCCGTAGTCCTCCGAGAATCGGACGCCGGTGGTCATGTCCATGACCTGGCGCACCGTCGCCGTCGCGAACGCGCTGCCGCCGATCTCCGGCACGATGTCACGAACCAGGGCGGATTCGTCGAGGTCACCCTCGACCACCATGATTTCCGCCAGCAGGCCGGTGACGGACTTGGTCATCGACATGGCGGCGTGCTTGCCGTCTTCCTGGAGGCAGCCGAAGTAGCGTTCGTAGACCACGCGGCCCCTGTGAAGAATCAGCATGCCGTCGGTGTAGTTGGCATACAGCGACGCCTGGAAGCTCATGGGCTCGGCTGCACCGAGCGGCGTGAAGGTCAGGGCGTCGATTTGCCGGCCGGCCTCGACGAACTCGTCGCCCGGCAGATAAGGCAGCGGCACCGGCGCGCCGAGGCCGCGGCTGATCTGCTCCGTGGGCAGCAGCTCCCGCAGATGGCAGACCGACCAGCGCAGCCGCGGGAAACTGAAGTACACCGAGTCGGGCTGGGTGATCAGCCGGTCGGGCGGCGGCGGGAAACCCTGCATCCAGCCCATGACGCGCGGATCGGATTCCCGGGCGGACAGCGGCGGCTCGGCCGCGCGCACACCAGCCATGACCGAGCATCCGACGGCGAACACGGCTGACATGAGGATGATGCGACTTCCATACGACGACATGGCGTTGAGTCCGACCCGGCGATCCACGAAGCCTGAATATCGTGGAATCGGATCCTCATGGGAAGCGCCGGACGTTGCGGCTCGATCAGCGCTTCCGCCCCGCCGCCAGTCCCAGGTGCACCGCCAGCGCCTCCACCTGCCGACGGGACAGCGTCTCACCCTGGAGCGAGCCGCACAGGTTCGCGGCCGCCAGGTCGCCCCGCGATCGCGCGCGGAACTCGTCCAGGGCCCTGCCGCCGCCGGAAAGGAGGTCACCGAGGACGGCCGGGCTCAGCATGCCCGCCGCTTCGACCACCGGGCAGTCGATGACGTTGTGCAGCGTCGTCAGGAGCTTGGGGCCGACGATCTGGGGAACCATGCCCGCCGGGGCGTGGCGTCGGACCACCCGCTCGGCCGCGTGCCGGTAGAACGCCAGGAAGGGATTCCCCGTCCGGAACTGCAGGAAGGCGTTGTGCACCTTCACGTACGACCGCAGCCGGCCGCGACCGTCCTCCTGGACCCAGACTTCCCGGCCCAGCGCGTAGTCGTCCGGCGCGAGGTGCAGCCCGTCCGGGTCGAACACCAGCATGTCCGCGTCCATCCACACCGCACACCGATAGCCTTCCACCAGGGCAGCCTGCAGGGCGGCCAGCCGGGCCAGATCGGACGCGACCACGCGCTGGGCGGCGGTCTTGCGCAGGAGGTCTTCGTCCAGCCGCTCGAAGATCGAGTCGTCCTCGAACCGGTAGTCGAATCCGCGGCTCGCCGCCCAGCCGCGCACGGAAGCCAGGCACGGCTCGAGCCAGTCGAACGGCAGCGGCAGGCGGTGGGATTGAATGACGACGGTGTCGGACCGGCGCGCCGTCGGCTCGCTCACGGGATGTCGTAGAGCCGGCAGGCGACGAGCCGCGCCAGCGCGACGTCACGGCCGTCCGGGTCCTTGGTACGGCCTTCCCAGTGCTCGACGACTTCGAGATCCCCGGCGGCGGCGCGCAGCTCGCCGGGCCGCGCGCGGAAGTTCGCGTCACGCGGCCCGATCACGGGCTCGTCGGAAATCATGTGGACCTCGCACAGCAGATAGCCGCCCGGGCGCAGCCGCTGGGCGGCGGCCTGGACCAGGGACAGGTCCAGGTAGCGCATGACCACGATCAGGTCGTAATCCGGCAGACGGCGCGGCAACCCCCGATCCAGGTCGTGCTCGATCCACGAGATCTCCAGCCCGGCCCGCCGGGCGGTGTCGTCGGCGCGGCTGAGCGCCTCCGCCGCGATGTCGAGACCGTCCACCCGGTAACCGAGCCCGGCAAGATAGATGGCGTTGCGTCCCGCACCGCAGGCCACGTCCAGGGCGCGCAGTTCCGCGTCTTCGCCGGCCACGGCCCGCTGTGTGGCGACAATGTCCGGCATGTGCTCGGCGAGCAGCACGCTCGGCTGGTCCCGGCCCGTGTAGGCGCCGGCGCGGTAGCGTTCCTGCCACTTGTCCCGGTCGGAGGTGCTCATGCGGCCGCCGCCCTGCGCAGCGCCTCGGCGTCCAGCGGCATGTCCCGCACCCGCACGCCGCACGCGGCGAACACGGCGTTGGCGATGGCCGCGGCCGCTGGACCCTGGGTGGCCTCGCCGGCGCCCAGGCTCGGCTGGTCCGGACGATCGACGAGGCGCGTGACGATCTCCGGCACCTCGTCGAAGCGCAGCACCGGGTAGCTGTCCCAGTCCTCGCTGTCGATGTCCTGCCTGTCGAAGCGCACGCGCTCCTTCAGCGTCCAGGAGGCCGCCTGCACCGCGCCGCCTTCGAGCTGATTGATCAGCCCGTCCGGGTCGACGACGCGGCCGGCGTCGGCGGCGATCCACAGCTTCGGCACGCGCACGTCGGCCCGGGCCTCGTCGACCTCGACCTCGGCCACCACGGCGGCCCAGGTCTGCTGGTTCTTGTAGCGGGCGAGGGCCACGCCGCGCGGGCCGGTGACGCCGCCGCAGAGGTCGTCGACGGCTTCGAGCACGGCACGGGCGCGTGGGTCGTCCAGATGGTCGAGCCGGAACGCCACGGGCGACTTCCCGGCCAGGGCCGCCAGCTCGTCCATGAACGATTCGATGGCGAACACGTTGCCGTGGGCGCCGAGGCTGCGCAGCGACGAGGTGCGCAGCGGGCCCGGCGCGACGAAGCGTTTGATCACGCGGGGCTCGGGCAGCGCGTAGATCGGCCAGGCGCTGCGATGGATGCCCACCTCGGAGCCGAGGCGCGGCTCGGCGGGGGGCGGATCGATGGCATTGTCGCGCAGCCAGGCGCCGGCGAGCTGGCTGCCGGGCTGGCGCGGGATCGGCCGGCCGGCGTGGGTGTAGCTCCACACCTCGTGGGACCAGCGGCGGATGCGGCCGGCGTCGTCCAGGGCGGCGGCCATGTCGATGCGCATGGCGGGGCCGTAGGGCTCCCAGCGGTGCTCCTGCTGGCGGGTGTACTTGAGCAGCACCGGGCGGTCCGGGTGCTCCAGCGCGCACAGCGCCGCATCCAGCGCGGCATCGTCGGCGCCGTTGTGGCCGTAGGCGCCGGCGCCCTGGTGATGAATCACCGTGATGGCGCGGCGGTCGACGTCGAGGGCCTCGGCAAGGGTGCGTTTCAGCAGCTCCACGCCCTGGCTGTGGGACCAGACCGTGAGCTTCCCGCCGGCCCAGAGCGCCGCTGCGGCCGACGGCGCGAGGGAGGCGTGCATGAGGTGGGGCCGCGTGTAGCAGGCGGCGAGATCGGGCTCGAAGTCGAGATCCGGCACCGGTTCTATCGAGGGGATGCCGTCACGCACGGGAAACGCCTGGCTCTCCGTGCCGAGGGGCACGCCGTCGAGGTCGGCAACCTGGCGCCAGCGGCAGGCGGCGGCGACGCGCTCGGCGTGGCGCACCACCGCGTACTCGTCGGCACCGGTCACGGCCAGGAAGCTGCCGTCGCGCAGCACCCGCAGATCCTGACCGTCGGGAACGGCGGGCTCGTCGAGAACGTCCAGCCGGTGAGCCCAGGTCGGCGGTCGCACCACCCGCGCGTGCAGCATGTCGGGCCAGGTCATGTCCTGCACGAACACGCCCTCGCCGGCGATCTTAGCGGGAAGATCGAGGCGCGGCTGGCGGTCCGGCGGCGGCGCGGGCGGCTGCTCGTCGGTGCGGGTCTCGATGGCGTGCTCGAAGGGCCGGCCGCCCTGCACTTCCCACAGGGTCGTCGACGCGTTCAGGCCCGGCGCGGTGATGCGGCCGTCCTCGATGGTCAGCTCGGCGGCGTCGGTGCCGAGGCGCTCCGCGGCCCGGGCGAGGATCAGCCGGCGGGCGTGGGCGCAGGCCTGGCGCAGGGCGCCGCCGCTGTCCTCCACGGACATCGAACCGGCGGTGATGAATTCGTTGGGGGTGATGCCGGTGTGGGCGGTACGCACCCGCACGCGCCGCGGGTCCAGGCCCAGCTCGTGGGCGGCGATCAGCGCGAGCGCGGTGGTGATGCCCTGGCCGATCTCCACCTTGCCCGTCGCGACGGTCACCGTGTCCGCGGCGTCGACGGCGAGCCACTGATCGAGATCGGGATGACGTGCCAGCGCGCTCGGCAGGCCGCTCACGGTCGTCCCTCCTGGCTGGCGGCGTCCCGGGCCAGGGTCTCCAGCGCCCGCAGCACCCGGGGCTGGGCGCCGCAGCGGCAGAGCTGGGGCGCCAGCGCCTCGCGGATCTGCGCCGGGGACGGTGCGGGGTCGGCGTCGAACAGGGCGGCGGCGCGGACCAGGATTCCGGACAGGCAGTAGCCGCACTGGGCGGCATTGAAGTCGAGGAGCGCCCGCTGGACGGGATGCAGGCCGTCCCCGCCCAGGCCCTCCACCGTGGTCACGGAGCGGTCGGCGCATTCCCCCACCGGCAGCGTGCAGGCATAGCGGCATTCACCGTCCACCGTGACCAGGCAGGCGCCGCACTGCTCAAGGCCGCAGGCGACCTTGGTGCCTGGCAGGCCCAGACGGTTGCGCAGTACATAGGCCAGCGGCTCGTCGGTCGGCGCGTCGATCTCGCGGCGGGCGCCGTTGACGATCAGCGAGACCATGACGCGCCGCTACCCCGACGCCGGGCAGCTCACCGCGCCCGCCCCTGCCGCCAGGCCTCGATCAGCTCGTCGTAGGGCACGGTCTGGCCCGGCGGCTTCTCCTGGTCGAGCTTGGGCTTGGGCGCGCCGGGCCGGGCGAGCCAGGCTTCCGGCGCTTCCTCGGGGTTGAGGCGCGGACCGCAGGGACCCTGGATGCCGGCGCGCTCGAGCCGTTCGAGCACCCGGTCCTGCTCCGCGGCGAGGGTGTCCATGGCCTGCTGGGGCGTCACCGCGCCGCTGACGGCGTTGGCGACGTTGGACCACCAGAGCTGGGCGAGCTTCGGGTAGTCCGGCACGTTGGTGCCGGTGGGCGTCCAGGCGGTGCGGGCCGGGCTGCGGTAGAACTCCACCAGCCCGCCGAGCCGCGGCGCGGCCTCGGCCATGGCTGCGGAGTTCAGGTCGGAATCGCGGATCGGCGTCAGGCCCACCAGGGTCTTCTTCAGCGACACGGTCTTCGAGGTGACGAACTGGGCGTACAGCCACGCGGCCTTGCGGCGATCCAGCGGCGTGCTCTTCATCAGCGTCCAGCTTCCCGTGTCCTGATAGCCGAGCTTCATGCCCTCCTCCCAGTACGGGCCGTGGGGCGACGGCGCCATGCGCCACTTGGGCGTGCCGTCCTCGTTCACCACGGGCAGGCCCTCTTCGATCATGTCGGCGGTGAAGGTCGTGTACCAGAAGATCTGCTGGGCGATGTGGCCCTGGGCGGGCACCGGGCCGGCCTCGGAGAAGGTCATGCCGGCGGCCTCCGGCGGTGCGAAGCGCTTCAGCCATTCCATGTACTTGGTGAGCGCGTAGACCGAGGCCGGCGCGTTGGCGGCGCCGCCCCGGGAGACCGAGGAGCCCACCGGCCGGCAGCCGTCCACGCGGATGCCCCACTCGTCCACGGGCACGCCGTTGGGGAGCCCCTTGTCACCGGTGCCGGCCATGGACAGCCAGGCGTCGGTGAAGCGCCAGCCCAGCGACGGGTCCTTCTTGCCGTAGTCCATGTGGCCGTAGACCCGCTCACCGTCGATGGTGCCGACGTGCTCGGTGAAGAACTCGGCGATGTCCTCGTAGGCGGACCAGTTCACCGGCACGCCCAGCTCGTAGCCGTAGATGTCGCGGAACCGGGCGCGCAGATCCTCACGCTGGAACCAGTCGTAGCGGAACCAGTACAGGTTGGCGAACTGCTGATCCGGTAGCTGGTAGAGCTTGCCGTCCGGGCCGGTGGTGAAGCTCCTGCCGATGAAATCGTCGAGGTCGAGGGTCGGCGAGGTGACGTCGGCGCCTTCCCCGGCCATGAAGTCCGACAGCGGCACCACGTAGCCGTAGCGGGCGTGGGTGCCGATCAGGTCCGAGTCGTTGACGTAGGCGTCGTAGACGTTCTGGCCGGACTGCATCTGGGTCTGCAGCTTCTCGATGACGTCGCCTTCCTGGATCAGGTCGTGGGTGACCTGGATGCCGGTGATCTCGGCGAACGCTCTGGCGAGCACCTCGGACTCGTACTCGTGGGTGGTGAGCGTCTCGGAGACGACGTTGATGCGCATGCCGCGGAACGGCGCGGCGGCCTCGGTGAACCAGGCGAGCTCCGCGAGCTGTTCGTCGCGGCTGAGCGTGGACGGGGTGAACTCCTCGTCCACCCAGCTTGCCGCGTTGGCGGCGTAGTCGACGCCGGCGCCCGCAGCGCCGGACGCGGGCGCTTCCGATTCGCCCGAGCCGCAGCCCCACAGCATCGCCACCGCCAGCGCGCCAGCCACTCGTCGCATCATGCCGATCCCCTTGTTCCCCTGGGTGTGGACCCGCGCCGGCCGCCGGCGGCGAAGCCCTCTTGCGGCATTGAACCCGCTCAACCCCAGCGCATCAAGCCCGCGCCGAGCAGCACCGCCAGCCCGGTCGCCCAGTACACCGGGGCGTCGAGAAAGGCCAGCCAGGACACGTGCACGAACGCGGCGGCGAGCAGGCTGATGAAGAACCGGTCACCGCGGGTGGTGGCCAGCGGCAGCCAGCCGCGCCGCTGCACGGTGGGCACCTTCAGCTCCAGCACGGTCAGCACGGCGAGGGCCAGGGCGACGCACAGGAAGAACGCCGCCGTGGGCCAGGTCCAGGCCATCCACGCCATCACACCCGCCCCAGGGCGAAGCCCTTGACCAGATCCCGGCGGACGAACCAGACCACCGCCACCCCGGGCAGGATGGTGAGCAGCCCGGCGGCGGCGAGCACGCCCCAGTCGAGGCCCGAGGCGCTCACGGTGCGCGTCATAACCACCACGATGGGTTTGGTCTCGCTGCCGGTGAGCGTGCGCGCCAGCAGCAGTTCCACCCAGGAGAACATGAAGCAGAAGAACACGGTGACGGCGATGCCGCCGCGGATGTTCGGCAGGAACAGGCGGAAGAAGAAATAGCCGAGGCCGTGGCCATCTATGCGGGCCATTTCGTCCAGCGAGCGCGGCACCCCGGACATGAAGCCCTCGAGGATCCACACGGCGAGGGGCACCGTGAACAGGCAGTGGGCCAGCGCCACGGCCAGCGGCGTGTCGAACAGGCCGATGGCGGAGTAGAGCTGGAAGAACGGCAGCAGGAACACGGCCGGCGGCGCCATGCGGTTGGTGAGCAGCCAGAAGAACAGGTGCTTGTCGCCGACGAAGCGGTAGCGGGAGAAGGCATAGGCCGCCGGCAGCGCCACGGTCACCGAGATCAGCGTGTTGAGGATCACGTAGGAGAGCGAGTGGCCGAACGCCGAGTACCACACCGGATTGCCGACGATCTCGGCGAAGTTGGCCAGCGTCAGCCGCGACGGCACGATCTCCAGGTCGCCGACGATGTCCTGGTTGGACTGCAGCGCCATGGTGGCGAGCCAGTAGATGGGCAGCGCCAGATACAGGCAGTAGCCGTAGAGCAGCCAGCGCGGCTGACGCCTCTTCGCCTCAGTGCCCACCGGGACCGCCCTCCACGTCTTCCGACCGCATAACGGCGGTGTAGAACAGCCAGCACAGCAGCAGGATCACCAGGAAGTAGAGCACCGAGAACGCCGCCGCCGGGCCCAGGTCGAACTGCCCCACCGCCATGGTGGTGAGGTGCTGACTGAGGAACGTGGTGCTGCTGCCCGGGCCGCCGCCGGTGAGCACGAAGGGCTCCGTGTAGATCATCAGGCTGTCCATCAGCCGCAGCAGGCCCGCGATCAGCAGCACGGGCTTCAGCCCCGGCAGCTCGACGTGGCGGAACACCTGCCAGCGGCCGGCGCCGTCGAGCTCGGCCGCCTGGTAGTAGGGCTCGGGGATGGCCGCCAGGCCCGCGTAGGCGAGCAGCGCCACCAGCGACGTCCAGTGCCAGACGTCCATCATCAGCAGCACGATCCAGGCGTCCACCGGATCGGCGGTGAAGTTGAAGTCGAGGCCGAGGGCGTTCACGCCGGCGCCGAGCAGGCCGATGTCGGGCCGCGCGAACATCTGCCAGATGGTGCCTACCACGTTCCAGGGGATCAGCAGCGGAATCGCCAGCACCACCAGCCACACCCCCGCCGACGCGCCCCGGCGCGGCAGGTTCCTGGCCACCAGAATGCCCAGCGGAATCTCGATCGCCAGCACCAGGGCGCTGAAGCCGAGCTGCCGGAGCAGCGCCTCCAGGAAACGCGGATCGCGCAGGGTGTCCCGGTACCACTCGAAGCCAACGAACAGCCGGTTGTTCAGGTCGAAGATGTCCTGCACCGAGTAGTTCACCACCGTCATCAGCGGCACCACGGCGCTGAACGCCACGATCAGCACCACCGGCAGCACGCCGAGCCAGGCCCGGTTGTCCCACCTACGCACGGGCCGCCTCCACGGTCGCGACCCGCACGCCGTCGCGGAAGGCGACCAGCCGCGCCGGATCGACGCGCAGCGCGACCCGGTCGCCGGGCTCGACGTCGATGATCTGCCGGGTGCGTACGGTCTGGCCGCCGAGGTCGGCGGTGACGATGCCCACGGGCCGGTGCGCCTCGACGCCGAGCACCCGGGCGCCGCGCACCGTGGCGACGGGACCCGCGCCGTCCCGGTCGAGCGCGGCCCACTCCGGACGGAAGCCCAGGGTGCAGGGTCCGTCGCCCAGGTCCCGGGCGGCGGCCACGGTCTGGTCGCCGACGCGGAACGTGCCGCCGGCGACGGTGGCCTGCAGCAGGTTCATGCCGGGGGAGCCGATGAAGTGGGCCACGTGTTCGTGGGCGGGCCGGTTGTAGAGCGCCTCCGGCGTGTCGGTCTGCAGGATGCGGCCGTCGTGGACCACGCTGATGCGGTCAGCGAAGGTCATGGCCTCGGTCTGGTCGTGGGTGACGTAGACCATGGTGGCGCCGAGCTCGCGCTGCACGTCGCGGATGGCGCGGCGGAGCTGCCACTTGGTGGCGGGCTCCACAGCGGTGAGCGGCTCGTCGAGCAGCACCAGGGCGATGTCGGGCCGCACCAGCGCCCGGCCGATGCCGACGAGCTGCTGCTGGAACAGGGGCAGCGCGGCGGCCCGGGCGTCGAGCCAGCGCGTGAGGTCGAGGCGCCCGGCGATGTCCCGGGCCCGCTCGCGGGCGGCGGCGCGCTTCCAGCCGCGGTTGCGCAGCGGAAAGGCCAGCACCTCCGCTACCGTCATGGACTGGTACAGCACCGGGAACTGGAACACCTGGGCCACGCGCCGGTCCCGGGGCGGCAGGCTGCCGACGTCGACGCCGTCGAAGCTGAGCGTACCCGCCGACGGCGGCTGCAGGCCGGAGAGCAGGTTCACCAGCGTGGTCTTGCCGGCGCCGGAGCCGCCCAGCAGGGCGTGGGCCTCGCCGGCGGGGATCACCAGGTTCACGCCGCTCAGGGTGTCCGCGGCGGCGCCCGGGTAGCGGTGCGCAACGTCGTCGAGGCGGATCTCAGCCACCGGCGGCGACCTCGAAGCGCAGCACCGATTCCGCCGGGGCGTGCAGGGTGACGCGGGCGCCGGCATCGATGCGGTGCAGGCCCTGGAGCTTGGCCACCCAGTGGTCGCCCTCCCCCACCCGGCCGTGCAGGTAGGTCTCGGAACCGTTGGTCTCGACGCTGACGACCTCGAGCTCGAAGGCGCGGCACGCCACCGGCGGCGGATCCAGGGCGAGCTGCTCGGGACGCACCACGCCGATGCCGCCGCCGTCAGGGAACCGGTTCACGCCCGGGTCGCTCATGAGGTCGGCGGCGGCCGCGCTGACCGGACGTTCGTAGACGTCCAGCGGCGCGCCGGCCTGCAGCAGCCGATGGTCTTCCAGCAGCAGCACCGCGTCGCCGAGGTTGAAGGCGTCCCGGGGGTCCGAGGTGGTGTAGACCACGGTGAGCCCTTCCTCGTGGAGCATGGTGCGCAGCTCCAGCTCCAGCACCTCGCGCAGCTTGTAGTCGAGGTTCACCAGCGGTTCGTCCATAACCAGCACCCGGGCGGACTTGGCGAGCGCGCGGCCGATGGCGAGGCGCTGCTGCTGGCCCCCGGACAGCTCCGCCGGCAGCCGGTCGAGCAGGCCGTCGATGCGCAGCCGCCCGGCGATGCGCTCGACCCGCTCGCCGATCTCCGACGCCGCCAGCCGCCGCGCCTTCAGCGGCGAGGCGATGTTGTCGAACACGGTGAGGTTGGGGTAGTTCACGAACGCCTGATAGACCAGGGCCACCGGACGCTCGCCCGGGGGTGCGGCGGTGACGTCGACGCCGTCGATCTCGATGGCGCCGGGGGCCGCGGACTCCAGGCCGGCCAGCAGCCGGCTCAGCCGGGTCTTGCCGGAGCGGTTGCGGCCGAGCACCACGTTGATCGCGCCGCCGGCGAATTCGTGGCTGAAGGGCACAGCGCCCAGGGGCAGATCGTGAACGGCCAGCATCAGCGGA
>MDTD01178193.1_pt1 | contig 14427 bp, 8 predicted proteins | sample 811221 | NCBI WGS metagenome assembly MDTD01 (sample SAMN05326646, study PRJNA326480) | marine metagenome | isolation source: seawater | place: Pacific Ocean: South West | collected 2011
CCTTTATTCACCGCGATAGCCATATTTTCCGTCATTTTCATGACCTCATGAATAGCAAGTCGTCCTTTGTATCCATTACCTAGACACTCTTTACAGCCTTTGCCCTTATAAAAAGACAATTTATCGATATCGATACCTGAAGCGGCATCAAAAGCCATTAAGCGATCATTAATACCGGTAGCAGTTAATTCCCGTTTTGAAATCTTATCTATTTTCTTACAGTTTTCACAGAGACGTCTCATCAATCTTTGAGCTAGAATAACTCTGACAGCCGAAGTGATTAAAAATCTGTCGATACCCATGTTTAGCATTCGTCCGATAGATTCTACCGCAGAATTGGTGTGTAGCGTAGACAACACTAGATGACCGGTTAAAGCCGCTTTTAATGCTATTTGAGCCGTTTCCATATCCCGAATTTCACCAATTAAAATAATATCAGGATCCTGCCGCAAGAAAGCTTTAAGTACTTTGCCAAAAGTCATACCAATTTCAGGAATGCATGCAGACTGCGCTATACCAGGTAAATCATATTCAACTGGATCTTCAGCTGTTTGAATATTAACAGAGGGCTTATTTAGTGAAACAAGAGAAGAATATAAAGTGGTAGTTTTACCTGATCCGGTAGGCCCCGTAACCAATAAAATTCCATTCGGGGAGTTTAAACCGTATTGCAGCAAATCATAATTTTCTTTGTCTAGACCCAAAGAATTCAATCGTAATCTACTACCCGATTGATCTAAAATTCGCATAACGATCTTCTCGCCCCAAGATACTGGGCAAGTAGAAACTCGAACGTCAACAACTTTGCCTTTTAATGACATTCTAAACTTACCATCTTGCGGCAGACGCACTTCGGAGATTTCAAGTCCAGCCATAACCTTTATACGGGAAGATATAGGCCCAGCAAGTTTGGATGGAAAGGGACCAGCACCCTTACGCAACATACCATCAATTCGGTATCGCATGAGTAATTGATGCTCGAATGGCTCAATATGAATGTCTGAGGTGCCCTGTTCAACTGCTGAAGTTACCACTTTATTCATTAACGTTTTGATCGGGGCAGAGTTTTCATCGAAATCCTCACTCGCCATTTCCTCCAAACTACTATCTGCTGCATCATCAATCATCTCAATCAAACTATCCGCCATGGCTCCCTCGCCATAGTGTGCGTCATAGCTATTTTTAAAATCCTTTTCAGATACGATCATTGGGACCACACGTAATCCCGTGGACATTTCAATATCATCTATCACCAAAATGTTCTGGGGATCAACCATGGCTACAAAAAGTTGACTATCTTCTAATTTCACAGGCATAACCATGTGCTTCTGAGCCATTTTTGCTGGAATTTTATCCATTATAAGTGGGTCTGGAGGAGTTTTAGAAAGTTTAATGTAGGGAATCATTAACTGTTCACCCACTGACTTAGCTAGTTCATCTTCAGTAACAATTCCCAGTTGTACTAGTGCCTCACCAATTCTGACACCATGTGCAACTGAAAACTCTAAAGCTCCTGAGAGTTGTTCTTCAGTGAGAACCCCAGCTGCTCTCAAAATATCTCCGAGACGCCTTTTTTTACCTGTTCTTTTTTTATGAATCTTCTTAATGGCAGCTTGGTCCTGAAGAGCAATTTTTAATTGCGGCTGCGTGATATGGCCAAGCTCCAAAAGTACTAGACCCAACGGCTCTTCCCGACTTTGAGAAACTTCAAGAGCCTCTTCCAGCTGGTCCAAACTAATAAAGCCTTTATCTTTAAGAATTTCACCTAGTGGAATTTCTTCGTTTTGTAATTGCTGCCTAAGATGTCGATCTATTTCCATAAAATTTTTGGAGAAACGGGATTGAACCAAATCTTATCAAATATAACCCGTCTTTTGGGATATTATCGAACACAAAAGGCTTACCTCAATCTGATTATAATCCTTATTAAATATCTAAACTTTTGGATTAAATCGGTAATAGTAAATAAGGACCTTTTATAATTTGTCATAAAAATTAAACTTTTGATTGTTTCCTATATCCCAAGATATTTTATTCTCGACACTAACTCATAAGTAAATCCGTCTAACATTCAAGCTATTACGTTTTGATTAAAAACCCATGAAACCAATTATTGCAGTCTAATTTAATTATCAAAATATGATGAATACTTTACGACTAAAGAGAAGTTGACCTGTAACGTTTTACAAATCACAAATTCCTCGAATTTCATTCCTTAAACTGGATCCCGTTAGATAAATATATTTTTTCGAAACTAAATTAATGATCAATTTTTGTATCTCAAAAAATAACTTCCATTTCTTTAAAATGTTACTGCATGTCCTGGTAACTTTAAATCGCAGCCTTGGCTCTATTGGCAGATAAATTTTCTCTTCATCTGTTAGTAGTCAAAATACTTAACTTCCATTATCAAATCTTTGTGATAAGAGGTCATGTTTCTGTCGCGTCTTGGCTAGCAACATCCTAAGAATCAAGTCAAAAATTCAGATTTATCTCATCTATGTAAATTTTCATAAGCAAATGCGTAAGTACCAGTGGTAGTCAATTAACAATACTAATACCTAGAAAACCTTAATATCTAAATTGAAAATATTGGATTACAGACGAAAAATAAAGCGCCTTCTGACAGATAATTTCAGCTTATGATTTTTTGTTTGCAAAATTAAGTAGGTGAACATAGCAATTAAAAGCTTATTTTTTTATGAAAAAAAGAGTTTTTTAAATTATTAAATTGACAAAGCTAGCTAATACGCTTATCAATAGATACGATATTAAGGTTAGCTATATTAATAAAAAATTAAAGTTTAGATAAATAAACCCCACTAATTAACTTAAGGAGTTAACAATGGCAAAACTAAAAACATTAAAAGAAGCTGGTGAGACAACTGGTATTGGATTAAGTACAATTCGTAAGTATCTTAGCGAATTCGGAGACTTAATTCCAGTAGAAAAGGGTCCACGCAATGCCTTACTTTTTAGTACTGAAGCAATCAAAGTATTAAAGAGTATTCGTGAAGCTTATCAAGACAAGAGAACGCATGAAGAAATAGTAGCAAAGCTTTCAGGAAAGAGATTACCTCGAAGAAAGAAAGAGGAATCTGTACAAGCTCCAGTAAAGAAAGCTACTCGTCGTAAGAAGGCTCCAGTGGTACCTTCCCCAGCTCCAGCTGTAAATCTAAATCGTGAAGAAACTATCATGAAAGGTTACGAGGACCAGCAGACTGATCAAGGTCTCTGGTAAAATCAGTAAATGATACGAAGCCTCCCTTAAATTAGGGGGGCTTTTTTTTAGCTCAGCTTGCGCACAATAAATTTGTTGAAATTATTGAAGTTTTCATCATTTATCATGCGCCTCGCATTCTTATTTCCACAAAAGATTCCTAGTGTTATTAACTGAGTACCGAAAACTAGCATCCAACTAAACCAACTCAAATCATACAAAAACAAATCCATACATACACTATCGGCTGAATACCAGGCGAAGCGTAGATATTTAATATGGAACGGCTTGCACTGAATCCACTCAGCTATCTATCCTGAATAGGCATGGTATTTGAGAGTTTTAATTGGCTATTCTTCATCGCTTTGACGGCTGCACATTTTGCAGTCAGGGGTCGAGCTCGCTTGACATTGTCGTATTGTGGCGGTGTTTACTTCATTTACGTCTATTCTCCAACGAGCTTAGCGATTTTGTCGCCAGTTGCCTTGTTAATAATCGGACCTTACTTATTTCAGGAATCTGAGTCCAGGAATCAATTTTATGGATTCATGTGGCTACTAATGTGGGGAATATATTATTTATTTGTTACCACGTATCGCTTTGATCAAACTGAATATTTTCCTTTTGAGATTTTAGTACTCGGAGCTTATAATCTAGCAAGATTTTATCACGTACTAATAGACTTAAATTTTTTACGCTATCGAGGTCTCAACTGGGATGAAATCTTGGCCTATTTATTTTTCCCTCCAATTCTTTTTTGTGGTCCACTCGAAAAAATCCAAGAGTTTTTAAAGTTCTACAGAAATGATACGTCATTTAAACAGATAGATTACAAAGGCTCTTCAAAGCTTTTTGCTTTTGCAATTTTTCAAGGAGCGATTGCTGAATTCTGTTCGACCGCTCTGACTCCTGATTTAGTAGATTTTTCTAAAATAACGCTTCTTCCTTTAATCGTTTACATCGTTGGTATTGGTTGGGAAATTCATTTTAGGCTGTCGTCATACATTAATTTTGCAAGAGGCTTCGCATGGTTAATGGGATATCGTTTTGAGAAGCCTAACTTTCAAAAACCTTACGCTGCAAGATCTGTAGCTGGCTTCTGGTCGCGTTGGAATATGTCACTGTCCAGATGGACAAGAGAATATCTTTTCTATGGCAATATCGAAGATTTTAGTGCCAAAAGAGTCATCACGATTCTTGGCTTATTTTGGTGCTTGGTTGGCATACTTCATGGCATTAGTTGGCATTACTTCACCTGGGGTCTTTTAATGGGCTCAACAATATTGTTCAACTTTGCCTACATCTTTGCTCGCTATCACTGGGATTGGTTGATGAAAATCGATGCTCAGTACATACCTATCTACGTAAAAAGAACAATAACAATTATATGGATACATGCATCTTGTATTTTGCTCGTTCCCCAATGCGAAGATATAATAATTTCAGTTCATAGAATTCTGTTTCTTTAGAAACAAACACAGACAGGTTACAATATTGATATGGGTAAGCTTCATAGATTTTTATTAGGTTATAAAGAAAACCGTGGTGTCGATATAATGCATTCATTTCCTGACCTTAGTAAAGGTCAGTATCGTGAATACGCCGCGGAAATTGTATTTACGTACATTAATAGTCTCAACAAAGCACTTATTTCGCGATCAGCAGCTGAATTACATAGAGAATTTACTGAGAATCAAATTCAAGACGATTTGTTGCCTTTTCAATTGGAGGCTCTCGCTATGGGAGCAGCTATTAGTGACAATTTTTTGCCAGCGATTGTACCTTTTGTTAAGCGAGATTTTCTTGATAAATTGATAGAAGTCTTTGGCAAAACTTATTTGGAGATGATTTTACTAGGTGCTGGGCGTGGTATGGCAGAGATACCTAATTTTAACTTGCATGCCGTAGTGGCCAAATACCCTCCGGAGGTGCGCTGGTTAATAATGGATGGCTATGGTTTCCAGAAGGGATTTTTCGAATTTCCTAAGAACCGCAAATACATTTACATACCTAAATTTAAATATCCGTATTTTCATAGGGCTTACGCTCAAGGATTAGCAAGGAGTCTAGGTTTTTATTTGGCTGACCAACCCGGTAAAATCAGTCACTACCTTGAACGAGTCCAAGGAGCAGAAGCATCAGACTTATGGAGTGGAGCTGGCTCCGCAGTAGCTTTCTTAGGAGCATTGACTGCCGAACAATTTAAGGAATGGTGCGAGAACCATTCTGAATATCGCCAATTCATCGCAGTGGGCTTGGCACTTGCATGTCGACTTCAAACGCAATGCGGATGGCATTTCGAAACAACAAATGCCTATTGCGAGGTCTTGTGGGGTACTTCTGCGAAAGAGATCACCAATAGGGTTCTCAATTTACAGTCTCACCTTGAAGCAACTCAAATGCCTGATCAGTCTTTGTATGATGAATACACAGACTATGAAAATCTACGCGATTTGATGAAAGAAGAGTTTTTAGCTGGCACTTATCTTCAAAAATTTGTATCAACCACTAATGCTGACACAGAACCTGCTGAATACTCTGTAGACTCTAAATGAGCACTTAAACGAAAGTCAAAAACCAAGACGTGCTAGGAGTCTAGCGTATTGTTCATACCAATCCGGGTACCATAAAGCCCAGGAGAATAGAACAAAAATGTGAGTCATAACTATTTTAATAATATCTGGGAAATAACGAGTATCGCAAATCATCAACCACCTAAATTTGAGCTTCAGATAGATGTAAAAGAAATTCAACAAGACTACCGCCCCGTGTAGAAGTCCCCATAGAAAGAAACCCGAAGTCATATCCTTCATTATCCCAATAAGAATGAAATATATGAATACGGCCGCTGCAAAATCCCTTGCTCTGAATTGCGTTAACGATCTGTAAAATAAATGGCGTTTAAGCCATCGAGTCAACGAAATATTATAGTGTGTCCAAAAGCTTGCGACACTTTTGACCTTATGAACTTGATGGAAATTTGGAGTATTAAACGGATATCCCATCATGCATGACCATCCCCTAACAAAGTCAAACCAAGAGGATAAGCTCAGCATTAAAGTAAAACCTAGCAAATATATCTTCATCAATAATATGGTGGCTGAAGCTCTTTCGAAATCTATATCAGCTTCCACAATTACCATTCTGATGACGTAAACAATGCTTCCCTTTAGGATACCGTAAGTCCAAAGCTTCAAGCCATTCAGCCACTCACGCGGCTGCTGATTTAGATGGTATTCACGGAATTCTTGATATCGTTCTAAGGGTCCACAAAACATAATCGGTGGGTACCATAAATAAGCAATGATATTCCATATATCATCCTTATTGATGATTATAGAGCGCCTGTAGGCCACAACATGCATATATCGAAGTGTGTTTATTCCGAAAGCCGAAAATGCAAATGGGATGATGTCCAGCCGACCATCCCAAGTAGAAAGCCAATCCCAAAAATAAAAAACGGAGATAATCAAAATGAGTAATAGTGTTGAATGATTAGATATTTGAAATCGCACTATCGGTTGAAAAGCTAACAATACTAAGAAGGTACTTCCCACCAGCATGATCCATGCGGGCGGGCAAAAATAGAAAACGAAAATTGAACCTGTTGCTACAAATCCGATTGATCGCGTGGTGCCAGCTGGCAAAAAACTGGCCAAAAAAGCCAGAAAAAAAATGTACCAGTTCTCTAAATGTATAACCAAATGATTTACCCGCCGTAAAGTTTACCGGATTTACAGACAAGTTCCGATGGAAAAAGAGTGTTTTTGTCGCTTGCCTATCCAATCGCAATCTTATCTGTTCCAATATAATCTTATCGCCTCTCAAATGCATAATTTCTGCACCAGATTGCAGCACGGAACTGTTCTTTGTCAAACCTCAAATCAGAAGTTTATAATGGGGTTCTGCTTGAAGGAGGTTTCCATGCAGAAGGTTTACATCGGACCATCGCACTCAATGTCATGGCACGGCTTTGATGATGAGAAAACTTATGAGTCCATCTCTGCCGGGAAAAGTCCTTTGGCTGGCATATTAAATGTTCTAGAAGAGGCTCAAAAAAATAATGTGCCGGGTAGGATACCCTGGGACTTATTTAAAGAATTTGAGATCGAAAATAAGTGTGTTAAAAACGGACCCGTAGAGGCTAGATACGCTTATATTTGTACTCGGATGTTACTCGAAAGATTCCCACAAATATTAGATCATCGCCCTGACATGGGACTCTACGTCGGAACAATGAATAACTATTACGGGCTTGTTGGTCTTAGGAATGGATATAGAGTCTGCGTTAACGATCAATTTACCTATGACAAGCAAACTTTCGAAAGTAAAATAGGTTTGGGGTTTTCATTTGTTCATCCCATGGTTCCTGTGTACAAGATACCAAACAACTGTGTAGCAAACATTGCTCTGGACTGGGAGCTAAGAGGCGCTAACGCAAACTATTTCGGGGAAGATTCATCCTCGACAGCCATCCATGAGTCATTCTTAAAAATTCGTGCGGGCCGATTGAAACAGACGCTGACGGTCACATCCAATCACTTATTTTTGAATTATCTAGATTTTCTTTTTACAGATTTACCGACTCTGACGAAAAAGGACCCCGCAAAACTTATCCCTGAGAAAGATAATTTTTTCTTTCCTTCTGAATGGGCCTCCTCCTACCTCCTTTGTACTAAAGAACAGAGCGACGTCCTTGAAATAGACAGACAAGCCCAGATTCTCGCCTCGCATCAAACAAGTTTTCCAGGTGTGTATATGCGCAGAAACTTAAAGAAGGAAACCGTGGAGAAGGTTGTGACGGCATGTCTTAACAAAGCTCAATTGAAATTTTCGGATCTAGATTTAGTAGTTTTTGATAACGTCGACAAAGATAAATCTCAAATTGCAGCTTTGGCTGAGTTCCGAGGAACTGGCAAAACTAAGTTATTGACACCCTCACTGTTTATTGGGCACCCCATTTGTGCAAACGGCGGTGCAATGATATCGACAGCGTTAATGTGTTTGAGGGAACAGAGCGTCTTCTCTTCTTACCTTGAAACTATTCCTGAAAAGCCCGAACTTACAATAGAAAAAGAAAAACTCGATATCAAATATGTCTTGGTACTATCGCAGGGACTTAACAACAGCTTACACGGCTTACTTCTGGAGAAAGCATAATGGATAAAACATGCCTAATTGTCGGTGGATCGCGTGGTATAGGGAAGGCTACCGCTGAAAAATTTCTAAACAATGGATGGAAGGTCGGAATCTCGTACAATAGTACCCAACCCGATTGGCTCGAAAATTTTCCTGAGGAACAACGTTGGGCAGGTCAATTAGACGTCACAAACGGCGATCAAATTCCAGATTTTTTAAGCAAATACAAAGAATTTAGTGGAAAGAAAATTGATGTTTTCATCTACAACACTGGAATTACAATTGATTCGCTCACAATACACGGGAAGAACGAGGAATTCGACAAGGTTATGAGCACCAACTTACGGGGTGCTTATATATTCTTGAGAGAGATCGGTCATTTTATGTTCTTTAAAAAGCGGGGCAAACAATTCTACATTTCGTCTGTGGCCGCCAAGCGAGGGGGGCGTGGTCAGTTAAGTTATGCGGCTTCGAAAGCTGGATTAGAGGCTTTAGTAAGGGTTGGTGCCCAAGAATTTTCTCGGGCGGGGGTTATGATAAACGGGGTCGCGCCTGGAGTGACGGAAACCGATATGACTGAGTCAGTAATGGAATTCGTCAAAGGTAATAAGAAAGGCGACGGCTTGTTCGACAGAATAGCTATGCGTCGAACTGCAAAACCAGAGGAAATTGCAAATTTTCTATTCTCACTTTCTCAAGAAGAAATAACCTATATCACTGGTCAAACATTCAATATTGACGGCGGCTACATGCTCTGAAAGCTAGGTAAATGCAAGATCTACTAAACATCGAAATGACTGACGAGCAGATCATGGATCTGCTGGTAGAAGCTTTACAAGACATTACAGGTTTTGATGAAAATATAACTAAACAAACACTCTTGATTGACGAACTGGGCCTAGATTCTCTAGGTTTTTTGGACTTATTTTTTACAATTCAGACATCGATTCAACGAGAAGTAACTAACGAACAGATGCGAAATCTGATTCTTGAAGAACTTGATTTGGATACGGACCCCAACGTTACCAAATTGTCTGAGGGCGAAAAAGATCGAATCGCCTATCCTCGACTTAAGGTTGAGAATTTCTTCAATATAGTCAAAAAGCAGTTGAACCCGGAATTGGCAGGAATTGATCTAGAAGCTACGTCAGATCGTATTTTTGAACCTCAACAACTGGAATCATTTCTCCAAGCCAACTTTGAACAAATTAAGCAAGACAAAATTTCTGAACAAATTCAGGCAAACAATATCACTGATCCTAGGATGCAAGACATCGTTCGTAACTCTTTTGATGCTATCGATCCTGGAAAAATGCAATCGCTTTTTGCTGATAAGAAGCTTATAGCAAATGTGGTCAAAAAATATCTGAAAGATCGAATGAACTTGGATGACCCGGAAAACTTGCAGCGCTTCCTGCTCGGTGAGAATAAAAACCAATTACAGGTCAAGGCGCTCCTGCAGAGTGATGATAAGGGTCGTAGTATTTTTGATATGTTTTTAGATCAAAATAAAAGCAAAATTTTTGATCTTTACCTAGATGGAGATGAACAAGATATTCTCAAAGACACTATCATTCGTAAAACTTTGGAGGAAAGAAAAGCGGAAGTTATCAGCGAATTGAGTTCAAACCAAGATGAAAATCTAGTGATGAAAATTTTCGATCGTCGACGCAAAGACATCATGGAAATAATGGTTGAACGTAGTCGACAACAGATTTTAGATAAAGCTCTTGAAGTCAAACGAGAGCTGTTTGAGTCGGAATTTAATAGTCAAGAAGCTGTCAAAGATTTTAATCAATTTGTTTGGGATAATCTTGTGAATATCACTCCTGAAATAATGAAGGGTGAGATGGAAGTAATGGAGGAAGAAATTCTATCTCAAGGCTTCCAACTACTCGCGCAGGACAACGATGAAAATACCGACCTCAAAGCGATTTTCGAAGAAGAAAAAGAAGCTTTGTTCGCTGATATTATCGAGAGGGAAAAGTCTTCAATTTACAAACAGATGGTGCTGACCGACGAGGAGAAAGAAAATCTCATGGAACAGCTGGTGACCGATGACAAAGTAGGTCTTTTCAACCAGTTCATTTCTGAAAATAAGGTAAGCTTAAAAAGGGAAGTTAAACAACGCGGTTTATTAGACGAAAATAGCGATTTTGCAACACAGTTATTGGCAGACGAGAATGTTCAGCAAGATCTCATGAAAACACTGATCGACAGCCAGATCGGTAGTGTCTTTGAAGAAGAAGTCAATAGACAGAGTGAAATGGTTGACGACACTGAAGTCATTGCCTTCCTCAAAGATACGTTTCTCACCAACGAATTCCGTCAGGACAAAATACAAAGCGCCATAGGGATGGGAAATGTACAAGGCGATCTGGTTGAAGAGTTCATGAAGAATAATTTTGATCGTATAGCAATGGAAGAAACTCAAAGATTACTCGCTGACAAAGATTTGCGTAATCAATTGGTTCAGGACTACATCAAGGATAACTACGATCCAATGGAGGCCATGAAGCTTAATGATCCAGAGAAAATGAAAGAGCTTCAACAGAAAATTACCGAGAAATATATGCAAGATAATCTCGACGAAATTATCTCACGTTACATGAATGATTACATGAATGAAATGATGGATGCTATTCCTGAAGAAGAGATAGAGTTAGATGGCGATGTCCAAGAAGAGTTTATGAAAAAGTTCATGGCTCGAATGGAGGATGAAGAAGAGACTGAAGAAAAACCCAAGCCTAATACAATAGTGGAGAGGTTTATTGAAACATATGGGTTAACAGACCCGATGATCCAAGTCTTTGTAGAAAATAATTTTGACGATATTTTTGGAATTATCAAGAAAGTATCCGGTCTTCAAGTTAACAATGAGGCGATTGAGCAATTTGTTGTCTCCGAATTTCCCCTTAAAATAGCTTTGTATTTTCACAGCATCATTGATGATTTAGATTTTGATCATGACGTACGTCAAACTTACACCAAGTATTTTGTTGAACACAATATGAACGAAATAATGGAAGTGACGATGCAGCGTCAATTCGAATTCATGCTTGGAGAAGAGTTTGATCTCGACTGGGATCGATATACACATGAGCTAACAGAATGTGTAAAGGATGAACTCAAGCGAATGCACAAAGAGCTGGATCCTAAGGATGTAGAGACTCAGCTAGATCAATTGTTTAAGGGACTAAAATATGATTGGAACCTTTTCCTAAATGTACTAAAAAATGATCTCAGCGATGAGGAACGCAACAAAATTCTTCTGTATTGGCTAAAGGATGTGAATGATTTAGAGCAAATTCAAATTCAGTATATCCGTGATTTTTTACAGGATAAGGAACAAGAGATTCGATCTCATCCACTTGGTCAGTGGATCGATTTACTTGAAGGTAAAGCTACTGCTAAGGAAGTTACTGAACAGTATGAAACTGCATTTAGAAGTCATCTAATTAGTAATTTTCAACAAATCCTGGACGATTTTGACCCCGCCAGCAGCACGGAAATTGATCCTCAATTTAAGAAAGCCATGACAGAACAATGCATTCGTATTTTTCTACCAACCAGTGTCAGTGTAGTAATTAATTCTCACATCGATCAACTTCGCGATTACATAACCCAGTTCCCACTACCCCCACCAAGAACAGTTGATGATTTACTTCATTTTCTTTTACCGGAATCAACAAAAGCAACCTACTCTGATATTCGTAAAAGACTCGCGAGTAAATTGAAATCATTAGCAAAAAAACATGAAATTTCACAAGACTTACTCATGATTTTTATCTACCACTACAGAAAAGATTACCGCAGATTAGTTCAAGAGCTTTGTGAGCTCATTATTATCCAATACATCAAAATTGGTAGGGAACATATGATCGGATTGATCACAAATTTTAGTTGGGAAAAACAATCAAACTTGATCATTGGACTGTTAAAAAACGAGTTATCGGAGGAGGAAATTCTCATCGCATCAATGTCATCTTTCTTGAAATCCAACCGACGTAAAATGGATAAGCTGACGACAGAGGAAATATTTTCGATGTTTGAAGGTGATAAATTTCTCAGATTTATGGAAGATATGGTGCAGGAAAACATTGACAATGTTCTTGCTAAATCTGAAGAAGTCGGATTCACATTAACCGATTATGTTTCTCGCAGGAAGTTCTCACAACTTAAGTATATTACAGATTTTCTGCAGGAATCACAGATGAGTCAGATCAATGGCTTTTTTGGGCATCTGCAGAATCGCCTCAGCCTCAAGCCGAAAATGTTCCTCGAATTAGGCGAAGAAATCGCTTCTGAGTTGATCGTATATCTCAGAGAAGAAGAAGTTGGCTTGAAGGATCGACTGATCGCATATACGCAACGTAAGGTCATGGAAGACTATGATTTTATGATCATGGAACGAGTAGCAGAGAAACTTGAGGATCAACAATTTATTGACAAACTTGTAATAGATATTCGAGATGTATACAGCCAAAGAAATGTATTCAGATTATTCAGAACAGGTATACGAGCCGTAGTGCTACAAACTGAGTCCATAGACTGGGTTCATGAACGAAATCTAATACAAAAAGTATCTTATGAACTATTGGATGAAATCATCGCTGAAATGGCAGAAGGTGTAGAGGTTTAAGCTATGCGCTACATATTTTTACAACAATTCGAAATACAAAATGATGGCGAAACAATTAAGGGCACCTTTCCTGTTACTAGGGATTGGGAAGTTTTTCAAGATCATTTTCCAGGATTTCCTATCATGCCGGGAGCATTGATATTGGAAACTATGGCTCAACATTGTGTTGCCTTAATGCTTGAGCACAAGGAAGGTGATGACCCAGTTGTTCCCACACTGATCCAGGTAGATAGGGCCAAGTTTAAGGAACCTGTATTTCCTGACTGCGTTTTGGATATAGAAGTCAAAAAAGAAATTTCTATGTACCCAAACTTTAAATTTTCTGCAAAAGCTAGCGTTAATAATAGAGTTGTCAGCGAAGCTCGACTGACTATGGCCTTTCGAGATGTTGGTATGGGGCAGGGTCTTGATTTCATGGGCTTCTTTTTCAAAGGAATGCAAAAGTAGGTGATTTTATGAACAGAGTTTTTGTTACGGGCTATGGATTATGTTGTGGAAACGGTTTAGATACAAACGAATTTTGGGATAATTGTTCTTCATTAAAATCAGGATTGCGTGTACATGAACCATGGTCACATTTAGACATCAAAATCGTGGGTCTTGTACCAGAAGAACGCTTCACCGAGAAAGAAAAGAAAGAAGTAGACTATTTTAGAGCTCGAAGAACGGTTTTCACAAGGAGAGCACTAACAGAAGCTCTAGAAATGGCAGGTGTGAATCCTGAGAATGAGGAAGAAGTAGGAGTTTTTTTAGGTGTTGACTTTTATTCTGGTGACGAATATTTCTTATATGGTGTCATCAATTACTATCCTCAGGGTAAGGGTCAAGATCGCTGGGAAGAATTTGATTTAGGCTATAGCATATCGCGTTTCTTGAAAACCGGTATGAAAAAAGATATCAATACTGAATTACTGAAAAGCCAAACTTTTTTTGGTTACCAGCCATGGATTGACAGATACATAAGAAGTCTAATCAAAAAAGACGGAACTTCGAGAATCATTAACAATCTATGCGTGAGTAGTGTCCAATCTATTGGTGAAGCATTCCAGTCTATCCAGAATGGTGATCAAGAGGTTGTAATTACCGGAGGACTGGAAGAATATTCTTTCGTGAGTGGGTTCACCTTCTCGAAACTTGGTGTTTACGTCAATGCAGAAGATCCCAGTGACTCATGTACTCCTTTTGACGCGCGGCGAAAAGGTACAGTTCTAGGAGAAGGTGCGGGTATTTTAATCCTTGAATCTGAAGAACATATGAAAAAACGAGGTGCCACTCCAATCGCTGAAATTACAGGGTATTCCACCACTAATAATGTCTACCACGTAACTAATTCACCGACCCAAGGTGAAGGTCTGGCACAGTCAATGCAGGAAGCTCTAGATGATAGCGGTTTATCTGAATCCGACATAGATGTAGTGGTTGCACA
>MDTD01075092.1_pt1 | contig 14425 bp, 12 predicted proteins | sample 811221 | NCBI WGS metagenome assembly MDTD01 (sample SAMN05326646, study PRJNA326480) | marine metagenome | isolation source: seawater | place: Pacific Ocean: South West | collected 2011
CTTCCAGATGAGCCCGTTATCGCAATTGATACGCCTGGCTCTACCCTCAAATCTATCTCTTTTAACACCAGGTCATTCAGCACCAGATCATAGGATTTTTGTAGCTTTATACATTGAATAACAAATTTATTGATTTCTTGAGACATGGTTGATTTCAACATTTTTAGATAAAGACGAAGATACAATAATAGCGATAAATAGCATAACCATGGAAGAGACAACAACTAGAATTATATCGCCTATTTCTAAAATTGATGGGACCGCACTAATGTAGTACAAATCAGCAGGGAAAATTGAGAAGCCAAATAAACTTTCAACGAAACTCACTATTTGAGTGATCCAAGTAGATAACAATATTCCAAATACAACCCCTAACGCTAGACCTAAAGAGCCCACAAATATTCCATAAGTGGTAAAAATTCTTTTTATTCGTTCTTTTTCTAAGCCCAAGATGTATAAAATACCGACTGTAGAGCGCTGAGAGATTATCCCAATTATTAAGACAGAAGTTACATTCAAAACAGCAATAATAATAGCAAGCAATAGAGTAATAAACATTACAAATTTTTCCAAAACTAGAGCCTGATACAAAGCTATATTTTCGTCCTTCCATGTCTTGACGACCATGTTTTTTGACGCAAATGACTCAATTTTGTCAGGTATAACTGTGCCTTTTTTATAATGTAGACGAAGCATTTTGTTTAGGTTCGTTGAGCCGAAAAAAGAAGCGGAGTCACCTAAACTTAAAAAAACGATACTACTATCTAAAAGCTTATATCTGAATTCTACCTCGTCGACTATCTCAAATGAACGAGAGCGAAAAAAATAGCCCATTGGGGTAAACTGAATTTTCGGAGAATAAAGTTTAATGCTATCGCCAACCTCTAGGCCTAGTTTGTCCAGCAACTCTCTACCAAGTATCGCCTTAAAACTTTTATCATCGAGCTGATTAAATCTATAGAATCTAGAGAATGAATTTAATTTTTTAATGAGATTCTGATCAGAAGAATCTAACCCTCTAACCATCACTGAGGTATGCGTATTTCCAACACTTGCAATCGCCTCTTCTTCTGTAAACTGAAACAAATAAATTAAGTCTTTATCAGCAGACAATTCTTTCTTGATTGCATCTTCTTCAAAAGACTTGATCGGAGGTACCTCCAAAGAAATATGGCCGTCAGCTCCAAAACTTTTTGATTTGACCTCCTCCTCGAAACCGTTCATGATGCTCAAAATGCAAATAAGAATGGCGACTGACAAAGCTATACCCAGGACACAAGCCACGGTTAAAAAAGAAATATTCCTAGAGGCGCCTATGAAAAAAAAACGTGTTGCAGCAAAAGCAGTTATATTTTGAAACATGTCCGAAATTATAAACCAAAAGAAGCAAAGTTTTACAAATGATAAAGGAAACATTCTAGCCATTGATGTCAGCACTCGAGATTATCATGTAGCCTTACACCCAAATAATTCATCTTTTATCTATGAAATTTCTCGGAAAGATTGCGAATTAGAAGATTTTTTCAGTCTGACAGAGAAGGTTTTAAAGAAAACAGAAGTGCAATTAAAGAGTATTAAAAGCATAATCTGTTCTAGAGGGCCCTCATCATTCACAGGAGTCAGAAAAAATCTTACCGTAGTAAACGCGTTAAACTTTGACGAAACTTATAATATTTTCACCATATCTGATTTAGCGGCCCAATCTTATGGAGCATCAATTAAAAGTAAAACAGAGACAGTTCTTATTGCCAACGATGCCAAGAGAGAGCAAATTTTCTTTGCTATCTACCAATTTAAAAAAAACAATAACGTTTACTGCCTGGTTGAAGATTCTATAATTAGGCCGGAAAAGATAATAAGACCGAACACGACTAGGAATCAATCTGTATGCTTTGCTGGAGATGCTTGGGGGAGGTATCAAACGAGACTCCCAAAGAATCTAAGAAATATGCCTTCAGTAAAAATCGATCCGATACTACCGTCTACACTTATTTCACTGTCACATTCTTATCCATCTTTAATGGAACCCGCATATAAAAACACCCAGCCAAATTATTTGCGCCACCCCGTTAACTAGTTCTTGGGCGACTTAATCAACTCTAATAACGAATGAAGAAAAAGACTTTTTCTTTGTAAAATCAAACAACCTAAATGCCGGGAAAGTATCGTCTAGAGCGAAATCATAGGACAATGGTTTGAATTGTGCGCACGTCGAGGGAGTAGTTAGAAAGCTTGTGCCATTAAGTATCGATTCACTTTCTTGATGTACGTGACCGGCTACAACCAACTCTACGTGATATTGTGCGGTTAGTTCGATGAAACTATCCCTGCCTTCTTTTAAATTAATTTTATCTAACCAATTGCTCCCAACTTCTATCGCCGGATGGTGCATAAAAATTGCGGTATTGCGATCCTGTCCCTTTTTTAAATAATCAGCCAAAAGTCCTAGTTGACGTTTTTCTAGAGAACCGTAAACGGATCCTTCCTTAAGGGTATTTAATAATAAAACCTTCCAATGCCGAAATTGGACCAAATCTGGATAAGGTTCAACTTTTAAACCAAAAGTAACTCGTAGATTTTTCAAATTATCATGGTTGCCCGGCACGACGTGATAAGGCGTTTCAAGAGCATCTAACTGAAATTTCAACCAGTTATAAGAGCCCATTGAACCATCCATACTCAAGTCACCGGTAACAATCACTAAATCAAACTCATATTTTTTCCGAGCAGTAGTCAAGACCGCTGTTAAAGAGTCTCTAGTGCTTACGCCACCGAGCTTTTTAGACGGATCGTCATATATGTGGGTGTCTGAAATCTGCAAGATCTTCATAATGAACATTTTAAAATAAATTATTTTTCGTTGCGATATTTACCATCGCTTTATTGTTTGAGTAACTCGGCCTCTCCTAACCGACTGATTTAACGGACTAAAATATTTATCATCAAGTTATCCACAGGGAATTAACTACACTTCCACAAGAAATATACACCATCTAGTATTTTAATTATCTATTGACCACACTCTGTAGTGGTGTTAATAATACACAGGTGAGCCTTAAAGCTCCACTAAACGTATCTATTTTCTAGCTAGGAGAACAATCGGCCTATGGAACCGAATCAAAATCATATGGAAAACAACAGAAATGAATTAAACGTTTCTAACAAGCAATCAAGTGATGTAAGTACTCACGACTTACTGGCAACGGCCCCGGAAATTTTCAAAGTTATACGAAGAAACGGAAAAGTCACTGGATTTGATGCCACTAAAATTCAAGTGGCTATAACCAAAGCTTTCCTAGCTGTCGAAGGAAAAAATGCCGCTGCTTCATCAAGAATTCATGAAGAAGTAGAAAAAATCACAAAGCTAGTCACCGGAGCTACAACTAGGAATATGCCAAACGGTGGCGCAATCCATATTGAAGACATCCAAGATCAGGTTGAACTAGCTCTAATGAGGGCCGGCCATCAACAAATCGCTAGGTCCTACGTTTTGTACAGAGAGCAAAGGGCAACCGAAAGAAAGACGAAGAAAACTATCGAGGTCACTAGTGAACTTAAAGGTGATGCACTCGAAATAACATTAGATAATGGGGAAACTGCCTTACTCGACGAGAACAGACTGACTACGATTATCAAAGAAGCGTGCCACGGGCTCGAAGAAACTGATCCATCAGCCATTTTTGCGGAAACGAAACGTTCACTATTTCCAGGAGTAGCAGAAAAAGATGTGGCCAACGCGGTTGCCATGAGTGCGCGAACTTTTATCGAGAAAGAGCCGAATTATACTTTTGTCGCTGCAAGACTGCTTCTTGACAATTTAAGAACTGAAGCCCTAACAGAGTTAAACGGCACAAGAACCGACGCTACTCAAAAAGAAATGTCAGATCTCTATGCCAGTTATTTCCATCAATTTGTAAAGAAATCGATAGAACTAGAGCTTCTCGATCCAAGATTGGGAAACTTTGATTTAGAAAGATTAGGAGCCGCAATCAAGCCAGAGAGAGATTTTAATTTTAATTATTTGGGCATGCAGACACTATATGACAGATATTTCATAAAAAATTTAGAAAAGAGAATAGAATTACCTCAGGCATTTTTTATGCGAGTAGCAATGGGACTTGCTATAAACGAAATTGATCCGGAAGAGTGGTCGATAAAGTTTTATAACCTTTTATCCAGTTTTGATTTTATGAGCTCCACCCCCACTTTGTTCAATTCAGGAACCTTACGACCGCAGCTGTCATCTTGTTATTTAACGACAGTACCAGATGATTTAGATGGAATTTTTAATGCAATTAAAGATGATGCATTGCTATCAAAATATGCAGGTGGCCTAGGTAACGACTGGACTCCTGTTAGGGCTATGGGCGCGCAAATAAAAGGAACAAATGGAAAGTCACAAGGTGTGGTACCTTTCTTGAAAGTTGCCAATGATACAGCTGTTGCAGTTAACCAAGGAGGGAAAAGAAAAGGAGCAATGTGCGCTTATTTAGAGACTTGGCATCTCGATATAGAGGAGTTTATAGAGCTAAGAAAAAATACAGGAGATGATAGACGCAGGACTCATGATATGAATACAGCAAATTGGATACCAGATCTGTTCATGACGCGGGTATCAGAAAATGAGGAGTGGACTCTTTTTTCACCCGACGAAGTTCCAGATCTTCATGAATTATACGGAAAGGAATTCGAGTCAACCTATCTGAAATATGAAGAAAAAGTTGAATTAGGAGAAATACGAAACTTTAAAAAAATAAACGCTCTCGAGCTATGGAGAAAAATGCTTGGGATGTTATACGAAACAGGACACCCTTGGGTTACTTTTAAAGATGCAGCCAACCTAAGATCACCTCAACAACACGCTGGCGTAATTCACAGCTCAAATCTATGCACTGAAATAACCTTAAACACACAGGCAGAAAGGGAAATAGCCGTATGCAATTTAGGATCAGTTAATTTAGCAAATCATCTAAAAGAATCCGGACTAGATAGTGAGAAACTAAAAAAGACAATAGACATAGCGATGAGAATGTTAGATAACGTAATCGATTACAATTATTACAGTGTCAACACAGCGCGAGCTTCAAACCTGAAACATCGCCCAGTAGGACTAGGAATAATGGGGTTTCAAGACGCCCTTCACTTCTTAGGCATACCTTATGCTTCTGAAGAAGCCATAGAGTTTGCTGACAGTTCCGCTGAAGAGATAAGTTATTATGCAATAAGCGCCTCATCAGACTTAGCTGCGGAAAGAGGAGCATACCAAAGCTTTAATGGCTCCTTGTGGAGTAAAGGCATATTACCAATTGATTCTATTGAACTTCTAGAAAAAGGAAGAGGGAAATTTGTGGAAGTTGATAAAACCACAAGACTAGACTGGGAAACATTAAGGACAAAAGTGAGAACCTCCGGCATGAGAAACTCAAATTGTTTGGCAATAGCGCCAACGGCAACTATATCCAACATTTGTGGGGTTAGTCAGTCGATAGAACCGACGTATCAAAACCTGTTCGTCAAGTCCAATCTTTCGGGCGACTTTACGATCGTCAACATGCAATTAGTAGATGCACTAAAAGAGAAAAGCCTGTGGGATGAGGTAATGGTAAATGACCTTAAATACTATAATGGAAGTGTCAGTAGCATAGATCGAATTCCCCAAGATCTTAAAGAATTGTACAAAACAGCATTCGAGATCGATCCAAGGTGGCTCGTAGAATGCGCATCTAGAAGACAAAAATGGTTGGATCAAGGCCAATCATTAAATCTTTATATGGCAGAACCAGACGGGGCTAAATTAGACAACCTGTATAAGTTAGCTTGGGTAAGAGGATTAAAAACTACTTATTATTTAAGGACTATGGGAGCAACACACGTTGAAAAAAGTACATTAGCGGACGGCAAACTAAACGCGGTTCAAAATACAAACATATCTGAAGAGCAAAACGTTTGCTCAATCACAGATCCAGATTGCGAAGCATGTCAATAAGAGAGGAATAAAAATGTTAAATTGGGATGATCCATTAAATTCAGTTCAAACAAAAAATAATAACAACTTAAAATCGCAAAATGAAGCGAATCAAAAAGCGACGACCATCAATGCTAATAGTAATAAAAATCCGCCACCGGAATTATTAGATCCTAAAATTAACGAAGAAATTAATCGTCCAGACGACAACGGAACAACTGGTCTAGAGGAACTTGAGTTCGGAGCAAAACGGTTAGCAGTTGATGACAAGAAAATGATCAACTGCAGAGCTGACTTAAATCAGTTAGTGCCATTCAAATATAAATGGGCATGGCAGAAATATTTAGACGCTTGCGCAAATCACTGGATGCCACAAGAAGTAAACATGACAGCTGACATAAGTTTATGGAAAAGCAAGGATGGATTAACAGAAGACGAAAGATTAGTTATCACTCGTAATTTAGGATTCTTCTCCACCGCTGATTCTTTAGTTGCTAACAATCTAGTATTAGCAGTTTACAGGCATATTACCAATCCAGAGTGTAGGCAATATCTTTTGAGGCAAGCATTCGAAGAGGCATTGCATACCCATGCGTATCAGTACTGTATTGAAAGTCTAGGCCTTGACGAAGCAGAAGTTTTCAACATGTATAGAGAAGTCCCGTCTGTCCATAAGAAGGCAGCTTGGGCATTACAATTTACCCAAAGTTTAGGTGACCCAGCATTTCAAACAGGTTCGAAAAAAGCGGATCAAAGACTACTCAGAGACTTAATAGCTTTTTATGTTGTTTTTGAAGGTATATTTTTCTATGTTGGTTTCGTACAAGTTTTATCAATGGGAAGACGAAATAAAATGACGGGAGTTGCGGAACAATTTCAGTATATTTTAAGGGACGAATCAATGCATATGAATTTTGGTATTGACGTTATAAACCAAATTAAATTAGAAAATCCACACCTTTGGACAGAAGAATTCCAAAAAGAGATTGAGAAAATAATTACAGAAGCCGTAGACATAGAAGTAGAGTATGCCAGAGATACTATGCCACGAGGGGTATTAGGTTTAAATGCGAATATGTTCCAAGACTACCTAGGGTTTATAGCCAATAGAAGATGCTCGCAAATAGGTTTGCCAGAGTTATATCCAGGAGCAGGAAACCCATTTCCTTGGATGAGTGAAGTCATCGACTTGCAAAAGGAAAAAAACTTTTTTGAAACCAGAGTAACGGAATATCAAACTGGCGGAGCACTATCTTGGGACTAGTGCTTAAGCCTGTTAGTCAATTGATATTTCTCGGCTAGTGGAAGCAATGGAATTAACCTTTCTTCAAATAGTACCGTCGAGCAACAAGAACTAAATCAATGCAGTCACTAGGGCATCTCAGTGAGTTTTGTCCGCCCTATGCTTAAATTCCTTATGTAAATACCTACATTGCGCCTTTTGGAGTTACCAAACTTGGTAAATAGTTTTACAAAAGTAGTTTAAAAGTGTTCGTTATGCTATCGTCCATCAGAGTGCGTCAATTGGGACAAAAAAATGGCGAAAAGAGCAAGGTTAAAACCTCGTGGCAGACAGACCAATGCAGGTGAAAGAAATATAATTTTAGATTTGGTAAATCCAGATCCAAATAGAAGAGACTTACTGATTGAATATCTTCACATCATACAAGACAAATACGGCCACATTAACAAAAGTCAGATAGTTGCTTTAGCTGAATTGATGAAACTCTCCATGAGCGAGGTGTATGAAACAGCTTCTTTCTATCATCATTTCGAAATAATTGAGAGTGAAGACCATGAGAAAAAGCAACTTGATTTTCAAGTAAGAGTTTGCGACTCACTAACCTGTCAAATGTATGGCAGCTCCCAATTAAAAAAAGGAATAGATTTATTATCTGGGTCAATCTATAAAGCACATAACGTGTCTTGCGTAGGCAGATGCGACAAAGCCCCTGTTGCTGTCGTCGGTAAAAATACTATTGAATATGCAACACCCGAACTCGTCGATCATGCTGTAACAAATAAAGATATTAAACCAACAGAGATCAATCCAACGCCCCTAAAAAGTTATCTTAAGTTAGGAGGGTACAATACATATAAGAAATGCCTTGCAAACAAATTAAAGAGGAACGACATTATCGAAGAATTGAAAAACTCAAATTTAAGAGGCCTGGGAGGGGCCGGATTCCCAGCGGGGTTAAAATGGGAAATCGTTTCTAAACAAAAGGAATCCCCACTTTTGGTGGTTAATATTGACGAAGGTGAGCCAGGAACATTTAAAGATAAATATTATTTAGAGAACGAACCACATACGTTTCTAGAGGGATTGCTAATTGCCAGCTGGGTCATAAAGTCAGACCACAACTACATCTACCTGAGAGATGAATATCACGCGTGCTTAGATATGCTTCACTTAGAAATCGATAATTTATCTCAACATTTCGGAAGCGAGCTTCCAAAGATAGAAGTGAGAAGAGGTGCCGGGGCTTATATTTGTGGGGAAGAGTCGGCAATGATTGAATCAATTGAAGGTAAACGCGGGATGCCCAGACAACGCCCCCCCTACATTGCAGAACGAGGCTTATTTTCTAGACCTACGTTAGCACATAATATGGAAACGTTGTATTGGGTTAGAGATATAATAGAAAAAGGTAGCGAATGGTTTGCCTCTCACGGTCGCAGAGGTAGTAAAGGTCTACGCACTTTTTCTGTAAGTGGACGGGTAAAAAAACCCGGCGTTCATCTCGCGCCAGCAGGAATATCATTAATAGAGTTAATCGAAGAATATTGCGGGGGCATGCTTGATGGCCATAAGCTTTATGGTTTTTTCCCCGGTGGGGCATCTGGAGGAATTCTCTCTGCAGAATACAAGGATGAACCTCTTGATTTTGGCACCCTTAATGAAACGGGTTGTTTCATTGGATCAGCCGCTATAATAATACTTTCAGATAAAGATAAAGCGAGAGATTATGCGTTGAATGCAATGAAATTTTTTGTCAGAGAAAGTTGTGGTCAATGCACTCCGTGTAGAATTGGCACTGAAAAAGCTACCATGCTAATGCAATCAAAAAGCTGGGACAAGAAATTACTTAAAGACATAAGTAATGTAATGAGAGACGCATCAATCTGCGGTCTGGGTCAAGCGGCTGCCAACCCACTAGATAGTGTACTTAAATTTTTTAAGCATGAGATAGAATGAACAAAAAAAACACTTTAATTAAATTTTCGCTGAATGACAAAGAAATAGAAGCACCACCAAGCTCTAGATTACTTGATCTTATCGAAGCGGAAGGGCTAGAAATCCCGCATCTTTGTTTCAATACAAACTATCGGCCAGATGGCAACTGTCGCTCCTGTGTGGTTGAGGTAGAGGGTGAAAGAACTCTGACACCATCTTGTTGTAGGCGGCCAGAGCACGGCATGAAAGTCTATACTCATTCTGAAAGAGCAGAATCTAGTAGAAAAATGGTTCTTGAGATGCTTGAGTCAGATACTGAGAATCACCAATCTGCGAAAAAAAATAATGAGTTAAGAAAATGGACTGATAAACTTGAAATTAAAAATGCTCGATTACCAGCAAATATTGATAAAAGATTTGATGATTCTAATCCAGCAATTGCCGTAAATTATGATGCTTGCATAAAGTGCACCCGCTGTATTCGTGCTTGTAGAGAAGCGCAAGCAAACGACGTTATAGGATTTGCTTTTCGAGGCAAAGAGTCTCGAATAGTTTTTGATTTAGATGATAATATGGGTTCAAGCACATGTGTTAGTTGCGGAGAATGCGTACAGGCTTGTCCTACCAATGCTTTAATTTCGAAAACGGAGCTAACGACAAATAAACAAAAAGTAAAACAAACCAATTCTGTCTGCCCTTATTGTGGCGTGGGCTGCTTATTAACATTTAATACTTCGAATAATAAAATTTTCTCCGTGACTGGACGCAACGGCCCATCCAATCAAAGTAGACTTTGCGTGAAGGGGCGATATGGGTTTGATTATATCCATCATAAAGACAGATTAACTTCTCCATTAATCAGAAGACCAGGCGCAAAAAAAACTAAAACACTATTAACACAAGAGGACATCAACAAAAACTTCCGAGTCGGAACTTGGGATGAAGCCTTAGATATTACTGCTAAGAAATTAAAAGGCATATATTCCAAATATGGCTCTGGAGCGATTGCGGGACTAGGGTGCGCAAAAGGCTCAAACGAAGAAGCATATCTATTTCAAAAACTAGTAAGGACAGCTTTTAAAACAAATAACGTTGACCACTGCACAAGACTATGTCACGCCTCATCCGTATCCGCTATGTTGGAAATGCTTGGTTCTGCAGCCGTTTCAAACCAAGTATCTGATGTTAAAAATACAGAAGTAATAGTTGTGATTGGTGCTAAGCCTTCAGTAAATCATCCGGTAGCTGCTACTTTCATAAAAAATGTTATTAAAGATTCTAAAGCTGATTTGATTTTAATGGACCCTTATAGGTCTGACCTAGCCCGGCATTCGAAATTTTATCTGCAATTCAGACCGGATACAGACGTTCTTCTCTTAAATGCCATAATGCACACCATAATAAAAGAAGAAATTCACGATAGAAATTTTATTCGAAAACGGACTGAAGATTTTGAGAAATTAAAAGAATGTGTAAAAGAATATGAGCCTGAAAAAGTCTCAGCGATTTGCGGGATTGATGCAGAAACAATTAAGAACGTTGCTCGTCTTTACGGAAAAGCCAAAAGAGCTTTAATATTTTGGGGGATGGGGGTATCTCAACACACCCATGGAACGGATAATGCAAGGTGCCTTATATCCTTAGCGTTACTTTGCGGACATATTGGTAAAGAAGGCTCAGGAATTCACCCTTTGCGCGGACAGAATAATGTTCAGGGCGCGTCAGACTCTGGTTTAATCCCAATGGTATACCCTAACTACCAACCGGTAACAGATAATGAAGTCAAACAAAAGTTTGAAAAATTATGGGGTCAAGAACTTAATTCAGAAGTGGGGCTCACGGTTATTGAAATCGCCGAAAAAGCATTTGAAAAAAAATTAAAGGGTCTTTATGTTATGGGAGAAAATCCTGCAATGTCAGATCCTAACCTCAATTTTACCAGAGAGGCGCTATCGAGGCTGGATTTTATGGTGGTGCAGGATATTTTTTTCACTGAAACCGCCGGCTTCGCCGATATTATTCTTCCAGCATCAGCTTTCGCTGAAAAGGATGGGACTTTCACTAATACTGATCGTCGCGTTCAACTGGGTCGAAAAGCCGTAAACCCACCTGGAAACGCTAAACAAGACATATGGATTATTCAAGAGTTAGCCAAACGACTTGACCTCAATTGGGAATACAGTTCGGTAGAGGATGTTTTCAACGAGTTAAAACAGACCAATGACACAATTGGAGGAATCACTTGGAACCTGCTCAACGAAAAAGATTCGGTGACATACCCTTATACATCGTATAAAAAACGAAGTGAGCCCATCTTATTTTCAGAGTCATTCCCGACTAAAACTGGTAAGGCAACTTTCGTTCCAGCTCAATTTCAAAAAGCTAATGAACTCCCTGACACGGAGTTTCCATTTGTATTTATCACAGGTCGTCATCTTGAACATTGGCATACAGGTTCTATGACCTCACGATCGGAAGTTTTAAATGAATTAGAACCAGAGCCAACGGTTAGCCTGAATCCAGAAGACATAAAAGAATTAAATATTAACGAATCGAATAGAGTTTCCATAGTTTCAAGAAGAGGAAAACTTGATGCAAATTTAAGGATCGATCCGAGTGTACAAAAAAAGACAATTTTTATGGCATTCTGTTTTGCTGACGCGGCTGCAAACTTAATAACTAATGAGGCAATGGATCCTTTTGGCAAAATCCCTGAGTTTAAGTATTGTGCGGCTAAAGTTGTTCCTGCGAGCTAAAATCTAATCAGCGCTTGCCACAACCCGACTATTTATTTTTTTTTCCACTTTTTTAAAAATTTTTCTTACCGCAGGACCACCAATACCAATGGCTTTAGTATTTATCGAAAGCCGTTTAAATTCATCTTGAGGAATATCTCTACTTACCAATATTGCTCCAAACATTCCAGCATTAACATGTGGATTACATTTGTGAAAATAAACTCCTTTTTCATCAAAATTAACTATAAACCCCTCTTCACCAATATTAGATTTCCACCCCGTATAACCTTGGGGGCTCAACTCCTCCATTGATTGAGTATCATGGCCGATCATACCTACAAATTTGACCGAATCTCCTTTATTGATCACTAAAATTTCGGGCTTCCATTTCATGCCAACAGCTTTAACAGTGTGTTCCTTGCTAAAAGCATGTTGTGTGCTACTAAATAAGATTATCCCTAACAAGATATTTAACCCTACTAAATAAGGGGTTTTATTTGATTTTAAAGAAACCATTAGTAATTCCCATATTGATTCTTTTATTAAAGTCTGACTACCATAGGGTACATTGATTTTGGCTGGAGGAAAACACTATTAGCGGAATTAATCGCTCAAGAGCTAGAAAAAGTTTTATCTTTGTACCTGGCATTAAAACAGATTTATATGAAAAAGCTGTAAAAACGGGTGCTAACATTGTCTGTCTCGAATTAGAAGATGGAGTTGCTCCGCATGATAAAGCCTTGGCCCGAGACAGTGTAGTAAAATTGCTGGAGAGCAACGTAGGCATCGACAGTAAATCTGAGCAGGTAATTCGAGTCAATCCTATAAATACCGCCGATGGAATGAAAGATCTTATTGCTTTACTCAGATGTAAAAATCCGCCCGCTAGTATCATGTTCCCCAAAATCAATAATTCGGAAGAAGTCGGATTAATAGAAGATTTGTTCGAAGACTTTGAGGTGCCTACACGTATTCAAATAATTATTGAAACCAATCACGGTCTAGAGGCAGCCTTTGAGATAGCACAAAGATCAGATCGAACAGATGCTCTTTTCTTCGGAGGAGTCGACATGGCAGCTGAGCTTCGTTGCAGCCTCGATTGGGACGCTCTTTCATACGCTCGATCGAGAGTAGTTCATGCGGCGGCGACAGCAGAACTGGATGTCTTGGACGTCCCGTTTTTAGATTTATCAGATTTAAAAGGGCTTGAACAAGAAGCGATTAAAGCAAAAACGCTCGGGTTTACGGGAAAAGGAGCAATACATCCCAGCCAAATTGCAATCATCAACCAGGTTTTTATGCCCAGCGAAGAAGAGCTAGATTATGCAAAAAAAATAATTAAGGAATTTGAAACTGCTTCAACTGGCTTAATAGTAATTGACGGAAAATTAATTGAGAAGCCAGTACTTAGAAGAATGTATCGAATTCTCGCAGCCGCAGGCAAATAGTCTTTACAACAATTATCCCGCAGTTATCGTGAAAATCGCCTCCATAGCCTGGTTCCTCGTTGGAATAATGGCCTGATATTCATCGGAGTTATACCATTCTTTTGCTTTATTCACAGAATCAAATTTTACTATAACAAGCATATTATATTCCGAATTACCGAAAAGAGTTTCAGCTTTGCCTTTAAATAAAACTTCACCGCCAAATTTTTTAATGCTAGGCCCGGCAACAGCAGAATAATCTGCCATTTTTTCTGTATTTAATACATTTAAATTGACAACTACATATCCATGCATAATTTTTCCCCTTAGTGTTCAGGTAATTTGATTTTAAGCCTTCGAAGCATCTTTTTTTGAACGTTTACGAAATAATGTAACTGACCAAAAGGTAACGCAACGGCCAATAAAATTACTTGATAAACAACAAAGATTACAACTACTCTCAGCGACCAATATAAAGCCGGCGTATCTAATCTCAGATTGTCACCTAAAAAACCAGTGATATAACTTGAAATAAATACAGCTAAACTACCGGTTATAGCGAAGACCAAATTAATTAAAAAGAATTGACGAAAAGACGAGATTTGTAGTTTTTTTAAAAGTGACATAATCCTGAAGCCTATCAGAAACTTCAATTATATCAAACTATACTTGAGTAGTCTGAGAAAAAACTGGAAAAATTTTGGGATTTGGTACATATTTAACTACTAAAATATATTTGGCTAGGAGAATCAAAAATGGAACTAAATATAAGCGGGGAGTTAGCGCAAAGAGCTAACCCAACAAAAAAAGCGAAAGCAACTCAAAATATAAATAGTGATAACAACTCTAAAATTCAAAAGAAAGACCCAGTAGCTGAAAGCAAAACCGCAGTCAATCAAGCTGGTGGAACCAATTCTCCGGAGAAAGTCGACATAAAGATTTAATAATTTTAGTTTATGCGAAAATTCCCAAAACTTTTTTTATTTGTATGGCTTAATAGTTTATCGCTTTCTATCTGTGCAGATTCTTATGTAATAGAAAATCATAAACTACAAGTTGAAAAAAAAAAGTTCGGTAAAGAAATTATCAACGTACAAACGGTTTGCATCGATGGATA
>MDTD01089050.1_pt1 | contig 14425 bp, 25 predicted proteins | sample 811221 | NCBI WGS metagenome assembly MDTD01 (sample SAMN05326646, study PRJNA326480) | marine metagenome | isolation source: seawater | place: Pacific Ocean: South West | collected 2011
AGAATCAGTAATGATTATGCTGAAATAACTAAAGATGTACCTGAAAAATCATTGTTGTCGCCAATAAAGAAAAAAGGCGGAAGAAACCATGATGGTAAAATGACTGTACGCAATGTAGGAGGAGGTCATAAAAAGAAATATAGAATTATCGACTTTAAGCGGAATAAAGATGGAGTTCCAGCTGTCGTAAATAGCATTGAATATGATCCAAATCGTTCAGCATTTATTGCTTTGTTATTTTATAAAGATGGCGAAAAGCGTTATATAATTGCGCCAAAGGGATTAAAGGTTGGCATGGAGTTAATGTCTGGTGTTGATGCGGCTCCTGAAGTTGGGAATTCTTTGGTTATAAAAGACATTCCATTAGGTACTTTTATTCATAATATTGAAATGACACCTGGAAAAGGAGGTCAATTAGTTAGAAGTGCTGGTGGCTTTGCCCAATTAAATGCAAAAGATGGTAAGTATGCAGTAATTAAAATGCCATCTGGTGAAACAAGAATGATATTATTGACTTGTAGAGCTACCGTAGGCGTGGTGTCTAATTCGGAGCACAATCTTGAGTCAATTGGTAAGGCAGGAAGACGTCGTCACATGGGAAGAAGACCAAGAGTAAGAGGTGTGGCAATGAATCCAGTTGATCATCCAATGGGTGGTGGTGAAGGTAAATCTTCAGGAGGACACCCAAGATCAAGAACTGGTGTTCCAGCTAAAGGCTTTAAAACAAGAGATAAGAAAAAAGCCTCAAATAGATTAATCATCAGTAGAAAGAAAAAGAAATAATACGATGGCAAGATCATTAAAAAAAGGACCTTACGTAAGCTTCAAACTAGAGCGTAAAATCAACGTTTTAAATGAAGACGGTAAAAAGAATGTAGTTAAAACATGGTCTAGAAGATCAACAATAATTCCTGACTTTGTAGGTCATACAATAGCAGTGCATAATGGTAATAAATTTATTCCTGTTTATGTGTCTGAAGATATGGTTGGTCATAAATTGGGCGAATTTTCACCAACAAGAACATTTAAGGGACATAGTTCTAAAAAGATTAAGTAATGGAAGCGATAGCAAAATTAAGAAACTTGAAATCGTCGCCTAGGAAGGCAAGACTGGTAGTAGATACTATTCGTGGAGAACGAGTAGAAAGTGCGCTTAATATATTAAAGTTTACTAGAAGAATACAAGCTAAGCCAATTGAGAAACTATTGTTATCTGCAGTTTCAAATTGGGAGAATAAAAATGAAGGTTCGCGGGCAGAAGATTCTAATCTTTTTGTAAAAGAGATTTTTGTTGATCAAGGGCGTGTTTTGAAAAGATGGCAGGCAGCTCCTAGAGGTTCAGCGCATCGTATTCGTAAACCTTATAGTCATATTACAATTATTGTAGACGCGAAAACGGCATAAAGAAAGAATATGGGACAGAAAATAAATCCAATAGCAAATAGGTTAGGTTTCATTAAAGGATGGGATTCAAACTGGTATGATAGTAAGAGTTATGCTGCAAAGTTGTATGAAGATGAAAGAATTAGGAAATATGTCTTAGCTCGTATTGATAAAGGGGGTATTTCTAAATTAGTAATAGAGCGCACAATTAAGCATATCATATTGACAATCTATACTTCGAGACCTGGAATTATCATTGGCAAAGGCGGTAAAGAAGTAGAGACTATTCGTGAAGAATTGAAGAGATTAACGAGCAAAGATGTTCAAATTAATATTGCAGAAGTAAAACGTCCAGAATTGGATGCACGTTTAGTTGGAGAGAACATCGCACGTCAAATTGAGTCAAGAATATCTTACAAGCGAGCTATTAAAATGGCTATAGCTTCTACAATGAGAATGTCTGCCGAGGGTATAAAGATTTTGATTTCTGGGAGATTGAATGGTAATGAAATTGCACGTTCAGAACAGTTTAAACAAGGAAGAGTCCCTTTACATACATTTAGAGCGGATATAGATTATGCTTTGGTTGAGGCGAATACTGTTTACGGTAAAATAGGTATCAAAGTATTTATTTGTAAAGGTGAGGTATTAGGTAAAAGAGATTTATCGCCTAATGTAGGTGTTGGTAAATCAAAAGGTAAAAGAGCAAAGAAAAGGTTTTAAGCTAAAAACATAAATAAAAATGTTACAACCTAAAAGAGTAAAATATAGAAAGAGACATAAAATGCTTAATCAGCTTCGTGGTGTTGAAACACGGGGAACTGTGATTTCAAATGGAAGCTTTGGCCTAAAGTCTCTTGGGTCTGCATGGATTACAGATCGTCAAATCGAGGCTGCTAGGATTGCTATGACTCGATATATGAAGAGGGAAGGTAAGGTATGGATAAAAATATTTCCTGATAAACCTATTACTAAAAAACCAGCAGAAGTAAGAATGGGTAAAGGTAAGGGAGGTCTAGATCATTGGGCTGCACCGGTTAGACCAGGACGTATTCTATTTGAAATGGATGGAGTTCCTTTAGAAATTGCTAAAGAAGGTATGCGTCTAGCTGCACAAAAACTTCCTGTATTAACGAAATTTGTAGTTCGTAGAGACTATACAGAAAAAAAATAATTGAAATGAAAACGAAAAATTTGTCATCATACACAACAGAAGAGATAAAAGCTCAGTTGGAAGAAAAGCAAGGGCTTTTAAAGCGTATGAAATTCGACCATGCAATTTCGCCAATTGAAAATCCATCAAAAATTAGAATGGCTAGAAAAGAAATTGCTAGAATGTTGACGGAGTTAAAATCAAGATCCTTAAGTAAGGCATAAATTAAGCATTATGGCTGATAGAAATTTTAGAAAACAGAAGGTAGGAAAAGTTGCTAGTAATGGTATGGAAAAATCAGTAGTAGTAACAGTAGAAAGAAAGGAAAAGCATCCTATCTATGGGAAATTCATGAAGAAGACAAGTCGTTTTGTTGCACATGATGAAAAGAATGAGTGCAATGTGGGTGATACAGTTAGAATCATGGAAACGCGCCCATTAAGTAAAAATAAGCGTTGGAGATTAGTTGAAATATTAGAAAAAGCGAAGTAAGACCTAAATATCATGATACAACAAGAATCAAGATTAAATGTAGCGGACAATAGTGGAGCAAAAGAAGTTCTATGTATCCGTGTTCTAGGTGGGACAAAGCGAAGATATGCATCTGTTGGGGATAAAATAGTGGTTTCTGTTAAGTCCGCTATTCCTAATGGTAATATTAAGAAGTCTAAAGTAACCAAAGCCGTTGTTGTGCGAACAGCTAAAGAGGTTAGAAGAAAAGACGGCTCGTATATTCGTTTTGATGACAATGCAGTTGTATTGTTAAATGCTAACGATGAGCCAATTGGTACACGTATTTTTGGACCAGTTGCTAGAGAACTGCGTGAAAAGCAGTTTATGAAAATTGTATCACTAGCACCAGAAGTGCTTTAATGTTATAATTATGAGTAAAGGAGTTAAACAAGCAAAATTACATGTTAAGAAGGGAGATAAAGTAGTAGTTATCTCTGGAAATGACAAAGGTAAAAAAGGAATAGTTGATCGTGTTATAATTGATGATAGAAAGGCTGTTGTAGTGTCAGAAGATGCAACTGATGATGCAAGAATTAATCTTATCACAAAGCATGTAAAGCCTAGTGCGCAAAATCCTAAGGGAGGTATTGTGAAAACAGAAGCGCCTATTCTTGTTTCAAAATTAATGGTGCTGACTAAGGGAGATAAAGGTGCTGAATTAGCAACTCGTGTTGGTCGCCGTGTAAACAAAGAAGGTAAGCTAGAAAGATATTCAAAGAAGACAAATAAAACGTTAAAGTAATGGGATACACACCAAGACTTAAAGAACAATACGTCAATGAAATCGTTCCTAAATTAAAGGAAGATTTTAAATATAAATCTGTAATGCAGGTGCCAAAATTGCAAAAAATTGCGATTAATCAAGGTGCTGGTCAAGCGATTACAGATAAGAAATTTTTGGAGACGTCGTTGGAAGAAATGAGTACGATTACAGGTCAAAAAGCAGTGCCAACAAAGGCAAGAAAAGCGGTATCAAATTTCAAACTGCGTATTGGAATGAATATTGGTGCCCGAGTTACGCTTCGTGGTGATAAGATGTATGAGTTTTTAGATCGTCTAGTTTCAGTTGCTCTTCCTAGGGTTAGAGACTTTAGAGGAATTAATGCAAAAAGTTTCGACGGAAGAGGAAACTATACAATGGGTATAAAAGAACAAATTGTATTTCCAGAAATTAATATTGATAAAGTAAACAAGCTTCATGGTATGGATATTACCTTTGTAACTTCTGCAAATACGGATGAAGAAGCAAAAGCATTGTTAACAGAATTAGGACTACCTTTCAAAAAATAAGTTATGGCAAGAAAGTCAATTATAGCGAGACAAAATAAGAGAGAAAAGCTTGTAGAAAAGTATGCTGAGTTAAGAGCGAAATTCAAAGCAGAAGGCGATTACCAAGCTTTAGATCTTTTACCAAAAAATTCTTCAAAAGTACGTTTACGTAATCGTTGTAAACTTACTGGCAGAGGTAAAGGCTACATGCGTATGTTTGGTATATCAAGAATCAAATTTAGAGAATTAGCATCAAATGGAATGATCCCTGGTGTTACAAAAGCGAGCTGGTAAAAATATAGAATTATGACAGATCCAATTGCAGATTATTTGACAAGATTAAGAAATGCTTTGAGTGCAAAGCATAAAGTGGTAGAAGTACCTGCCTCTAATATAAAAAAGCGCATTACTGAAATTCTTTTTGATCAAGGTTTTATCAATGGATATAAGTATGTTGATGGTTTTGCAAATCAAGGTGCTATTAAAATTGCTTTAAAATATAGAAGAGATAACGCGCCAGTTATTTCTAAAATAGAAAGAATTAGCACTCCGGGAAAAAGAGAATATTTTAAATCGACAGATTCACCTAGAATTATTAATGGTCTTGGAGTGGCTATTGTGTCTACATCTAGGGGTGTTATGACAGATAAAGAAGCACGAGTTCAGAACGTAGGTGGAGAAGTGCTTTGTAAAGTATATTAATCGAGATAAAAAGAAAATTATGTCAAGGATAGGAAAGGCACCAATAGCATTAGCGGATGGAATTGAGGTATCAGTTGCTCAGGATAATGTTGTTACAGCTAAAGGGCCCAAAGGGGAGTTAAACTTAGCAGTAAACCCAGACATTAAAGTGGTTGTTGCAGATAAAACTGTTACACTAGAAAGACCAACAGAGCAAAAAAGACACAAGTCAATGCATGGCTTGTACAGAACTTTAATTAAAAATATGGTAGTTGGTGTTTCAGAGGGTTATAAGATTGATTTGGAGTTAGTAGGTGTGGGTTATAGAGCATCTATTTCTGGTCAAATATTAGACCTTTCGGTAGGATATTCACATAATATTTTAATTGAGTTACCAGCTGAGATTAAAGCAAGTGTAGACTCAAAAAAAGGTAAAAGTCCTAGAGTTACATTGGAGTCCACAGATAAGCAATTAGTTGGTCATGTGGCGGCTAAAATAAGATCATTGCGTAAGCCTGAGCCATATAAAGGAAAAGGTATACGTTATGCTAATGAGTATATTAGAAGAAAAGCAGGTAAAACTGCTGCTAAATAATAAGCTGTATGAGTAAATTAGTAAGAAGAAAAAGAATTCATTCAAAAATCAGAAAGAATATTTCTGGTACTTCAGAGAAGCCTAGATTGGCAGTATTTAGAAGTAATAAGGAAATATATGCTCAAATTATTGATGATACTAAAGGGCATACACTTTGTGCAGTTTCTTCTAGGGATAAAGCACTTTCTAGTGTTAAGGGAACTAAGACTGAAATTGCTAAAGAAGTGGGTGCTGCGCTTGGAAAAGCAGCGGTTACCGCAGGATTATCAACGGTAGTTTTTGATAGAGCAGGTTATTTATATCATGGCCGTGTTAAAGCTTTAGCAGAGGGTGCAAGAGAAAATGGATTAAAATTTTAAATCAGTAGATAATGCTTGATACAAACGTAAAGAAAGTAAAAGCGAGTGAACTCGAACTTACGGAAAAAGTAGTTAACATTAACCGAGTTACTAAGGTAACGAAAGGAGGACGTACATTTGGTTTCTCAGCACTAGTTGTTGTTGGTGATGGGAATGGAATAGTTGGCCATGGTTTAGGTAAAGCCTTGGAAGTATCTGAAGCTATTTCAAAAGGGATAGATGATGCAAAAAAGAACCTAATTAAAGTTCCTGTTAAGAATGGAGCTATTCCTCATGAGCAATTAGCTAAATATGGTGGAGGAAAGGTTTTAATTAAGCCTGCATCACCTGGTACAGGTGTAATAGCAGGTGGTGCTATGCGTGCAGTTTTGGAAACGGTTGGTGTAAAAGATGTATTGGCTAAATCTCAGGGTTCAGCAAATAAGCATAATGTTGTAAAGGCAACAATAAAAGCACTTTCGTTAATGAGAGACCCAATGACGGTTGCTGAGCATAGAGGTATCAACTTAAGTAAAGTTTTTAAAGGGTAGTACAATGGCTAAAGTCAAAATCACACAAGTAAAAAGTACTATTGATCGTACAAAAAGGCAGAAAGATACAATTGTGGCTTTAGGCTTAGGTAAAATCAATAAGACTGTGGAGAAAGAAGCAACTCCTCAAATATTGGGAATGATTAACAAGGTTGCACATTTAATTACGGTAGAAGAATTAAAATAAGATGGAATTATCAAATTTAAAACCAGCTGAAGGCTCAACTAAGAGCCGAAAAAGAATAGCTAGAGGTGAAGGATCAGGTAGAGGTGGCACTTCTACAAGAGGGCATAAAGGTGCAAAATCTAGATCTGGATATTCAAAGAAGATGGGATTTGAAGGAGGACAAATGCCTTTGCAAAGACGTGTTCCAAAATACGGCTTTAAAAATAGAAATAGGGTGGAATATGTTGCTATTAACTTAAAAGATCTACAGGCGTTAGCAGATAAGTATAAGCTTAAGAAAGTAGATTTGGAAAGTTTGAAAAAGCACAGAATTATTGCAAAAAGTGAAGTGTTAAAAGTTCTTGGTAATGGTGCGTTAAAAGCAAAATTAGAAGTTCATGCACATGCATTTTCTAAAGCTGCAGAATCAGCAATAGAAGCAGCAGGGGGTAAAACTGTAAAGCTCTAATTTATTGCAATGAAGTTTCTAAAGGTATTTAAGGAAATATGGGAAATGGAAGAATTGCGTGATCGCATTCTTTACACCCTTCTAATGATAGGCATATTTAGATTAGGCGCTCATGTTGTTTTGCCAGGAGTAGATGCTATTAAGTTAGCAGCAATGGTTGGTAACTCTAGTCAAGAAGGAAGTCCATTAGGTCTTCTAGATATGTTTTCTGGTGGAGCGTTTAATAGAGCTTCCATTTTTGCGTTGGGTATTATGCCATATATTACAGCTTCGATTGTGATTCAGTTAATGGGAATGACAGTGCCTTATTTCCAAAAGCTTCAAAAAGAAGGCGAAAGTGGTCGGCGAGAGCTTAATAATATAACTAGATCACTTACTATTCTTGTTTGTATAGCTCAGTCCTTTGGCTATATTACCTTTTTAAGGTATTCATATTCATCAGCTATAGTTGATGAAATGCCAGCTTTAATTTTTAGTGCTAGTACAATTATAGTTTTGACATCATGTACTGTTTTTCTAATGTGGTTGGGTGAAAAAATTACTGATAAGGGTATAGGTAATGGTATATCTTTATTGATTATGATAGGCATTATTGCAAGTTTGCCAACGGAGTTCTTGAATGAGCTTAAGAATAAAGGAATGTATAGTTCTGAAAGTGGGCCACAACTTCTTCCCTTTTTAATTGAAATGATTATTCTTTTTGGTATATTCTTGGTTTCTATAGCGCTGATTCAAGCTATTCGTAGAATACCGGTTAACTATGCAAAGAAAGTTATGAGTGGTGAAAGCGTAGTTGGTGGCACAAGAGAGTACATACCTTTAAAGGTTAATGCTGCAGGTGTAATGCCAATTATCTTTGCTCAGGCTTTAATGTTTTTGCCTGGAATGATGGGGCAGTTTGTCCCAGAATCAATGGAGTCAATGTCTGGATTAATGGCATCATTTAGTGATTTCACTTCTGTACCTTATAACATTACTCAATTTATATTGGTGATATTGTTTACATACTTTTATACGGCAATTTTGTTTAATCCAAAACAAATGTCTGATGATTTAAAGAAAAGTAATGCTTTTATCCCTGGTGTTCGGCCTGGAACTGATACAGCGAATTTTATAGATAAAATCATGTCTAGGATATTATTGCCTGGCTCAATATTCTTAGGTTTGATAACAATTATTCCTGGTATAGCGGCGGAATTAGGAGTTCAAAGAGGATTTGCTTATTTCTTTGGAGGAACTTCATTGCTTATTTTGGTAGGTGTAGTTTTAGATACAATACAACAGATAGACAGCTATTTATTAATGCGTCATTATGATAGTTTATCTAGAACTGGAAGGAAAAGGCCTAGACAAAATAATTCGCCGATAAGTACTCCAAGCGCCCTTTAATGATTCATTATAAATCTCAGGCTGAGATTGATTTGATGAGACATTCAAATCAATTAGTTGGAAAAACTCTAGCAGAGGCAGGGAAGAGTATTCAAGCTGGAATAACAACCTTAGAAATTGATCGGATAATCGATGATTTTATAAGATCTAATAAGGCGATACCTGCTTTTAAAGATTACAATGGTTTCCCAAATTCTGCGTGTATATCTGTCAATGATGCGGTTGTGCATGGGATTCCAAATGAATATAAATTAAAAGAAGGAGATATAGTAAGCGTAGATGTTGGGGTTATTTTAAATAACTATTTTGGCGATTCAGCCTATACATTTAAAGTTGGTAGTGTTAGTGAAGAGGTTAACGATTTGTTAGAAAAAACAAAAAAGTCACTTTACTTAGCTATAGAGCAAGCGAGAGTAGGGAAGCGACTGGGGGATATCGGTTTTGCTGTTCAAAACTTTATTGAAGTCGAAAATGAATATCATATTGTAAGAGATCTAGTGGGGCATGGAATAGGAGAAAATCTTCACGAAGCTCCAGAAGTACCCAACTTTGGTAGGAGAGGAAATGGTATGAGGTTAAAGGAGGGCTTAGTAATTGCAATTGAGCCAATGGTGAATATGGGTACTCGAAAGGTTAAATGGGATAGTGACGGTTGGACTGTAGTAAGTGCAGATGGATTGCCATCAGCACACTATGAGCATACCGTAGCAGTTTGTGAAAATAAGACAGAAATATTATCAAGTTTTGAATGGATAGAAGCAGAGTTATCAATTCAATAAAAAACAAAGGGCCAATTGTTGGTTTAGAGTGAGGAAATGCTTAATTTTGTCACCCAATTTTTGGGATTAGTATGGGAAAACAAGATTTAATAAAACAAGATGGTGTAGTGACAGAGGCGCTTTCTAATGCCATGTTCAGAGTAGAATTGGAAAATGGACATGAGATTATTGCGCATATATCTGGAAAGATGAGAATGCATTACATCAAGATTTTACCAGGAGATAAAGTTTCTTTGGAAATCTCCCCATATGATTTATCTAAAGGAAGAATAACATATCGATATAAATAAGATAAGATGAAAGTTAGACCGTCGATAAAGAAAAGAAGTGCCGATTGCAAAATTGTAAGACGCAAAGGCAAGTTGTATATTATCAACAAAAGAAATCCAAGATTTAAACAACGTCAAGGTTAGAATTATGGCAAGAATTGCAGGAATAGATTTACCAAAAAGCAAAAGAGGTGTAATAGGATTAACATACATCTATGGTATTGGATTAAGTACATCTCAAGATATTTTGGCTAAGGCTAAAGTAGATGAGAATATTAAAGTCGAGGATTGGACGGATGAGCAATTAGCAGCAATTCGTGGTGCAATCTCAAATGAAGGTATTCGTGTGGAAGGTACTCTAAGAGGAGAGGTCCAAATGAATATTAAGCGTTTAATGGAAATTGGATGTTATCGTGGTGTTAGACATAGAAAGGGTTTGCCAGTGCGTGGTCAGAAGACAAAAACAAATGCTCGGACTCGTAAAGGCAAAAAAAAGACGGTAGCTAATAAGAAAAAATAATTGAACTCATAAAGAGAGATTAAGATGGCAGCAAAAACGAAAAGTGCAAAAAAAAGTAAGGTTAACGTAAGTGCAGAAGGCTACGTTTTCATTAAAACATCTTTTAATAATTCTATTATAACATTTACTAATGCTACTGGAGATGCAATTTCATGGTCTAGTGCAGGCAAAATGGGATTTAGAGGATCGAAAAAAAACACACCATATGCTGCGCAGCAAGCAGCTACTGATGCAGGGCAAAAAGCCTATGACGCTGGTTTAAGAAAGGTCAAGGTGAGAATTAAAGGACCTGGTGCTGGAAGGGAAGCATCTATCAGAGCAATTGGTGCATTAGGAATTGATGTGTCAGAAATCACAGATGTAACACCTATTCCACACAATGGTTGTAGACCATCTAAACAACGAAGAGTATAAAACTATTAAGCAAGAGATATGGCTAGATATAGAGGACCAAAAACAAAGATTTCTAGAAAATTCGGAGAGTCAATTCATGGCTTTGATAAGTATTTTGAAAGAAAAAAATATCCTCCTGGGCAGCATGGTAATCAGCGCAGAAGAAAGGTTAAAAGTGAGTATGCTACTCAGTTAATGGAGAAGCAGAAAATGAAGTATACTTATGGAGTATTAGAAAAACCATTCCGAAATCTTTATGATAAAGCATCTAGAAAGAAAGGTATTACAGGTGAGAACCTTTTACAATTGTTGGAGGCAAGATTGGATAATACTATTTTTAGAATGGGACTTGCCAATAGTCGTCGATTTGCACGTCAGATGGTATCACATAAACATATTAAAGTTAATGGTGTGGTAACTAATGTGCCATCATATTCTTTAAGACCTGGAGATAAGATTGAGATTAAAGTTAAATCTCAGGGCTTAGTGATGTTTAATGAGGCTCCAGCACTTGGTGCTCCTGTTCACAAGTGGTTAGAATGGGACGGAAGTAGTTTAACAGGTACATTTGTAAGTTATCCAGAAAGGGAAAGTATCCCAGAAAAATTTGAGGAACATTTAATAGTTGAGTTATACTCTAAGTAATAATTAAAGAAGATAAACATGGCAGTATTAGCATTTCAAAAACCAGATAGAATTTTAATGCAGAAATCTACGGATTTCGATGGCTTATTTGAATTTAAACCATTGGAGCCTGGATTTGGCATTACAGTAGGTAATGCATTGAGAAGAGTTTTATTATCCTCTTTAGAAGGGCATGCAATTACTTCAATTAAAATTTCAGGAGTAGATCATGAGTTTTCGACAATTACTGGAGTAGTTGAGGATGTAACGGAGATTATATTGAACCTTAAAAAGGTGCGTTTTAAGAAAATAGTAGAAGATGACGTAAATCAAGAAAAAATCTTCATTGCTATTAAAAAACAAGAGCAATTTAAGGCTGGAGATATTGAGAAGTTTACAAATTCATTCAAAATAACAAATCCAGATATGGTGATTTGTAATATGGAGTCTTTTGTGAACTTGGAAATAGAAATGTTGGTAGAAAAAGGTCGTGGATATGTTCCTGCAGAGGAGAATAAACCTCAAGAGGCACCTATTGGATTAGTTCCAATTGATGCTATCTTCTCGCCAATTACAAAAGTTAAATATACAGTTGAAAATACTCGTGTAGAGCAAAAGACTGATTTCGAGAAGTTGATTTTAGAAGTATCAACTGATGGTACAATTCATCCGGAAGAAGCTTTAAAGGTTGCAGCACGTATCTTAATTCAGCAATTAGTATTAATTACTGATGACAAGATTAAATTTGATGATTTTGAGAAGAAGGATGAAATCGTTGTTGATGAGCAGGTATTACAAATGCGTAAGCTACTAAAAACTCCAATTGAAGACTTAACATTATCAGTTAGAGCATATAATTGTTTGAGATCAGCTAAAATAGAAAGTTTAGGAAATCTGGTAAAATACAATACTACAGATCTTTTGAAATTTAGAAACTTTGGAAGAAAGTCTTTAGTTGAAATTGAAGCTTTATTAACAGAAAAAGGTTTGTCTTTTGGTATGGATTTAGCGCCATACAAATTAAATGAGGAATCGTAATGAGACACGGAAAGAAATTTAATCACTTAGGGCGTAAACCTGCCCATCGTAAGGCCGTTTTAATGAACATGGCGAATTCACTTATCACTAATAAGCGGATTAGTACAACTTTGGCTAAAGCAAAGGCTTTGCAAAAGTACATTGAGCCATTAATTACTAGATCCAAAACGGATAGCACACATTCGAGAAGAATGGTATTTAGATATTTGAGAGATAAGTATTCTATTACGACTTTATTTAATGAAGTAGCTAATAAGATTGGAGAACGTAAAGGTGGTTACACACGAATCTTAAAAACTGGCTTTAGAGCTGGGGATAATGCTGAAATGTGTATGATTGAGTTGGTAGATTATAATGATATATATAATCAGACAACAACTACTAAGAAAAAACGTTCTAGAAGAGGTTCTAAGAAAAAATCTGAAGGTAACGCTGAAGCTAAGGCAACTGAAACTAAAACAGAAGCTCCAAAGGCGGAAGTAAAGGAAGCGAAAGCTCCAAAATCAGAAGCTAAGAAAGAAGCTCCTAAGACTGAGAAAAAGGAAGCGAAAGCGCCTAAAGCTGAAACTAAAACAGAAGCTCCAAAGGCGGAAGTAAAAGAAGCGAAAGCTCTAAAAGCAGAGGCTAAGAAAGAAGCTCCTAAGGCTGAGAAAAAGGATGTTAAAGCATCTAAAGCTGAAGCAAAACCTAAAGAACCTAAGAAAGACGAGAAAGGGGGAGAATCTGCTGAAAAGGCGGAGTAATGAATTGCTTTCAATTAAAATAGAAAATATGGAAAGGGTAAGGTTTTAAAGACTTTATCCTTTTTTTTTAGCTTTGCAAAAAATATAAGTTATGCGTCTAGAAAACATACAGGAAGCCATACTTTTATTAGAAGATGGTAAGTATTTCAAAGGTATTGCAGCTGGAGAAATTGGCACAACACATGGTGAAATCTGTTTTAATACAGGAATGACAGGTTATCAAGAGGTGTTTACAGATCCATCTTATTATGGACAATTAATTGTTATGACTAATGTTCATATTGGTAATTATGGTGTTCGTGATGAAGACATAGAGTCTGACAGTATGAAAATATCTGGTCTAATTACAAGGAATTATACGGTTCCATATTCTCGAAAAATGGCGAATAAAGATATTCAGAATTATTTTGAGTTTGAGGGGATGGTTGGCATTAGTGGGGTGGATACTAGGGCTGTAGTGCGCTATATACGTTCAAAAGGAGCTATGAATGCTATTATTTCATCGGAGACTACTAATGTTGAGGATTTAATGAAGAAGTTTGATGAGATCCCATCAATGGAGGGCCTTGAGTTAGCGAGTAAGGTATCAACAGATACGCCATATTATTTTGGTGATGAAAAAAGTCCTTTACGAGTTGCTGTGCTTGACTATGGTGTAAAAAGAAACATTCTGAGATGTATGGCTAAGCGCGGTTGTTATATGAAAGTATTTCCAGCTAAGACACCAATGAAAGAAGTTTTGAATTGGAAAGCAGATGGAGTTTTTCTCTCTAATGGGCCTGGAGACCCAGCAAGTATGGATTATGCAATTAAAGATGTTCAATATCTTTTAAAGCAAGATATACCAACTTTCGGAATTTGTTTAGGTCATCAAATATTAAGTCTAGCTTTAGGCTATAAGACGTTTAAAATGCATCACGGACATAGAGGGCTTAATCATCCAGTTGAGAATCAATTGACTGGCCTTTGTGAAATAACATCTCAGAATCATGGTTTTTGTGTTAGTTTAGAAGATGCGCAAAAAGATTCAGAAGTAGAGATAACTTATAAGAATTTAAATGACAATACCTTAGAAGGAATAAGGCTATTAAATAAAAGAGCCTTCTCAGTACAGTTTCATCCTGAGGCTGCAGCTGGTCCACATGATTCTCGTTACCTCTTTGATGAGTTTGTTAATCTTATGAAGGGGAAGGAAATATTTGTTGAGAAGAATCAAGTTGTTGAAAGCGTTTAAATTTTTAAAATGATAAAATCAATCAAGGCTAGACAGATATTGGATTCAAGAGGAAATCCAACGGTTGAAGTTGATGTATTAACGGAAAAAGGCACTTTAGGACGTGCTGCAGTTCCATCAGGTGCCTCTACAGGAAAGTATGAAGCCGTAGAGCTTAGAGACAACCGTAAGGAGGTCTTTATGGGTAAAGGTGTTCTAAAAGCGGTTGGTTTTGTAAATACAGAAGTGAATGCTGCGTTAGCAGGGATGTCTATTGAAGAGCAGAATTCCATAGATGATGTTCTTTTAAATTTAGATGGAACAGCAAATAAAGCTCGA
>MDTD01075730.1_pt1 | contig 14424 bp, 12 predicted proteins | sample 811221 | NCBI WGS metagenome assembly MDTD01 (sample SAMN05326646, study PRJNA326480) | marine metagenome | isolation source: seawater | place: Pacific Ocean: South West | collected 2011
ACCAGATCCCCCTCGAATTCGTCGGGGTAGAATACCACCTCGACTCCGACTCGATAACCATCGATGTACAAGTAAAAGCCACCCACAAAACCGGAGTGGAGATGGAAGCCATGACAGGGGCTTCCGTAGCAGCCCTGACAATCTATGACATGGTAAAGATGCTCGATGACTTCGCGGAGATGGAAAAAGTATCGCTCATCTCCAAGAAAGGCGGCAAATCTGACTATAGAACCACCCTGGCAGAGAAGATAAAAGCCTCAGTGATCGTCCTTTCGGACAGAGTCTACAAAAAGGAAGCCGAAGACCGCTCGGGCAAAATCATTGTGGAGAAGCTCGAGAATAACGATATCCAGGTCGGTGAATACCTGGTGTTGCCGGATGAAGCGGATCAACTACGCTCCAATATCCAGAGACTATGCGAAGACAAAGAGACAAGAATAGTTGTCACCACCGGCGGTACGGGTATCGGTCCCCGGGACATTACAGCGGACACTATCGAGCCCCTCTTGCAAAAGCCGCTACCCGGCATTGCTGAAGCGATTAGATCCTACGGACAAAATCGAAATCAGTTCGCGATGATGTCCCGATCCCTGGCAGGCTTAATCGGAAACACCATAGTAGTCTGCCTGCCCGGATCTACCGGCGGTGTCACCGACGCGATGATAGTCTTATTCCCCCCCCTTATTCATGCCCTCAAGATGATGGACGGAGAAGGGCATGAAAAGCACTCCAAGCAGGCCGCCGGCAGCGCCGCAGGCGGCAACTAAAGAGGTGCGATAACTGAAAACCGATGCTGACTTACGAAGAAGCGCTGAAAAAGATAGTTGATACGGTGGAGACCGGTCCGGTGGAAGAACGCCCCCTGACGCATATCCTCGATCATGTAAGCGCTAGCGCTATAAAAGCAACCTTTGACCTGCCACGCTTCGACAACTCAGCCATGGACGGCTACGGAATTTTATCAACAGACACTGATAACGCCAGCGAGTCGGAACCCCGGGAACTTGCCCTGGTGGGGACCATAGAAGCCGGCGCTCGCGAGCTTCCTTCCATAGGTCCGGGCAAGGCTGTAAAGATATTCACCGGAGCAAGGGTGCCTCCTTCTGTTACCGGCGTGGTGATGCGCGAATACTGCCAAGAAAAGAACGGCAGCGTTCTGGTGATGCAGAATACCGCCCCGGGAGCCAACATAAGAAGAGCCGGAGAGGAGTTTAAAGAAGGAGAAGAAGTTCTTCCTCCAGGCATAAAGGTGACACCACCGGTAATAGGGCTGCTCGCCTCTTTCGGGCACAGAAAATTTCCCGTGTACTCAATGCCGAAAGTCTCCATAATCGGAACCGGCAACGAATTGGTGGAGCCGGGACAAAGTCTCGATGAAGCCCAAATCTATGATTCCAACACCTACGCTCTTGCCGCTGCCATCCAGGCCCTGGGCATGGAGCGCCCGGTCAGGGTTCATGCCGGTGACACAAAGGAAGAGATAAAAAACGCCCTGGAAGAAGCGCTCAACTATTCGGACGTAATCATCACTACCGGCGGTGTCTCCGTCGGCGATCGAGACCTTGTCAAGGAAGTACTTGAATCGGATCTTTCGGTGGAGACAATATTCTGGAGAGCCCGGGTCAAACCAGGCAAACCGGTATATTTCGGAAAACTTAAAATGGACGGGAAACCGAGATATATCTTCGGATTGCCTGGAAATCCTGTCAGCGCCCTGGTAACATTTCACCTATTCGTCAAACCAGCCCTGGCAAAATTTCAGGGATTAGTACCGGAAACACAAAGCAAAACCAAAGCTTTTGTCCAGTCAAATCGCAAAAAGAAACCAGGACGGCTAGACTTTGTGAGAGGAATCTTGAACCACCGCGATGACGGAAGTCTGGCAGTAAGCCCCACCGCAGGTCAGGACTCACATATGCTAAGCGGACTGGCAAAAGCCGATTGCTTAATAGAGTTCGCCCAGGATGACGCCGAAATTAACGCAGGTGACCTGGTAAACGTACAATTCTTGAATTGGCATGAATTGAACTAGTTCGACTACTGAGAGGAAAAAACAAGGATGACTTCAGAGCGAATTTCGGTATCGGTGAGCGATGGATTTTTCGACGCCTACCTATCTCTGCCGCCTCAAGAAGAGGGTCCGGGAGTGCTGGTAATACCGGAAATCTTCGGAGTCAACGAACATATCCGCTCCATCGCCGACAAAATCGCGGCAGAAGGCTATGTCGTGCTTGTGCCGGATTTATTCTGGAGAATGAAACCAAATATAGAGCTTGGCTATGAAGGTGATGACCTGAAAACTGCCCTCAACTACTATGAACGCTTCGACGAGAACGAGGGAATGTCGGACCTGCGCCATGCGGCCAACGCCCTCAGAAACCACAAAGCCTGCACAGGTAGAATCGGCTCCATCGGCTTCTGCCTCGGAGGAAAACTTACCTTCCGCCTCAGCGCCCAGACCAACCTCAATGTGGCGATCTCATACTACGGCGGCAAAACCGAAAAACACCTTGCCGAAGCAGACAAGATCAAATGCCAGCTGATGATGCATTTTGGCGACCAGGATGATTCAATCCCGGAAAAAGCATTCAACCAGATCAAAGAAGCGCTGGACATCAAGCCCAATGTGACCATATACCGTTACGAAGGCGTGGGTCACGGCTTCAACTGCGACGCCAGAGCTTCCTACGACAAGGACGCAGCCGAACTAGCCTGGAGCCGCAGCATCGAGCTACTAAACAAAGAGCTGAAGAGCTAGAGAACGAACCAGGGTTAGACCTGACCAACCCATTCCGGCTTACTGTTCTTGTTCCAGATATTTCTAATCCGCTCAAACTGATCGGTGGAGATCAGCCCGGTGTTTAGAATCTCCGCGTTTTCCTGCCAGCGCCCCGGCTTCTTGGTGCCGACTATAGCGGTATGCACCCCCGGCACGCTCAGAGTAAATTTGAGAGACATGGAGACAGCGTCTTTCAGAGACCCTTTCAAAAAATTGTAGTCCAGGCGCTTGAGCCTTTCCCAGTATGGCTCATGGTAAAAATTAGCCGGACGCTTCTCATGGCGCCAGGCCACGTTGGCAATGGGACGCTTTGCGATTACCCCCATGCCACGCTCCATCGCCCTGGGAATAGTAAGCTCCACGCACTCTTGATCAGCAATGCTGACGCTGGTTTGCAAAGTATCAAACTCACCGGTCTCAATGGCATAGAGCGCGTCTTCACCATCACCGCTATAACCTATAAACCTGGTCTTGCCGGCTTCTTTCGCCTTCTTCAATACTTCTATGACTTCACCCTGCTCCAGGATCTTCTTAGAGCAGCTGTGTAGCTGTATCAGGTCCAAATAATCAGTCTTCAAGCGCCTGAGACTCTTCTCGATACTCTTCTCAACTTCCGGCGCGGTCCAGGCAGGCATGGTCGGGTCGTCACCATGACCGCATTTAGTAAACAGGTAGAAATCTTTTCTTCTGCCGCTGATCGCTTTGCCGATCATCTCTTCGCTGTTCATATAACACTCAGCGGTATCGATCACGTTGAGCCCCTGGTCGATAGCTTCGTTCAGAAGAGACTCCACATCCCCCTGGCTGGCCTGCTCAAAACCAATCTCGGCGCCACCGAAGCCAAGGATACTGACCTTCATGCCAGTGTTGCCCATCACTCTTTTTTCCATTCTGCCCCCTCGCCGGATAAGCGAAAATCATATTTTATCCTAATTCCAGGCCCGGCTGGTAATAGAGAAAAACCAGTGTTAAACAGCGTATCTTCCTGGAATTTTCCAATTAAAGATCCCAGACGGATCTGATATGCTCAGCGATCGTTGCATCGGTCATTTTCGGGCAGAACCCGGAAGCCAAGGGGTGGTAATGGACAGCGCCAATATACTGGTGGCAGCCAGCGACAGAGCCATAATTGACAAGATCAAAAAGTGCTTTGATCCCATGAATCACCAGATAATTCCAGCCTACGACGTTTCTCTTGGAATGTTTTTGGCTCAGAAGAACTTCCCTCATCTTGTAATCTGCCAGGACCAGCTGAAAGAAGGAGACGCGTTCGAATTCCTCTCCGAAATCAACAGCGACTCGGAGTTGGCCGATATCCCCTTCATTCTGGTCACCACCGCAGACAGCGAAAAATATGAAGACTCGGAGCTAAAATCCGCCGGGATTCTTATGACTTTCCAGGCTGACGCCGCAGAAGGCTACATAATCAGTGAACTGGTCCCGATCATAAACGAAGCCTGCGCCACCCGCAAAAAGCGACAAGAATACTCCCCTGAGTAGAAGGGCGGAACTTAATAGGTCACAAAATGGTCATTATCCGTTCATGAACAGAGGCCAAAATGACCCAGGTTCAGCCAACCTGTTTATAATTTGGCAATCTCGGGGTGCTATAAGGAGGATCCGATGAGTTACTTATCCCGCATAATGACAGTATCTGCCCTGGCGGCAACTACTACCCTGTTTTCATTTTCACCGGCAACAGCCAAAGACGAAGCCAAAAACTGGAACATCGACACAGCCCACTCCAGTGCCAACTTCGCAGTCAAACACATGATGGTCTCCAACGTCCGGGGCCGTTTTCCGAAAGTAAAAGGCAGCGCCGAATATGACGGCAAGAAAGTCAAATCCATCAAAGTAGAAGCTGAAATTGAAACCGCTTCGGTGGATACAGATAACGATAAAAGAGACGAGCATCTCAAAGGCAAAGATTTCTTCGCCGTGGAGAAATTCCCCAAAATGAAATTTGTCTCCAAAAAAGCCGTACCGAATGGCAAAGGCAAATTCAAACTCATCGGCGACCTGACCCTCCACGGTGTCACTAAGCAAGTCACCCTTGATGTGGAAGGACCTACCCAGGCAGTCAAAGATCCCTACGGCAAAACCAGAGTCGGCGCCTCGGCCAGCACCACCATCAACCGCAAAGACTTTGGAATCACCTATGGTGGCGTCCTGGACAACGGCGGCGCGGTGGTATCCGACGACGTCAAAATCTCGCTGGACATAGAGCTGGTTAAAAACGCAGCCGAGAAAAAGAGCGAAGCTAAAGAGAGCACCAAGAAGAAAGCTTCTTAACGCCAATCTCAATTAGAGCTAAAATGAAGAGAGCGCCGGTTTCAGGTGCTCTCTTCAAGCTTTAGGGAAACCAATCCGCAACTGTTTCGAGGGTCGTTTGTTGAAAAGTATAAAAACAGTCGGCTTATGCATAGCTTCGGTCTTCCTCATCCTGGGACTTGTTTTCAACTCAAACCTTGAATCTGTTTTTCAATCAAAAGTTTATCCTGGCTTCCCGAAGAACGCCCCATTCAACAGAGTTTATTGGCGAGCATATCCCCACAAAAGACTATCTATGGTCGCAAGCCTTCTGAAAAAACACAACTTGGATAATCAAACGGAGAAGCAAGTGATTAGCTTGTTGGGAAAACCGGACTATTACAAAAATCATTCGCTGCCAAACGAGAAAGTGCTCTGCTACAAGCTTTCAACCAAAAGTGATTTCAAAGATGCCGTTCTTGAAATCGCGATTGTCGATGGAAGGGTAGTAGAGTGTATTGAATCACTGAATTTGAATGATCCGATGCTACCTGATAGTCCGCATCAGATCTGAATCAAGCGCAAACAAAGCGACCGAACTTAATTGCTCCCGGCAAAGCGGTGCATCAGCGCATGTTAGCTACCGCCGCCGCCCACCAGCATTCTCATGGAACTAATACAATAGAGCGCCGCGTTATAGTGCTTCTTAGCCACTTCTTCCGAAAGCTTGGGACGGGCTTCACTCGGCTCTCCATCTTCACCCAGCGGCACCAGAGAATCCACCAGCCAGACAAGCGTCAGGCAAGAAGCCCGATACATCTCAAACACCAGAAGTTCATAGAGCATCGGTGCCACCGCTTTGAGCGGAACATCACCTACTGTTTCACTGAAATAACCTTGCAAGTATGCCTTAGCTTTATATCTTATATCCTCATCTTCCTGGTAGATACCATCGGCTTTTCGTCCGGAGACAAACATAAAGAATCCGTAGGCAATGTCGTTGATAGGAGGACCAAAATAAGCGTAATCCAGATCGATCATCGCTTGGGCTTTTCCATTTTGAAAAATAACATTGCCCGGGTGATAGTCACCATGATTCAAAACCGTGGCTTCTTCAAGATAATGAAGCAAACGGGTGGATTCGTCCGGGTCCAGGTTGTGTAAAACTCCGGCCATGCCATCGAAAGACCTGTACACCGCATCAGGGAAATAAGGAGAGCCTTTGGCCATGCCGGTAAAGTCTTCAAGCCCCTTTTCTCCAGCGTAGTTCACCAGGATTTCCAGCGCCAATGGCATATCTTCTTCAATAGCCTCCAGGCTTGCTTCAGGCTTATTTTCAAAGACAAGAGGAAATCGCTGTTCACATTCAGCACGCTCTCGGCCCCGGTCGCTCAGCTCTGTAGCTCGATGCAACTTGCCAAGCAGCCTACCGGCCTCCCGGCAATAGTCCGGCTCAAGATCACAGTCCAGCCAATCATACTCCGAATCGGCAGGAACATATTCTCGCAAGAACCAGGAAGAATCTTCCAGGCTAAAACATTCAGACCTGGCCCCAGCAGTAGACAGCTCGCTCAATGGACGAAAAGCCGCGTCATAACCAGTATCTTGCAAGAAAGAAATCACTTCCTGGTTAAGCTGAGCACTGCTTTTAGTATCACCTTCATACCACTTAAGGACATACTTATCCTCGCCCTTTTTAAGCAAGCAGACATTGCCTTTGTCACCCAAAGCAGAGATTTCGATATCCTTCGCGGATTCGCCAAAAAAATACTCTAAAACCGCCCCGGGGACAGAGTTCATAGACCGCCGCCTTCGATAAAAGTGGAAAAAGCAAGCATTTAATATACAATACCTGGAGACAAATCAGTACCATTGACAATGAAGAGTAACCATCCCCGGGAAATAGATGAGCGGTTTCAAATCAACTCTGTCCTAGGAGAGGGCGGTATGGGAGTGGTTTACAGCGCTCACGATCCTGTTCTTCGCAAAAATGTAGCCATAAAGGTGCTGAAAGAGGGCTTACCTGCTACCGTCATGGTTCGCTTCCAGCAAGAAGCACGAGCCGTTGGCAAGCTCAAACACTCCAACATAATCGACGTTTACGACTTCGGCATCAACGAGGGCACTCCATATCTAGTAATGGAGCTTCTCTCCGGAGCTTCACTTGCAGATTACATGAAGTCTGAGTCATGGAAGATCATTGATTTACCGACAGTTATAGACATATTTCTTCAGATTCTAAAGGGCCTTCACCACGCGCACATTTGCGGTGTTCTTCATCGGGATATAAAACCCTCCAATATCATTCTGCAGCCCCAGGAAGATGGGACACAGAAGGTTCTACTTGTGGACTTCGGCCTGGCAAAAATGGCCGATGAAGATCAAAATATCACCTCCACCGGCGCGGCGCTGGGTAGCCCGCTATATATGAGCCCGGAGCAAGTAAGTGCTGGTGAGATAACAGAAAAGACGGATGTCTACGCGCTGGGCTGCGTAATGTACGAAACTATATGCGGCATCACTCCGTTCAAAGGCAATTCTGCCGCAGAGACCATGATGATGCACAAAAAAGAGCGTCCACCAAACATTAACACCGAAACTTTCAACGGAGCCGAGATCCCGGCCGCTCTTCCGCCACTGATAACGCGCTGCCTGGAAAAGACACCGGAGAATCGCCCCTCAATGGAGACCATTGGGCGAGAATTGGAAAGTATAGAATCCTCTCTGCGCCCCCAGGTAGTCTTCGATGAGCCTCAAAGAAAAGTCGGCTCGGATTACTTAAATAACAAGTTTCTGGCAGGAAGCGCCATAACTATTCTCCTTGTTCTTGCCATCGCCGGTAGTATTTTGTTTTTTACTCGGGCCTCACAGAAATCAATTAAAGAAGAACACCAAAATGTAGAGAGAAGCATCATGCTGAAAGCCGCCGACCAGACCAGCGGCGTCCTGGATGCCAGCACATACACTGTATTCATGCGCCATGAATTCAGGTACGATCCGAGCACCAGAGAGTTAAAAGCCACAGAAGACATAGAAGATAGCGACCTTCCAACTCTAAAAAATGACAAGCGTGACTTCGACAAGCTGCTTCTGAGAAACACTCTGATCAAGGGAAAAACTTTCTGGGCCCTGAAAGATCTAAAAATCAAGTTGCTGGATATCTCCCACACCAAGGTGAGAGACACAGGCTTAAAATACCTTGCGGAAAGCCAGACCCTGGAGAATATTGACTTAAAAGACTGTTCGAAGATATCGAACAGGGGTATCGAATACCTCACGAAATTAAAAAGCCTGAAAAAACTTGGTGTAAGCAATGAATTCGTGGACGACAACACTCTTGAACTGATTGCAAAAATGGACAATCTCATAGAACTATCCATTCAAGCGCCAAGCAAGGTTACAGCCAGAGGACTGGTTTACCTTGAGAATCTCAAACATCTAGAAAGCCTCAACATCGCAGGTATTCACTTAGAGAAGCAAGACCTGAAGTTTCTAAAAAAGATTCCCACCCTCAGAATTTTAAACGTTAGCAATATGGGTCTCAATGACGAAGACATGAAATTCATCGCCGCGCTACCGGTGGCAAGCCTGGCAATCGGCGGCAACAAAGAGATCACCAGCAAAGGTTTCAAGCAGCTCAAAAGCCTCAAGAAAGCTTATAACCTGAGTTTTAGAGGAACCAGATTGGATGATGATAGCCTGGAAGCAATTCTTCTTCTCAAGCCGAGAGCCCTCGACTTAGGATTCACCGAAGTTACAGAAAAGGGAATAGAAAAACTGGGGAAAGTCGACACCATAGAAGAGCTAAATATCGGTGGACTGCAACTAGACGACAAAGCGCTGGATACTCTACAAAAAATGCAAATCAAAGCGCTCAATATTCAATATAACAAATTTACCGACGCGGGTTTGATGAAACTGGCCAAAATAAAATCGCTGGAGTCCCTGGATATAAAAGGAAATCCTAATAAACCGAACGCTGACAGAGATAACCCCGGCATTACTGGCAGTGGCATAGAAAAATTCAGAAAAGCCCTACCAAGCTGCTCTCTTCACAGCTAACAGGCACTAGAAAAGCTTGCTCTTGTCTAGCTTTTCCCAGTCATGCCATAAATAATAATGAAAACGCTCACTCTTAATTCGTGAGAGTTTCAAAATCAAAAGACGCAACTTCTTATCATCCGTCTCATCAGAAGATATCTCTTCATCGCTGTAAACAAGGGCAAGTTTCTCAAGCAAAGGCTTTAGACCGGTCTTCTTTTCTTCTTTAAATAGCCACTTCAGCTCCAGCAATAGGCTCTCTCCATATTGCCAGGATTGAGCCCCGTGAATTGCCAAAATATGACGCTGGGATTCAACCAGAGTTTTCTTAGCAGTCCCCGCATCTTCGTTCTGGTACTGGTAGGCAGCAAGACCCAATAAAGCCATGGCGGCTGAGTCTCTGTCGTTGAGCACATCTTTATAAAGCCTGGTAGCCTCCGCCTGATAGACCAGACCTTCCGTGTAATCTTTCAAACGCAGACAACACTCTCCCAACTCTTCCAGGCAGCGGCCGTAGACCATTTTCTCAGTCTTTCCGCTCTTTTCATAAAGATCCTTGAGCTTAAGGAGATAAGTCTTAGCTTTATAAAACCTGCTATTCAGCATGTATGCATCAGCCAGCGTTCTTACAAGATGCTCTTTACGCACAGAAGCATCCACACCGCTGGTAGTATCTGTCAGAACACCCGGAGGTAAAGATTCTATAAAAGCAACATAGCTATCCAGAGCATGCGCCGTCAGCATATGACCACGGTTTAGACTGTCTTCAAAAACCTCCACCGCTTCCCGGTAAGCATCGAATGCTTTCTCATACTCTTTCAAAATGAAGTAGTTCTTGCCCTGCAAAATGAGAGCACGTCCAAGGTCATGCACTCTCTCTTTCACAAGCAGATCAGAAACCTTGACCGCTTCGGCCAGCTTGTGCTCAGCCAGTCGGTTCTGACCCGACTGTAAGTACAAATGCCCCAGACCTCTATCGATGCGACTCTCCCTCTCGGGCGTTATCGACGGATGCACTTTGTAGATCTCGGCAGCCTGCTTTATATTAGCCAGGGCTTCGTCGTAGTGTTTTCGATGATCACAATTCTGCCCAATCTGCCAGAGACAGTCGGCATACTCAATCGTATCGGTGCGCTTATGATACCGATAGAACGCCGCTAGAACCACCAGTGTTCGATACTCGGCGGTCCAGTCGCCTACCTTTTTATAACTATCTGCCAGCTTTTGAGAGACCCGCTCAAACTCCGCTTGATGCTTGTCTCGGGCATGGGAGATGCCTTTCAAATCTTTGTAGGCATCTATTAGAACCTGCATCGCTTCTTTATTTTTGCCATCTCTGGAAAGTTTCTCAGCTTCCTCTACACGCCCGTTGAAATCCTTCAACTCATGACCGAAAGCCGCCCCACCGGGAAGCATAAAACCGCTCGACAGAAAACCACCGGAAAGAATAAGTCCTATGCCAAAAGTCCCCAGAAGTCGCCTGGGCATCTTGGACAAAATTCTGTTTTGGGACTCTCTACAGCTCAACTTATCTATTTACAACCATTAAAAAATTTCTCCCTAGTCTACAACAGTATCTTCGATATCGCAGGCTAGATATTCTACAGAACTGGAGAAAGAGTCAAAATCGTTTTTACTTCCACGAAAGGAATCATCAATTCATCAACCGCAAACAGCGGAACGAATTCTAGTCCCCAGCCAATTAAGAGCGTTCTCACCGAGCAACTTGTCTCTTACAGCCGATGAAATATCAGCCGTCTCAATCAACTTTCCAGGCTCAAGTTCGCCAAGGGGGAAAGGATAGTCCGTGCCCAGGGCAATATAATCCTCACCCATGGTATCGATAAGAAAAGCAAGCATTTTGCTGTCGTGCACCAGGCTGTCAACATAGAAACGACCGAGATAGTCTCTGGGGTTCACCTTATTGTCGACAGCGCAGAGATCAGGTCTAACATTGAAGCCATGCTCCACTCGCCCGATGGTGGCAGGGAAAGAGCCACCTCCGTGCGCGAAAGCAACTCTCAACTTGGGCAAACGCTCGAAGACACCGCCGAAGATCATGGAACATATGGCAAGACTTGATTCAGCAGGCATACCCACAAGCCAGGGCAACCAGTATTTCTCCATCTTATCTTTACCCATCATGTCCCAGGGGTGCACGAAGATGCAGGCGTCAAGCTCCTGGGCCGCGGCAAAAACATCGAACAGTTCAGGCGCATTCAGATTCCAGTCGTTAACATGGGAGCCAATCTGTATCCCGGCAAAGCCGAGTTCTTTTACACAGCGGGTCAGTTCTCTAACAGCCAGCTCAGGAGCTTGCATCGGAACTGTTCCAAGACCGATGAAACGGCCAGGATGCTTCTCAATCACGCCTGCCAGATGATCGTTCAGAAACTTTGATACTTCCAGACAGTCTTCCCCTTTAGCCCAATAGCTAAAAAGCACTGGTATCGTGGACAATACCTGCATGTCCACACCAAACTCTTCGCAATCTTTGATTCTAGCCTCTCCAGCCCAGCAATTGTCCTCTATCTCTCTAAAAAACTTACCATCATCACGCATCATCTTCGCTCGACAGTCGGCATGATGATCCAGGGTAATGAATCCGCCATATCCGAACTGCCCCTTAAAATCGGGCATCTTCTCCGGCATGATATGGGTGTGTATGTCTATTTTCATAGCTGACCCCGATAGTAAAGGACTACTGTACAGGCGGTCGCGGCAACAGCCTAGGCGACCCAAAACGAGTAGAATTCTACCCTACCGAATTCCTTACTTAAAGAGCCAGAAGTTAAGACAACGGAGAATCTGCTTCTTATCGACCTTTGTCGGAAACAATTCTCTTGCAAGACTTGCACCACTCAAGGTGCTTCTCATAGTTAAGGGCCAGATGAGATCTGTATTTGCTAGCCTCTACTATCTTCCCTTGTTTCTCGTAACTTTCGACCATCATCCTCAATAGCCACGGACTGCATGCTCCCTGGTCATAGCCCTGCTGCAAGGCAGCGGCGGCTTCTCTAGCTCTTCCGCTTCTCAACAGGATATTCCCCTTACTCACATAAGCCCGAGGATCTCTTGGATTGACTGAAATGGTCTTATCAAAAACAGCGATTGATGCCTTTTCTCTGCCAATAAAGTGGTAAAGTTCTGCTTGAGTGTAATTGTAGTATTGCGGATTAATAACTTGAAACATCTGTATGCACAGCGGCAAAACAATTCCTGCGATGACAGCCTGTATTCCAAAATAAAGAAAAACAGACGGAAGCCGCCAACCTTTCCGAGCTGTATGCAAGACTGATTCAACACCTCCTGCCCGCACAGGAAAAAAACTAATTTGCATTCCAAGAAATGACATTGGAATTGTAGAAACTGCTGTCATTACCATAGTCGCGTATTTCAACATCTTTACTTCAATCGCTGGCATATTTCCATTTAGAATTAGTGCCGTTGCCGCATAGAAGAACGGCACTAACCAGAGACATATAGGCAGAACAAAAGAAGTTAAGGCGACGGCTTGAAAGCTTATTGAATCATCTGATTCAACATTCCTAGTAAAACTACGGATAAGGCAAAAGTTGAGCCCGAATAGGAGCGGAAGGACTACTGTAGATGCTATTGCTCCATTCAAGAACAAAATGAAGCAAGGCATAACACTTGTTGACAGTTTTTGAAACATCAGCTCGGAACTCTTGGAATAAGTATCACCCCAGAGCACAAATTCGCATAAACCGAGGGTTAATAAAGATGAAACAAGAGCCCCAACAAAAGCTACAGAAAACAGTCCACCATAAGCAAAGGCACGCTTCTCAGAATCCAGTCCAAATGGAAACATTCCTTTTTTTGCCGCTGCAGCTACAAGCAATAAGACTAACGGAAGCGATGGTAAAAGGGTTGCAAGTGAAACTGAGCTGAAGAAACCCTGTACATAAGCAAAAGTAGTAAGCTCAAAAAATACTGTCCCACTTAGAAATAGCGCCCAGAAATCGCTGTTGAAAGTACAGCGCCCTGAAACTATGCAGGTCAAAAGCACAAGAGCAGGGACCAATAGCGCCAGGGCGGAAGCGACCGGAATTCCCAACGCCGGAACTACCAACCAGAAGAAGGCTGAAGCAGCCAAAATCGTCAGCAGCCAGAAAACTACTAAAGATTGTCCGGACTTTCCAGGAATCGCTATCACTTAAAACTTTTGACTCCCTGCTCTCCTCTACCATAATAAGAGCACCCAGCCCCTCTCACAACGCTAAAAGACCACATTTAATGCGTTTTCGCTTGGATTTAATGCTCAAAGCGGCAAAGAACTAGCTCTCTCACTCTAGGAATATCGCCCCTTCATTGTCGCGAGAACCCGCATTCATGGGGGAAATCCCACTTGCTGTTCGCTTATCAAAAAACTATCTTTAAATGTATGGAAAAGCTCTCCGACCAGGACATACTAAACCGCGTCTACATTGCCGCTCCCTGCTCCGTGCCCTGGGACTCGATGGAAGGCAATGAAAGAATCCGCCACTGTCAGCAGTGCAAACTCAATGTATACAATGTGGCAGAATTATCGAGCAAAGAAACAGCAAATCTAATTCGAAAGAAAGAAGGCAGACTCTGCCTCAAAATCTACAGAAGACGCGACGGAACAATAATCACGGACAATTGCCCCGTGGGCCTCAGGCGTATACGCAATGGACTAAAAACAACTGTAGCAGCAGTTGTCACCGTAGCGGTAAGCATTGGATTCATGGACAATGCTTCCGCCCAGGGTCTTGTAGGAGCACCGGTGAACCCAAAAATGGGGCAGTACAGCGGAACCTTACCTAGCCCAGCTCCAGAGCAAGATCCAAGATACAAAGAATCCAGCGGCGAAGTTGGATCGCTTACGGAAGCAAGAATTCCGGAGAGAATAGACCTATTAGCCGTCTTAGTCATTCCCGCTCTACTTCTATTCGGTTTCCTCATCAAAAACCGCGCCACCATGTTTATGACCTCTATCTTCCTGGCGGTAATAGTCTTCGCCGCCGGATTCCTTGTCAGGCTATTTCAGATAACCTGAGTCTGGACCTAGACTCAAAACCACTGAATCTCGCGCAAAATCCAACAACCACATCGCTACCTCTGCCTATTTTTGAAAAGACGGCGCCAATCTTGCTCGGGCAAATTTAATCTAAAATCATCGAAGATAGCAAAACTTTTCTGCTTTCGAATGCGTACTCTAACCTGTACCCGATGATGGAGAACTCGCTCGAATCATGCTCCCCAGGAAAAAATCTCAAATCGCTCTACTACTTGCCGCCCTTGCCATCGGCGAGGTGACCCTGGCTACCGGCAACTTCTTCCCGGCTGAAGCGAACCCAACCCCGTCTTCA
>MDTD01152139.1_pt1 | contig 14424 bp, 9 predicted proteins | sample 811221 | NCBI WGS metagenome assembly MDTD01 (sample SAMN05326646, study PRJNA326480) | marine metagenome | isolation source: seawater | place: Pacific Ocean: South West | collected 2011
CGGAGGCATCGTAGAAAAATTTCTGTCTATCTACAGGGGGACAGACCACATTGCACGATAAATGGCCAGGCTGCCCCGTAATTGAAAAATTGGAAACTCGATCCACGAACTCGTGATTCTTACAGGGCATCGGTTGAAATCTAGTCTATACTACAAGACACTCCCGACAAATTAACAATCAAGCCGCTCAGGAAATTTTGCTCTAAGTGGCCAAATAGCGTGCAAAAAGGTGGCCATTTATCGTGCAAAGTGACACACTTAGTCAAAAAGGCTGATTATCTGAACACTTAGAATTTTGAGAGTGCTTTTTTTATGGAGGGAGCTAGTGGAGCAAAATGACCAGGACAAATTCCAGCATGGATTGTGGTATTAAATATGGGACTAATCCCGCAAAGGATGTCATATAACTCCGCGGGGTGAAATACAAGCGTATGGTGTCGTATACGGTGATCATTTGTGAAGCCTGTAACCCAGTGTAAACGTAAACAGATATTGCGTTTTCCTGTTTTATTTTCAATTCACATATTCCTGAATATTCTTTCTGTTCAAGCCTCTATCGCTAGTGACACGAGCCCGGAAGCATTTGGCTGGAGCGGAAAAATAGCAATGGCGATAAGAAAGTTCGTAAGGTCCTGGCGTTCTCTGAACCTCCCCTTTCGCACAAGGCAATCCCAATAGCTTTCTAGTTTTCCCGATTCACAAGCAGGCACCCGAAATTCGAATTAGTCGAATCGAATAGATCTGCTTTCTTGTGCCTGGTGGGACAGAGAACATCCTTCAACAACTTAAAAGGTAAAACATATGAAACGAGCAAAGACAATGCTCGGAGCCCTGGCTTTGATTGCCGCTGGGTTCCTATTCGTTGCTCCAGAGGCTCATGCAACAGTAACGTGTACGAATGTATCCGGTGGGTCGGGCTCATGGCCTTACGCTGGTACAGGACACTCTCAGTACTGTGGAACAGCATCTTCATCAAATGGTTCCGGAATGGCCAGTACACTCAACAGCATTCAAGCAACCAAAGCTCAGCACGCAGGAGCTCAGCTGGTATCTAACAATGCAAAGTTCATGATATTCAAGAATAAATCAGAGTATCTCACCTGGTTCGGAGAGCCGGGAAACAACCCTGATGGAGCGCCGACTCCAATAGTTCTTGATGAAGATACTGGATATACCCATTTTGTGAGCGGAGTTACGCTGCCCCGCTATTCGGTGGTTTTTGTTCAAGCCAAATGGAATGATGGGACTACCAGAATTGTGCAGATTAGCTATGCTACTGCAAAGGAAACAGGCTATTGGTTCTCTCGATTTTACAGTGGTTTGCTAAGCAGCTCATCAGGAAAAGCACCAGATGGAGATGTTTTTGCCAACAATCTGAGAATTGATTGGCTTTACTTGAACAGTACGACTGGTTATATCGCGCCCTCATCCGGTTATTACCCTTGCCAGCTTCCTGGCAATGTCTTTAGCGGAAAGCTCGATTTTTATGGAAGTGCGATTTGTTCTGGTTCAAGCCTGTCAGGGACTTATTTAGGATATGCAAACATCCAAGAGGTTTTGCAAGCAGCTCATCCGGAAGGATTTACAACAAATGAGCAAATTTTTGTTGAAGAAGTTGCTGAGCGCATGGGTTATTCGGATCAGGCAGGCAGTCGTGGTTTGTACGGCTATTTTAAGAATGCTCAGTTTGAGTGCACAAGAAATGCCGTTCAATCGATCATTAAGTATGGTGCACTGATTGGTGAAGCTAGTTCACCATATGATTTGAAGGGCAACCAGTTTTGTTATTCTGAGAGAACATCTTCTACTGGCAAGAAATTCTATCTGTACGGTGTTGAGAAAACATTCGTGACTGATGTGGTAGCAGCTTATGACAGCATTCCTTCGCCAGTCAGAACCCGCCTAGCAACTGCGGGGTATGAGATTTCTCTTGCCTGGAATCCAGATGTTTTGAGGGATCTCATGGTTGGCTATCCGTACACACCGGCTGAGCATAGTGTTCTCAGGACCCATGCGGCTGCAACCGAGCATACATATGATAAACAGTTCTTCTTCTCCCGTTACTACAATCCAACTGAAGTAACCTATTCGGCAACTAACAATCTGGCTGGTACAGTTGCTCATGAAAGCGAACACATTATCAACGAAGTTCTCGGTGATCCGGCGAATAGCGACTCCACTTTTGGGAGTTCATATGGTTCTGGAATCGCTGCTATTATTGCTGCTCCTCCCAGTAGCACTCGAACAGCTCTTCTCCAGAACTTCAATACCAGTGCGGGGAAACTTGAACTCTTTGCAGAGATTGGTGCTTATTCTGACCTGAGCGAGATTTCGGCTAAAGCCTATAGCTATAGTGACCTACAAACCTACTTCCTGGGAGCAATAACCAGATTCAGTGCTCAGCGGAGTGCAGGAAACTGGTAGTTGTATTAGAATGAGGGAATGCATTTTATTCTCTCATTCGCTTTAATATTGTTTGTGGTGGCGAGTTCGTCGTACGCGAATGAACTCGCCACTTTTTCTCCAAAAGAATTAGATACTGCTCTTTCTGCGAAAAACTATCGAAAAGCCGTTTTTTTGATGACTTCCAAATTAATTGAAGATGACGATTCTGCCCTTCTTTCAAACACTTTTCTAGAAAAGCTTGACCAAGCCTATAGGACAGGTGGATATAGCAAAATTGCACAGGAATTAGCCGAAGCAAGATCTAGCAGCAAAAAATTGAGAGCTTTTTTAGAAAGGGAAAGAGCTATAACTTCCCCACTAGTAGAAATTCAGTCTGATCCTAATGGAGATATTGTTATTGGGACAAAAGCTCCTGATTGGGCAGTAGAGAAAAGGACCTGCTTGGTCACTAATACAAGAATTCTCAAGAAGGGAACTGCAGAATATAAAAATGTCCTAGCACAGTATTGGTGGTTTAAAATCTGATTTTGCTTTCTGTTGGAATTCAATTCAGTGGTTTCTCAATTAGCTTCTATAGAGTTAGCCTTACCATAATCGCAACATTATTCGTTCTCGGTGTTTTGTATGCATGCATTTCATCGTTTGCTTCTGGTTCTGACGAAAGAATGTTTGACTTAAAAACAGCAACTCAGATATCTAAGGTATTAAGACAGTTTGGCATTGGCAATTTTGCTGATTATTGATAAACCGGCCTCGGCTGTAGAAAGGTGCCCCAAAAATCTGGAAATGGACACTCGGAGCTGGAAACACTTGATTTTACAGGGTTTGGGCTGAAACATAACGTATAATATCTGCCATCGCTATTGACCTTCCACCCAAAATTAATACCAATTGATTTGAAACTCCATGTAGAGTTTTAGTTCTACAGACCTCGCAGGCTTCATATTCATGAAATTAACCGATTTATTAGCTAAAATTTTTGCAAACAGAGATAGAGAATTTGTAGATTTATCAACTCAAAAAAGCTGGAAAGAGTTCACGGTAATGGGCGAAGAGTCAATTCGAGAAGCTCACTATACTCTGGCAGAAAGACATTACAATTTGGCGCTTGAAGCACTGAACAAAACAGAAGACAAAGATGAACATTTATCTTTCTGTCTTTGTAACTTAGCACTGTCTTTAAAATCTCAGGGTAGGTATTCTGAATCTGAGTCCTTATACAAAAAGGCAATTAAACTTGATAGAAAAATTCAAGCAAAAATCTAGATGTATCACTAAACAATCTGGCTGAGCTTTACAAGGCTCAAGGTAACTATACATCGGCTGAGGATTTATACAAAGAATCAATCAAAATCTTGGAACGTTCAGATGATAGAGATGGTGAAACCTTGGGTGCATACATAAATAATCTAGCTTCTCTCTACAAACTAGAAGGAAAGTTAGATAAGGCCGAGATTGAATACAAGAAATCTATTTCAATCTGGACAAAAGTGCTCGGTGAAGACCATCCTTACATAGCAACTAGCCTAAACAACACAGCTACATTACATATGGAACGTCTAGAGTATGAAAAGGCAAAGCCACTTCTAGAAAGCGCTTTAGAGATAGATCAGGCCAACAACAATTCCGTTCATCCAAACATCGCTAGAGATTTGAGTAACCTTGCAGAGACGCATAGAAACTTGGGAAACTCAAAAAAGGCTGAAGAACTATTCAAGCTAGCTATTGAAAACTTCCAAGAGACACTTGGAGACAATCATCCACTTTTGGCTATCTGTTTTGAAAATTATGCAAAATTACTCGCAAATTCAAACAGAGAAACAGAAGCAAGTAACTTAATGGTAAAAGCTACTAGAATAAGAGAAAGCAAAAGATAAGATCTTGCTATTCAAATCTAAAACGCTGGTTTCAGCGAAGGAGATTAAAGATATGGACCTTACTCCCCTGTTGGTGCTCCAATTCAGATAAACAAATACAGAAAGTTCAAGAAGACGCAGAAAGAAAAAAGAGCAGACAAAATAGAATTGTTGGCGAAACAAATCAATTTGCCCAGAGAAGCCCTCACCAGCAAAGTTGATCCTCTGCCAAATTTGCCAAAGAGCCCGAGTAAAAGTATTCCTTTTCCGGACAGTGTTACTCCTGAATCTTTGGAATTTGAAAACCATATTGAAGCCAAGCTTGCTATTTCTAAGTATTTGGGATTATCCATCGGCAGCTTGCCGAAGGAAGATCGGGCTTTTATCGCAGAACTTGTTGCCGTCAGTCTAAACAAAGCTGAAGTTTTATCCGAAGTCAAATCATATTTTCGAAAAGTCAAAAGGAAGAGAAAGGGAAATTAAATGCGCTTGAGTTCAATGGAATATTTTGGTCTGAACAAAACCTTCAAGGATGCTGGTTTCTTTGAAACAAGCTACCACGCGAATCTGATAAAAGAAATACGATCAGCGATTCACAATGGCAGCTTGATTGCAGTCTCCGGCATTGTAGGCAGTGGTAAGACTGCTCTGTTGCGACAAATACAAAACATCCTAATTGAGGAAGGGCAAATTATTGTCTCTAAATCACTTATGGTGGAAAAAGAGAAGGTGAACCTCACTGCGCTGATTACCGCTCTTTATTATGACCTGGCAACAAAAAAAGAAGTGAAGATTCCCTTTCAGGGTGAACGTAGAGAAAGGGAGTTACAAGAGCACATTCGAAATCGGAAAAAGCCAGTTGTTCTTTTCGTAGACGAGGCTCATGACCTTCACACTAACACCATCTTGGGACTGAAGAGGTTGATTGAGATGATTCAAGATAGTGGCAACACTTTGTCTGTGGTATTAGCTGGACACCCCAGGCTGAAAAATCGAATGCAAAAACCGACCATGGAAGAAATAGGATTCAGCACAAACGTATTTTCTCTCGACGGTGCTGAATTCGATCGAAGAGAGTATATCGATTGGCTCTTAACTGAATGCAGTGATGAAGGTGTAACACCTGACCAAATTCTTGAACCGGCAGCCGCCGATCTTCTAGCAGAGAAATTGAGAACTCCTCTACAGATAATTCAACATCTAACAGCAGCACTTGAAGCTGGTCATGACTCGGATGAAAGACCAGTATCTTTCGAGATTGCTGAGGCATCAATTTCTGATTCCCTGTCTGACTGGGAAGTCTCACTTACCAGACATGGATATAACATAAGAAATCTTGCAACTTTACTCGATACCAAGCAAGCTGAGGTTCGATCTCTGTTTAGAGGAGATCTTGAGCCAGCTCGCACTCAGGAATTGAGAGACAAGTTACTCGTTGTCGGCCTACCAGTTAAATAACTAGGCAACATTTACTTGTTTTTTGCCCATTTTACGGCTCAAAAAATGCGCCAGATGTCAAGAATCGCTGATAAAAAAAACGAACGTTTTCCTTACTATGTCTGAGTTTTCAGCCGTCACCAGATATAGTCTCACTATTTTTGCGCTTGTCTCAATTAATTTGGGTTTGTCTCAATCATTTTGCGCTCAGTCTCATTTAATTTGCGCTCAACCCAAATTATAGTCTCAAATAATTTGCGCTGAAAATGACCGATGATCTCACGCCGAAGCGATTATGATCTCACGCCGTTACAAGTAGATCTAACCTGGGATCAAGTCGATTTAGTAAGAGCCAATCTTCATGTGAATAGATTGAAAAATGGGGATCCTTCAATTCATCCTATTGAAGGAGATGAATTGAGAGCTCTGAGAAAATTAAAACGGGATTATGATGAATCAGAATTTTTGTTCTGTAGTGAGCGCCTGGGACCACTCTCTACTAGAACCGTTTATAGTATCGTTGCTCGTGCCGGAATAGAGGCTGAATTCGCTTTTCCTGTCCATCCAAACATGCTTCGGCATAGTCGAGGGTATCGATTGGCAAATCAAGGGATCGATACACGTTCGATTCAAGCTTACTTGGGGCACAAAAACATTCAGCATACAGTTATCTATACAAAACTGAATGCCAGCCGGTTTAAGGGGTTTTCGAGAGACTAACGACAAAGTCAAAAGTCAAAAATCAGTTATTATATTCTATGGTAGTAAAGGGAGACGAAAAGTAAAAAATACCCAGTTGAGCGAATACGTCCGTATGGTACTATCATTGGTGTCGTCAATTTGCCAGACAAATAAGAACAATGCCGAAAATAGTTCCTGGTAAAATGAAAATAGATCTCGGAAACACTGATTGCCAGTAGGCAACATTTTCAAACTTCACCGAAAAGGCACATTTGATGATTTGTTAGAAATGATATCATTCATTCGGAGTTACTTATAATACAGACAGCAAAGTATGTTAGAACCAGAAAAAATAGAAAAATTATCAAATGGAATTTTGAAAAAATACTGCCAGGGAGACAAATATAAGCATTGCACAGATGAACATTTTGAAGAAGAACTAAGTAATTATCCTGATCAATTCAAGGATCAAACAGTATTTGGTCTCTATAAAAGTTTACCAAATGAAACTGAAGGAAGTATTTTGATTACTGATCTCGGCTTAATTGTAGTTGGTAAAGACAACAATAATTTACTAAGATATGATGATATAGAGTCAATTAAACCAAAGGGTAGTTCAAAGATTGAGTGGAATAAATCTCAATCTATAATCTTAAAACTTAACGACGGTTCAGAGGAATCATTATTAGTTCCTGGTGAAGGACCTGAACTCAACATTTGGCCATTTTTCGAATTCTTGAGCAAAGTTCTCTGGTGGGTTAAGTACAGAAAGGAAAAATCGGGTACTAGTTCTTAAGAACTAGTACCCGAAATCAATCAATTACTGCTTAATGGTCTAAATCTTGAAAGCAGTAGTAATGTCAACTCCTCCGTTCGGATTCGGGCCAAGTTCTGTTCCTCCAAGTTTGTTCTTCAGAATATTCTGAAGTTTTGGATTAGTAATCGATTTGCCCTCAATTACAAGAGTATCAGCTCCTTTACTCTTCGCTAGGTCAATTAGTTTTTGCAAGCCTTGCCTAAAGTTGAACTTGCTTTCACCCAGGACAAAATCAGAAGTAAATTTGGCTACTTTTCCCTCAATAGTAAGGGTTGCATCAAGTGTCGCTCCAGGCGCTCCACCAAGATCTTGGGCTGTCACTTTAATTACTGTACTTGCGGCACCGGCACCTGCACCTGCTCCAGCTCCACGACCAAGATATCTTGCCAGCCCCATACCCATTATGGTCAAAATAATGGCGATAATAAACGTCGGATCCTTAAGATTTTCAAGTCCAGGTCCGAAGAGTTCCTGTAATGTAGGAAGTCTAGGCGGGGTAAATCCACCACTAGTGTTTCCACCGGGGTTGCCACCGGGATTTCCTCCGGGTGCGCCACCAGGCGTTCCACCGGGTAGTCCACCTCCGCCACCACCGATTGGTGTTCCACTTGGTGACGGTGTTCCCGCAAGACCGAGCGGATCAATCAAATTCAGCGGATTGTTTCCGACATAAGCATACATATTCAAACCATCACCAAATCCGATAGGATCAGGTTCCAGAAATCGTCCAATACTGGGAGAGTAATGCCGATTCTTGTAATGATATAGTCCGGTTTCATCATCCCAGCGCTGTCCGGTGAAACCATGAGTGGTTCCAGACATGCTTCCGCTTTCGCCGAATGGGCTGTACTGGTACCGATTGGTAACAGCGCCACTTGCGTTGGTCAGAGCAATAACAGAGCCCTGCCAGTTGTGGTGATAATAAGTTTTGGTGCCACCACTTGCGACCTTGATAAGCACCTCGTCCAGTCCCAAGCCGTAAACATAACGATCAAGCAGATTACCGCTTCCGTCGTAGTCGGCAAACCGTTGCAACCCGGAGTAGTAATAGCGAGTCTTCGCACTGCCGATCTGTTTCTGAACTTGACGCATGCGAGGATCATAGATAAAGCTCGCCGTAACACCAGTTTTGGTGGCACTTACTAACTTGTTTTCGACCGAATAACCATATGTCCAGGTGCCATCACCGGTTAGACAACCGTTATCGTTGTATGAGTACGATGCCCCACCCACAGACGGATACTGATTAAGATCATTTGCGGTGCCATAACTCACGGTGCCCCCGCTTGCCGGATGCCACATAAATTGAGCATCGCTGACCTGCTGGCTAGTAATCCGGTTGATACTATCGTAACCAAGCGTAAACTCTACACTAGAGCCCACGAAGGTCTGAACCAAGCTATTGAGGTCATCATCGAGTTCAAACTCCAAATCAGTCTCACAGCCGTTTTCATAAACAATTTTGGTCCGCCGAGAAAGCGGATCATATTGAAACTCCAAGGCACTAGAAGTAGCTCCATTAAGCTTGATATCAGTCAGACGATTCAGCTCATCGAATACTCGTTCAAGATACCAACTTCCATCTGGGTATGTCGTCTTAGTGACATTGCCATTCTCATCCAACTCGTGCTCGATAGTTTTGCTATCAGGATATACCTCTTTATAGAAACGACCGGCAGAGTCGTAGTCCAAATTGAAAGTACCCGTCCCGGGATCTCCTGACACAACCGGCTTGCTTGCCGAAAGCAGCCTGCCAGTAAGATCGTAAGCATAGGTGACTGTTGGTTCACTCTGTGGCGTTTTGGTTTTGAGCCGGTTAAGCTCATCAAACGTATTCACGATGGTGCTGCCCGAACGAGTACGGAAAGTCAAAATGTTGCCATTGGCATCATAAGACTGATTCTGCTCATATGTCGTGTCAGGATAAGTCACCTTATCCGAGCGGTCATGCCCGTCATACGTGAATTCGGTCAAATTGCTATTCGCATCCTCGATGCTAGCAATCTGTCCATTATCTGTATAAGTCCGGCTATCCGAAATATTCGTTGCTGGATCTTTGATAGTTGCGATGCGGCTCAGCTCGTCATATCCATATTCCCAGACGCGAGAAGCGGCATCGGTAATTTTCCACAATCTGTCCATAGAGTCATAGTCAAAATTCCGAACATTGCTGGACGGATCGGTAACCGTATCAAGCTTATCGGTCGTGGTGTAGGCAAAACTCATGATTTGCCACGGGTTGGAGATATCGCCTGTTTCGCGCTTCACAGAAGCCAAAAGGCTATTGTCTGTGTACGAAAACTGAGTCTCATAACCAAATGGCGATGGATCGAATCGCTTAGTGACTCGTCTCAAAACATCAGTCTCAAAAGTCGTCTCATTTCCTCTAGCATCGGTAACACCAATCACATCACCCCTGGAGTTGTAATCAAAACTCGTTGTGAGGTTGAGATGTGGACTGGTTCCATAATCAATCACGGCAGAATCAAGCACTTCGGTTGTGCTATTCCAGTTCCACTTGGTCACAATTCCAGTTGGATCGGTCAGAGTTTCGACCTGTCCTCTGGAGTTATAAGTAAAGGTAACCTGCGGCGTCTGCGAGTTGACATCAGGATAAACGATGCTCAACAAATTACCAGTTGTGCCGTCATAGTTCCAGGTCGTGGTACGACCAATCCCATCAATTGCCGTCTTGAGCTTGTTCCAGGTTGAGTCATGAGTAAACGTATGGACGATATCCGAAAGTCCAGAGCCAGATTTCGCAATAAACCGCTCTTCTGTAACCAAACTCTTCGTATTCCAAGTCCATTGAACCTTGTTTCCTTCTGGATAGACAACCTCGATAGCTCGATTCAAACCATCATACTTCCAGGTCCTCTCGTTATCGAGTGCATCAATCGCTTTCGTCATGCTGCCAAAACGGTTGAAGTAGTAAGTCTGCGCATTTCCAAGCGGGTCAACTTCTTGAGAGCGAGAACCTGCAAAATAATAATCCCACTGCTGATTAAGCGCATTCTTCTGAGCCTTTATTCGATCAAGCGAATCATAAACATTGGTCAGAAATGCCGTGGCTGGATTGGCAGGGTACTTAACTTGTGTAAGCCGTCCCGGAATATCATAGACCATAGTCGTAGTCTTGCTATTCGGGTTTGTGCTTTGAGTCAAGTTTTTATTGCCGTCGACTGTGAAGCTGGCACTACGGCCGGTACCGTCAGAAACAGAACTGATATAGTCCCCTGTCCAGGTGATTGTCAGAGTCCGCCCCATTCCATTGCTGACGCTCGTAAGCTTCCCGGACGTATACGTGAAAGTCACGGTCACACCTGCAGGATAGACAATAGTTGCAATATCACCTGCCGAATTAAAGTTAAACTCAGTCAGATCCGGCTTTTTACAGGTATAGGTTCCATCCATGTTCTTGATGAGCGAACCTCTGCGATTGAGCTTTGGCACATAGCTGCCATCAGGCAGTTTGATAAACTGCGTGACACTAGCTCCATCATTGATAGAGACGACGTTTTCGGCAAGTTGATCAATGAGCCACTGGTTCATTAGAACCGTTGTGACATACTTGTCATGAGGTCTGGTGAGATCCTTGTAAAGCTCCACAGAGACAAACATCTCCACAATGGCTGCTGCAGCAGAGGTAGGATCGGACTTGCCAAGCATCACCATGCCATCAGAGCCGACTGCTGCGGTCAATTGGAAATTGTGAGTCCAGCCAAGACCCAGAGGACCATCAACCAAACGTCTTGCTGAGTTGTAGTAACGCTCAAAAGTTAGCGCATATGGAAAAGCACCATTACCAACTGAAAGATCCATCTGATTCAGGAGGTAAGCACCATTACGCATATCAATTGGTTCACCACCGGTTGGAGTAGGCGGAGGTACAGCAGGCCCAGGATAATTGTCCAAATAGTCCTGATTTGGAGAAGTACTCGGCTCAACACTGGGAGGGGGTTGAAAATTCGGATCGAAATTATAACCTTCACCATCAACGGCACGGCCTTTCAACAGCTTTTTCTTCGCCTGCTCCTTGCCACACGGATTTGAGCACACTTGCTCATCACCTTCACCGCCTTTGAGTCCACCACCGATAATACCAATGGCTCCCTGCCAGGGGCTCCGTGCATAGTATGCATAGCCGGTCCATTGGTTCTTATCAATCGAACCATCTTCTGGAAGAGCAACTCGCCAGCCATTGTTCACGTACCAGTTTTCAATGTCGTCCAGAACAGACGAATTGTAGTTGGTAAGATTCGGACGAACGTTCGATGACCAGTTGGCGCTCTTGCCATCGTATATCTTGAGTCCTGCTGAGTTTGCAATATCAATGATTGGTGTTGTGCTAACACCCCCAATTGCCATCATCTCCTTCTGAAGAGATGATTCAAAAGCAATGCCATGCATTGCAAGTGCATCGTCGTTCCATTTGACTCGATCATAGTCATTATCCAGAGCTGAGCTTGCCCAGTTAATCATGCCAAGATCCGTCAAAGTTGTCTCGTTATAGCCAACAAGGCCAATCTGATGATGAAGCACAGTAGTACAAAGAGTCATTCGATTGAGCAGATCACATGCTCTACTCTTTTCCGCATTCCAGGTGTACCACATCACGGACAATGCTTCTCCGAGCACAGATTCCGATCCATCTCCTGCACCACCCAGGCTGTTGATATTCATTGTACGAATATGGAGATTCGCCATTTCAATACCAGCATTACCCCAAGCATTTGCAATTACATAAGACTTGTCAGTCCACACCCGATGCCAGACAGACTGGTCTGCCCAAGTGCTGCCATACGGGTGAGTGGCAGTCAGAAGAACCGAGTTCCAGCCTCCAGGAGTTTGGGCTGAGCTTGTACCTAAGAGTGTGCCATCTAGACGAAGCTCTGCTTCGTGGCTACCGTTGTAGAAGAAAGTCAAGCGCTTTCCATAAACATCGGCGCTGTAAAAAGTTTCATCAATATTTCCGCCATCGAAATAGACACTGAATGTCGCCTTATAGCCAGTTGGAATTGCTGTCCATCGAGTCGGAGTAGAACCAGACTTCTGATAAGAAAGCGAAGTCTGAAGAAGCGGAATAGTTACCGCTACAATCTCCCTGCCACCCAGAATGTCTGTGACGCTGGCATCTGGGTCATTGGTCTTGATCCAATCAACCAAGTTGTCAGTCATAGTAGCCAGATCAGATCGAATATTGGCTCTGTTCATGTCCTTAACATAATCGGTCGCAACAGTAGCACCAGATGTGGCATTACTCATGAAGTTTGTCTGGTTGTAACTAAGAGCTGTTCCCAGGTTGATTCCGGAAACTGATGTATACGTCTTAAATGCAGGGTCAAATACCCGATCAGTTCCGGAGATATCAACGATTACCCAGCAGTGACTGAATTGAAGGCGATATTCAGAACCTGTCCAGATGACATTTGCACTGGCATTGCCTGAATTAAGAAGTAGGTTGCGCGCAGCCCAAATATTGGTGGTTCCGAACAAGTCGTTAGCTTCAGATGCAGACAAATCCAATTCACCGAACATATAGTCGGCATCTGTAAATCCAGCTTCACGCAAAAGCTGAACCATAAGATCTGACTGATCAAAAGCATTGCCCATGCCATCAACGAGAGTGCCATAAGCACCTTTCTGGAGACCGAAGGTAGGAATAAATTCGATATTGTTGGCAACAAACTCATAGATAAGTTGCGGATCATTTCGCAATGCCCGAGCTTGTTCAGTGATACTTGCTGAACCTTGCACTGTACTGGCCGCAAAACCAGCAGCAATAGATTTAGTAGTCTTTCGGCTTTTCTTCTTGCGAGCAGCCGGATTGTATAAATTCTGTGGTACTGGCTTGCTGTCCAAAATAGCCTTAAAGTCCTTATGAGACATTGAAGGCTTATCTTTGCCCTGCACCGATTGGATACCAGGTGCTTGCACGGGCGATTTCTTTCGTGCTGACATATGTCATTTCCTTTGTTTAGATTTTCGGAGACACGAAATTACTAGGCTGAAAAGTAACCCAGTATTCGTGCGGTTTTTATTGCATCTAGCAAAAATTTGCCAGAGCTAAAATCTTGGTTATAGTGGCGCTATACATTTGTTAGCAGCCGCCACCACCACAAGTGGTAACAACCGAAGTACGGTTGCCCATGGCGTCATAGTTGTAGGTAATGACAGTGCCATTGGTGAAGGTGACAGTCTTGATTCGTCCAAGGCTGTCGTAGGTATAGGTTGCAGTGTCTGATGCCATATCAGATACTCCTTTTGTTTGGTTGAAGTCGCATTGCGACCGATACGACCGATATAGACTTTTATGTTCAGCGCCTGGAGTTTCCTGCGAAAATCCAGATAGTTGCAGGAACATGAGGTCAGAATTTTTCTATTAATGTCTGCGCCGCCGAATTAGCAATAAGAGGAATTCTGGCGACGGCTCTTCCAGCTTCGCGAACCGCCTATACAAAGGACATAGATCTAACCAAAACAGACCAAATACCTATAAACACAACAACTCAGGCACACATACTGTTGCCTGAAGCTCTTTCGATTTATTGCTGCGACTGGGTTTTGCTGGTTGCTCGGATAGTTCCTTTGAGTGCGGTGCGAAAACGGAATAATGCCCAATTTGTAGATCCATTGACTGATGGGATGCAACAACTTTGAGTTCTCAACAGCTAGCGCGAACAAGCGCCAACGAAAACCAGCAATACCGCCAGCGGTGAGCAAAAGAAACAATTGACGGAATTTGAGCGAATTGTTAATCGCTGAAATAGTCGCAAATAGCAGCTTCGCTAGCGCAACTATGCCACCGCATGCGGTATTATTTTATAGCTTATATCATGACCAAAGCCTAGCCTTTCAGCTTACTTGGCCTATTTAATAATGCCTTCGAAGATCCGCCTCAGTTGCGGGTCGTCAAGTCCCTGGATGATCTCCTTGCGTTCTTGCAGAAGATCCTTTTCGGCGAGCATCAGCGCTGTTTGAAGAGCAATTGAATACAGCTCCTTGACCTGGTCGCCGTTCAAATTTCCGTTCAACCCCTGCTCACAGAGCCGGTAGAGTGACTCCCGCAGGAAAAGAACGGTCTGGGTACGACCGGCAAGCTCGATGGCTCGACTCTGCAGCTCGGCTTGCGCTTTGGCATCAAGACCGGCACTTTCTGACTGAACTTCGGCGATGATCTTGCTCACGAACTCCACCGAGACATCCGGCGCCGGCTCCGCGCACAGA
>MDTD01164742.1_pt1 | contig 14422 bp, 13 predicted proteins | sample 811221 | NCBI WGS metagenome assembly MDTD01 (sample SAMN05326646, study PRJNA326480) | marine metagenome | isolation source: seawater | place: Pacific Ocean: South West | collected 2011
ATGATCGAGAGCCGTCCGGCCAAGACCGCAAACTGGGAGTACTGCTTCTTTATCGATGTCGACGGGCACCAAAAAGACGCGATCTTAAAAGAAGCGTTCGCCAAGCTTGAAGATCTGTGCAAATTCTTCAAGATCATCGGCAGTTATCCTAAAATCCGCGACTAATATCTAAATTTCAGCCAACTACGGAATAAAGTTCAGAGATCACTTCTTCGGGTTGGATTGACTCCATACATTTATATGATCCGTTTCCGCATTCGCGTTTAAAGCAGGGACCACAGGTTTCTTCAGCGACAACAAGCCGCCACTTTTTGGATATGGGAGCTGTCCATGAAGGATCTGTTGAGCCGAATATCGCGACGCCCCGCCCGCCAAGGGCGGCTGCCAGATGCATGACTCCACTGTCATTGGCAATAGTTCCGTCTGATGACTGCAGAAGATGCATGAGGTCATAAATATCGGTCTGTCCGGCAAGATTAAATGCTTTATTCTCCGGCAGGCCTTCAATTACCTCCTGACTGGAACCACGGTCCTTGGCTGTTCCGGTCACAACCACAGTTCCGCCATTTTTTATCCATACCTCGGCGACCTGACGGAAATTATCAGTTCCCCAGCATTTGGCGCGCCCATAGGCGGCGCCTGCGGATATTGTCAACAATTTATGTCTTCCGCATAAACTTCTGGTAAATTCCGGTATTTCTTCGAGGTTTTTGGAAATGACTATTTCAGGCAATGCTCCATCCCATTCGGGAGCCCCAACAGCCCGTACCATTGAAAGATATCTGGCGGTGTGCTGATCATGGTTGAAGACCAGTTTTTTTCGCTTCGGAAACTTGAAAGAACGCTTCAGGAATATTCCACGACATCTGGCCGCAGCCCCGAAAAGCTGTTTCCTGATACCACAGCGACGCAGTTCAAGAACATCCCTGAGGGAATTGTTAAAAAGAAATGCGGCACCGGCCCTGAACTGCATTACCGCTTTCCTGTCTTCGTCGTTCCAGCCGGTATGCGGCTCATGCAGTTCAGCGACGGCATCGACGATAGGCATAGACTTGAATATTGCTGAAACAGCCGGAGGGCATATCACAAAAAGCCCGCAGTGTTCAGGAATAATCTTTTTCAATTGCATCAAAGCCGGCAATGCCATACAGGCATCACCCAGCCAATTCGGGACACGAACCGCGATTCCGTTCTTCAGAGAATCAGGATCGAGCTTTTTGACCTCAAATTCTGTTAAACGGGTCAGTTCATTATAAAAATCATATACTTTTGACGTCATAAAAATTCATCCAACAGGAAATAAAAAATTAACATTATTCGCTTGAGTTCGACGGGAAATCCCGTCGCCGGGTTACTGGAACAAATCACCCATGCTAATATCCCGGGTCAATCTGCTCCAGCCGCATACCGCGCGATCCTTTCAAGAGCACAGTATCGCCTGCTTTAACCATATCGCGCACCGCATCAACTGCGGCGGCGGCATCCGGAAAATTTAATATATTTTCAGCCATACAGGCCTGATATCTCGGGCCGACACTGATTATTCTGGCACCGGGAAAGAGCTTACCGGCCAAGGCTGTAATCTCCCGATGCGACTCACCTTCAGATTCACCAAGCTCAAGCATATCTCCTAATACCAGCACACATTTTTCCGGATCGGTAAAATCAGACAACCATTCCAGCACAGCGGTCACACTGCCCGGACTGGCATTATAGGCGTCATTGACCCAGGCCGCTCCATTATGTTCGGATATCCGCATCCTTAATCCGGGCAAAACCACCTGACGCAGCCCCTCGACTATCGCTTCAGGAGGAACCCCGATTGCACTGGCGGCCGCCGCCGCAGCAGCAGCATTCAAAGTCTGATGCTTTCCGGTTAAAGGCCAGTCTGTCTCAATTACAGTCCCATCTTTGAGGGTCAGTCGAATATGGCTGCCGTTCAGGTTGCCGCCGAGATACTCGCCCCTGACGTCCGCATCCCGGGAATCTCCAAAGGTAACAACGTTAAACTTATCAGCATTTGACGTGATAATATCGATACCGGGAGCATCTTTCGGGAATATTGCAGTACCATCCAGTTTCAAATAAGTAAAGATTGCGGATTTCTCACGCGCCACTCCATTGAGGTCGCCAAGAAATTCAAGGTGACACGGGCCAATTGATGATATCACGGCCACATCCGGCTCAATCGCTTTACTAAGCGGTTTGAGTTCTCCATGATGATTGGTTCCGGCCTCGATCACTGCGGTACGATGTCCTGATTCCAGACCGGATAAAGTCTTAGGAACTCCAATCTGATTATTAAGATTACCTGCGGTCGCCAGAACTGCTTCATTGCCAAAAGCAGCATTAAGTATCGCCCGGATAATCTCTTTCGTACTGGTCTTACCCATACTGCCGGTCACGGCAATAGTCTTCAAGTTTTCCTGTCGGCGTTTGTGTTCCCGGGCCAGCATCTGATAAGCGGTAACCGTATCATCAACCAGCAGGACCGGAATTTTAATATTTGCGGGCAGTTTTGAGCTTTTGACACGATCTATACAGAGGGCGGCAGCATTGGCGTCGACGGCTTTATCAAGGAAATCGTGCGCGTCATAAACTTCTCCGGCAATAGCGATAAACAGGCCATCGGCACAGTCCTCCCGGGTGTCGGTAAGGAGCCGGGAAAAAGAGCCGCCGGCATCATCCGGAACCAGACCGGCTTCGGTAATATCTACAGCCTCTTGCAGGGAAAAATGCATTATATACCTCCAAAGGACCGGAGGGGTCAGTCTTCCATATCAATTATGGAACGAACTTTGCCGCCGCGGAAAATTATTCGTCTTGAGGCGAACTGTTTTTCCTGATAGATCCAGGTATCATTTTTCAGAGAGAAAGTCCTTGGCGGCGGCGGATATCCGTAGGTTAAAAGCACCTCGTCCCGGTTCATCCTTGAGATGACGCGGCCCCGGTTGATCTCCCGCAGGAATTCTTTGCTGATGCCTTTGCTGAGCTGTTTACGGTTCTGTTTTGTGAACAGACGCTTTATATAAGTCTCAACGTCCTGCATCATCATCTGCTCGTCAAAGACCACGGTGTATTTTGTCTGACTGCCGACTGTTTTAAAAGAGATATCCCAAACATCCGAATAGCATGAAATACGGGAAACATTGACGGAAGCAACATCAACCTCGGAACCAAACGGCAGAATTTTGCCGTTGATATAGTTCATAGAGGATATTGTTTGGGGATTAGTGTACCAGATATTGAATCGCGTGTAGATCTTTTCATTCTTTTTCAACTGCATGGCTTCGGTGAAAACTTCCGGAGAATTACATCCGGTAAAAAGCGGCAGCACGGCAATTAACAGCAGAGCGTAAATGAATCTTTTGATCATCGCATTTCCTTTCGTATAAATAATAACATCATAAAATGATCCGGACAAATATATACCCGACCGCGACAAATTTCATCTTTTACAGAGCAAAAAAACGGAATTTTCCAGCGGTTAACTGACAACAGCTTATTTAGACAATCTCACTTGACCGAGAATAACCGGTTTTCCCGCAACATTGGATACAGTCACATTGGCACACGAAGCCTCTTTCGGAACATTGAGCGTCTGACTGGAATTCTGCCATTCGCCGTTTCCGGTAAATACAACCTGGGCTTTGACATTATTATCAAAAGCAAAATAAAAGGATATTTTATCTCCTTTTTCTGCCTTGAAGTGTACAGATAACTTATTCTCGCCCTTTTCCAGTCCGCCAAGATTAATGATCTTGAAGATAATTCCTTTTGACTTGTTCAGGAGCGCTTTCCCGCCGCCTTTAAGAGTAATTATTTGAGTATCTTTTGACGGAAAAATACCATCCGGACGACCATTTTTATCCAAGTCGACGCTGAATGACGGGAAAACATTGTATTTCGGATCGGCTTTCTGCGAATAGAGAATATCGGCCCACTCCGACTGGGTATGGACCGGAATATTATTTTCCTTCAGCCAGGTCAACAAAGCGTCCATGCGTTTAAGGTAACCATCCTGGCCACCGCGTTTCGGAGAACCTTTCATGTGGCTGCCGTCAAAAGCCACCCGGCTGCAGGCTATGGAATCTGCAATAATCGTCTGCATCCTGGCAAGCGGCTGGCCCTCACTCCTGAAGTTCCCCCACTGCATCGCATAACGACGCAGACCGTCGGGATCGTACTCGTTAAATGTTTTCATTGATCTATTTATATATACCGCGGCGGACGTATAACCATACTTGTCGCCATAAGATTTTTTGATGTTTTCCGCATGTACCAACGGGTCACCGCAGCCGGGATGAATCCAGGTAACAGGTTGTTTGATGCCCCATTTAGCAAACAGCCTGTGGGCGTCTTCACCTTCAATGATAAAAGCATCAGGAGTAAGTTTCAACGCATCGTTCACAAACGCACAGGTAACGTTATCGGATGGCTTGAGGTTCTTGACCGGTTCACGCCACAGGTTGTAGATTTGATAATACCCATCTTTATCCGGCTTCCGGCCCAGAAGATAAAACTTTTTCTCATACGGTTTAATATAAAAAGGTCTGGACCAACGTCCCGGCTTTAATATCCTGTTCTTTTCAAACTTGATTTTTCCATCTTTGGAAACGCTCGCATTAACAGTCTTTTTTGTTTCCGGGGCATTTTCCGGCACTACACAAGAAAAACAAACTATCTTACCACTGACGTGGTCAACTCCAGGTTTTCCGGCGTATTTATTTGCTTCCGACTCACTTGAAAAACGCAGCACATAATAACGATGGTATGGCGTATGATTCATAATCTCATGTCCATTCGCCTGCGTCTCTTTGAGGAAAAGCGCCAAGTCTTTCTTAAGCCAGCCCGGATTGATTGACAAACCGGCCTTCATTCCATGACGGTCAAAGACCTCGATCATCGGTTTCCATCTCTCGACGTTGTGATTGTCGTCAAACCGGAATGAAACTCCGGCCTTTTTAGGAATCACCTCTCCGGCAGACATTTGGCAGCAAAGTGCGGCAATTGCCGCTGACAGCATATATTTCATAACAGATCCTTTTCATTATTTAACTCAAAAAGTAAAATAATAAATTAGCCCTGAAACTCGTATTTACAATGCTCAAATTGCGATTTACACACTAACGCCGTAATCGCGCAATACCGCTGACAGCTCTGCAATTTCATTTTCCGGGCAATCATACACCATCAGCATCAAACATGAAGGATCCTTTACGGTATCGAGCGCTCTTCTGACTCTCTTTGTCACACCGTCTGAACAGTCAATAAAAAGCTGAATTTTCTTGCCTCCATCCTCTATTTCACGCAAGACCTCCGGCCATTCGTCCGAGGGTTTCTGGCCTGCTCCGGGTATCCACTGAATGCCATCGAGCTCTGGAATAGCGCACAGGTGCTTGATATGGCCGATCTGCCCAACCCCGTCAAGATGATAAAAAGACCGGTCCATTCTTTCTGCCGCATACGCGATATCCGGTTTGACAAACTCCTCAAACATCTCAGGGGATATCATATAAGCAAAATCGCACTGCTGCATATAGCAGGTTCCCGTAGACAAAATACCGGCCCAGCAGGATGATCCCGTTGAGACCTTTCTTATCAGATCAGTATAATGATTAAAACAATCAAACCAGCACTCGTTCAAGTTAAGGGAAAGTCTTTTAACCTGGTCAGGGTTGTCATATAAGTCAAACAGTAATGCTTCTCCCGGTCTGAAAGACGCTAACACGTCAAGTATCCCGCCAAGGTCCGTCATGGCCCTAATGACCTGCCCTCCCCATGCGTCCGCCCCGGCCATGTATATTTCCTCAATCCTTTTGAACCAGGCATTATCATAGTCGACCTTGAAAGACATCTCTTTTATATCCACATCCTTAAATTTACCTGGCTCAAACCAAACAGTTTCTTCAGCCACCTCCCCCTCGCCGCCAACAAATACGGATTCCACTCCAGGACCGAAGTTAGGCCAGCAAACCGGAAAGGCATCGGCTAAATAATCCATCCGGGACAGCTTCCAGCTTTCGGTTTTGATTATATCCTCAATCGCCACATCAAAACCATATTGAACGGTAAAATGCTTTGGTTGAAGAACGGGCTTTGTTTGCGGTTCTTTATTTACCCTTGCGACAAACAGAGGCCTGCCCAACTCACCATCCCACCATTTTTCCCAATTCCCGATAACTTCCGGTATATTGACTTCTCTGTAATCCATAAAAACATCCTTAATATGTTGAAGTTTTAAATAAAATACACTATATTACATAAGAATTAATGTATTATTTTTGATAATTAATACACTATCATCCAGAAAGCATCCAAAATATGATATGGACAAACAAAGCCTCCTGCCTTGAAGGATTTTCGGGACATTCCCACGATATGCATGAGTTTTTCATTGCCATGAACGATGGAGCTGTTCAAGAGATCAACGGAGAAAGATGCCGATTCTCACGCGGCCGCGCCTTCTTTCTCTACAGCGGCTATCCGCATTCCATCGAAATGCTGCCGGACAGGGTTGGTGAATTCATTTTCTTCTGCTTTGATCCTGAATATTTCCTGTCGCGCGAAATGTGGAATATGCATGAAAACATTCAGCGTTTGAGTGCGGGAAGACACTTCTTTTCAGGTTCTGAAACAGATTACGTGAATACAAACCTGCAACTGGCGGATGAATTATATGAAGAAATCAATTCACCGGGGATGCTTTCAGGTGCCAAAATCACTGCTCTTCTAACCTGCCTTATCATAAATTTTGGACGCAGCCTTAAAGTTCGCAGCAGCGACCGGCAAGACGAGGATAATTCATTACTTGAAAAGCTGTGCCGCAAGATAAGAAAAAAACCGGAAGCCGCCTATGATCTCAAATCCGCAGCCGCTTCCGTTGCGATGTCCCGGGCTAAATTCGCAATAAAATTCAAAGAGCATACCGGGATGACATTCATCTCATACATTACTGAGTTCCGCCTGAAAAAAGCTGTCAAACTGCTGAGTTCAGGCGATTGTTCTGTTCTGGAAAGTGCGTTACATTGTGGATTCAATAATCCGGGATTGTTTCACCGGCAGTTCAAAAAACGTTTTGGAATAACCCCTTTGCAGATGAAGAAGAAATTTGCAATGACCAGTTTTCCAATTCTCCTGAAGGAGATATAAATAAATATTATATCTTTTTGCAGCCGCCTGGATGACCGCTCTGATAACGGAAGAAACGAATTCGCCTGGGTTCATCCTTGATCTCACAACGCGGATCGGAGTATATCTCGTCAACGTTCCAGGCAAATTCCGTTTCACAATAACGTTTGGGCATTTCCGAAGCAGACTTCGTGTAATTAAACATCTCCGGCGTACTTTTATGCAGTTTCAAATCATACTTTGACGGGGAGTCCGCCGCGGCCAGATGAGCGAACTTGATCAAATCCAACAAGCGGAAATCATCCTTTGCATATTGCTCGAATAAATTAAACCTTGCCCCCATTGAAGGACGGGCCGCGGTATTTGAAAAAAGCTTTTCGGCTTCTGCAAGAAACTTTGCCGGAAACTCCGGATCACAAAGCGTAGCAAACCTGAAAACCGGACGCAAAACCGGTGCATTATAATAACTTTCCAAAATTACCGATATATGCCGGGCACAAATAATGTCTTCAGGACTCATATTATTTGTCGCCAATACTTCATAAGGGGTATCAGGACTGTAACGAAGTCCGACTGGAGGATCATTACGCAATGGGGTCCCCGGCAACATTTTCAAAATTTCCAGTTGTATCTCATCCGGACCAACTTCCACCAGTTTTGTTACATCCTCCAAAATGCTTTCAAGCGTCTGCATCGGCAGTCCGGCAATAAGGTCAGTATGCAGCTCAAAGTGATTCATATTGCAGAGAGCTTCAAGTCCTTTCAGGGTTGTCGAACTTGTCGCGGGACGCTTTACCGCATGCAGTACCTGATCATCCAGGCTCTGGATTCCGGCCTCAACATGCAGCAGGCCCGGGGGCATATTTTTCAGAATCTCTATCTGTTTGACATCCAATCTGGCCGGATTGATCTCAAGATGAAAATTGATCCCGGCAAACTCACTCTTGAACAATTCAAGCAGTTGAGCAAAACGACTTGTATTGCCGTTAAAGGTCCGGTCCAACACCCTGACCTCTTTAAATCCGGCATTTTTAATGTTGCTTAGATCACCTTTAACCCGGTCAAGACCGTGATGCATTGTTTTAAAGGCCATCGGTCCGGCACAAAACGTACACCCTCCTGAACAACCTCGGGACGTCTCAAGCTGCACGAAACTTTTGCCTTTCGGCAACAGGTCATCGCGGTACGGGGACGGCATATCATCAAATTCCCCTTCGAACCGGGCAACACCATTATCAATATATTCACCGCCTTTATACATACAAAGCCCAGGGATATCTCCCCAGACAGAGCGGTCCGCAATATTTTCAAGAACAGTGTAAACCGAACTTTCATCGCCACGGATAACCGCATCCACCTCCGGATGACTCTGCAAAAACGCCGCATTATCGCCCAAAAACTCCGGTCCTCCGAGAATAACTGGCACGCATGGAGAAAGCGCTTTAATACGACACAAAGTTTTGAGCAAAAACTCAATATTAAAAAGGTAAGCAGTGGCAATTATCACGTCCGGTCGATCCGCATCAATCTCCACTGCTGTCTCCATCGGATCGGCCGCGGTTACAGTTTCAAGATAGCGCCAATTCCAGTTGGATAGATATTTATCCGAAAAAGCGCGAATGTAAGCGTAGGAAAGCATTGAATGCGAGTACGAAGAATTCGCCCCGAAAAACAATACCTTTTTTAAAGCGTTATCACTCATCAATAATAAGTTTGGCGTAACATCCCGCCGGGAGACAGCGCTTCCCCCCGCCTTCTGTGATAGTCATCTCACCACACTCCGTTCGTCCCCGGCCGTCAAGCAGATCAATCAGCAACCGTTCCAGCACCAACGGAGAGAATCCGGGAGAATGGCAGCTCAAAAGAATAAAATTAGGTTGATTTTTCGCCAGCAGATCCCGGCAGTTATACAATAACTTCCGGATATCATCTTCAATTTTCCAGACTTCACCGCGCGAACCACGTCCGAATGAAGGCGGATCAAGAATAATTCCGTTGTAACTTCTGCCACGACGTAATTCCCTGGCGGTAAATTTCATCACGTCATCCGCAATCCAACGGATCTTATCGGGAACCTGCGGATTCTTCTGCTGAATCGCCCGCCCCCAATCGATCATGCCTTTTGCGGCATCCAGGTGACAAACCCCGGCTCCGCCTTCAGCTGCCGCCATCGAGGCCAGGCCGGAATATGCAAACAGATTCAATACCTGCACATCATCGACAGACTTGCTGAATTGCTTGACTATATTTCTCAACCAGTTCCAGTTGTCGAGCTGTTCGGCAAAAAATCCAAGATGGCCGAAATTGGTAGGTTTACATTCAAGAGTCAAGCCACCGTAAGTAACATCCCAGGCTTCCGGCAGACGCTCCCGCCAGTCCCATTTGCCTCCGCCACTGGAGTTCCGGGTAAAAATCCCGCTGACATTCTTCCATTCTGATTTATCCAGGGTCGGCGACCAGAAGGCGTTCAGCGCCGGCCTGACCAGCCGATAAGGTCCAACCTGTTCCAGTCGTTGCAGGTTTCCACTATCCAGTAACTTGTATTCATTCGGCATTCTGGGACTCACGGTTCTCCGGGTTAAAGACGACTTCACCGTTACAGACGGTCATAATCGTGCGGTTTGTATTCAATTCGAAAAATGCTATATCAGCCAATTTTCCGGGTTTAAGCTCTCCACGGTCTTCAAGTCCATGACTTATCGCCGGATTCCTGGTCACGCAGCAGGCCGCGTCGGTTTCCGGCAGATGGGAATAGGTCATTAAAGAGTGCCAGCCACGGTCAAGCAGCGTCGTGGTTCCCGCAAGATTTCCCGCATCAGTCGTCGACACTCCGTTCTTAACATGAATGGTAGCTGGGCCGATATGATATTCTCCATCTTTCAAGCCGGCTCCCTGATTTGAATCGCTGATACCTATAACCTTATCATGCGGCTTGCAGCGGCAGGCCAGATCAACGATCATTGGATCGAGATGACGACCGTCAAGGATCAGTTCAACCGTAACCCGGTCGTCCATCAGGGCTATCGCCGTCAGAGATATCTGGCGCTGATGCAGCGGCAGCATCCCATTGAAAAGATGAGTACAGTTAATTGCACCGGCATCGATCGCTCTCAGCGTATCATCATGAGTCGCTATACTATGCCCCATTGACGGCTGAACATTATTTACCAGCAACAGTTCAATAAGCTTGTCACAATTATCCAGTTCAGGAGCAAAAGTCATCTTCTTGACGTAACCTTTTCCAGCCTGGAGTAAATCTTCTGCAAGCTTTAAATCAATCTCGCGCAAGTCACTCAAAGTTCCGGCCTTGGCCGGATTAACAAAAGGCCCCTCAATATGGATTCCTACCGGACGGGCGCCGATCTCAACCTGATCGATCAAGTCCGATAATACATCCAGGTTAGATATCATCTTTTCCGGGGAAGCGGCTACCACAGTGGGGATAAAGGAGGTCACGCCATGGGCAATCAATACATTCGCCATCTGTTCAATGGAAATGCCTGACTCTGCCGCCAGCGAGGAATCGAACCCCCCGGCTCCATGAATATGCGAATCAATAAAACCAGGCATGGCATAACAATCAGACAGGTCATATACCTCAAGCCCCGACTCCTTGGTAAAAGCAGAAGCGCCGCCGACTGCAAGTATCTTGTTCCCTTCACAAAGAATCCCGGTTTTATCCAACTGCTTTTCCGGCGTCAGACATTTTCCGGTCAGGAACAATGTTCTCTGTTTGCTGTTCATTTGTTCAGTCCTGTATCGCGCTGTTTATGGTTCAAAAAAAAAGAAATCGGAAAAACTTCTATTAATATGCCTCTTCATCCTTGATATTTCAATTGTTCCGGCTAATTTATAAAGAGGTTTTTTAGTATATCCAACTCGTCGTCTGCAAGGACCCGAAAAACGCCTTGTTGCAAGTTTTTTAAACGTCTGAGTTCAGGATTAAAAAAGTTTAATTTTTTTTGAAAAAATCGTTTGCAATATCCTAAAAAACCAGTAAATTCAAACCTATAGTCGCCACGCGAGAAACTTGAAACAGCTTGTTAATAAGTTGTTAATAACTTGATGAAAAAATCATCAAGAAGTCGTAAGTCATTAATATTTCAGTAAGCTTATGACATTTCTGTTCCGATATTAGAAAAATATTGGGTTAATTCCGGAATAATACATAAAAATTACAATTTTGAGTTTAAATTCGGATTACTTGTGTTGCACTGAAGTATTTAAAAATTGTTAGGGGGTATCTTGGTTAAGGTAATGTCGTGTCTGCATATTTTGTATCTGCACGTCTAATCCTGCCCCGCTCGAATATTTGTTGATAACTTTAGAAAAATGGAACGATTGAAATAATGGAACTGGGGGACAGTACTATAGAAGTAGCCTGGCATAAAGCTTGTAAATATTTGAAATCACAAGTACATGCATCTACTTTCGAACAATGGTTCGGAAACATCATACCATTGCGTATGAATGATAATGAATTTATTCTCGGTGTTTCGGATGATTTTTTCGCCGACTGGCTGCGTAATAATTTCGGTGATATTCTTCAGGAAGCATTGGTCTTTGCCGCCGATGGCGAACAACTGACATTTAGTCTGGAAACCGGACACTTCAAAGAGGAAGCGGAAGAGGATCGCATGAAAATGTCTTCCCCGGCATCCTACTCTCCGGCCGCCCCGGCGCCAAACTGCAATTCTCGTCACTCCTTCAATAACTTTGTGGTCGGCGAGGAAAACAGATACGCCCACGCCGCGGCCCAGGCCTCAGCGGTTACTTCCGGTCTTTACAATCCTTTATATATATATGGCGGAACCGGAACCGGCAAGACCCATCTGCTGCAGGCAGTGGCCCACGCGGTTCATGAGCGCGACGCATCGTTAAGGATCCGTTATGTGACCTGTGAAGAATTCCTGAACCAATATGTCGATTCGCTTCGCGGCAAATCCCATTCGGAATTCCGCAACTCAATGCGAAATGTCGATTATCTGCTGGTTGACGACGTTCATCAACTGGCCAACAAAGACAATTTGCAGGAAGAATTCTTCAACACTTTCAACTCCCTTTACAATCTCAATAAACAGATTATCCTTACTTCAGATAAACAGCCCGGTGAAATCGCCGGACTCGAAGCCAGACTTATTTCACGTTTCGAAAGCGGTTTGACCACCCAGATCACCCCGCCCGGATTCGAAACCAGACTTGCCATTCTGCGCCAGGCGCAGGAAGGACAACTCGTCCAACTCGATGAAAAAGTCCTGAACTTCCTGGCCAACCGGATCGTCTCAAGCATCAGAACTCTAAAGGGCGCACTGATTCAATTGACCGCATACAGTTCATTGATGCAGGAATCAATCTCAGTTGAAAAGGCAGAGGAACTGCTCAGCGAACTACTGGAGAAAGAAAGTTGCTGCGACAACATAACCATCGATGTAATTCAGCGTAAAGTTGCCGAACACTTCGAACTTAGACTCAATGATCTGCTCGGCAATAAGCGTCCAAAAAATATTGCCGAACCACGCATGGTCGCCATGTACCTGAGCCGCAACCTTACTGACCACTCTTTCCCGGAAATCGGACAGGCTTTCGGCAAGAATCACGCTACGGTGATGAACGCCGTCAAACAGGTTCCGAAGATTTGTGACAAGAATGAAAAAATGCGTCGCTCAGTTGCCCAACTGGAAAGACAACTCCGGGGCTAGATACGTATCCATAAATTATTTGTTTCTACGGCCGTTATTAAGCGGCCTTTTTTATTAAATAAAATGTAAAGCAAGCTTGACATAAAGTAAACTAAGCATTACTATATGTATAGTGTTGGTTACTATAATAATAAAAATAAATTGAAAGGGAAAACAATGAACAGGATCCAAAAAATTTCATGGTTGACTGTAATCAGTCTCGGAGTCGGTTTTTTACTTAGTGTTATTACGGTTGCGGTCATGTATTTTCAAGTCGGATTTCCCCGGGCCTTGGCTGGTTGGGCGTTTCTGGCAATTGGCGGACTTGGCGGACTTGGTCAAATCATATTTAAAGATGATAATTCAAAGGTAAAATTTGATGAAAGGGACCAGCAAATAAATTTACAGGCTGCCCGAGCCGGATTCGGAGTGTCTTACATGATCTTCGGAATTTTATGCATGGGTTTGTGGTTCTATTTTCGAAGTCAAGGTACTGGTCAGATAAATATCAATATGCTGCCAGTAATCTTTGGAATTGCCGGATTTTCGACTTTTTTTGTCCATGCTCTAACGATTCTGATCCTCTATGGCCGTGACAAAACTGACGGAGAGCCGGACAATGGGTGAAGATAAGTTAATCAACTGTATCCGTCGCTGCCGTTTTGACGCAGGAGAAATGACTCAACAGCAATTGGCTGATGAGGCCGGAGTGACCAGACAAACCATCATCGCCATTGAACAGGGTCGTTACTCGCCAAGTTTGCCTCTGGCAATCAAATTGTCTCGGATATTCAATAAGACAGTGGAAGATATATTTCAACTTGAAGGCTAATCTGCCTGAATACAAAAACGGGAGCCAATGAAAGCTCCCGTTATTGCGATAATAAAAACTTTATTATTGTTGTGTCATCTCCGCTTCCTGAGCACATAGTGCGATGTTTGAAGCGGCCTGCCCCTCATAGCTTTAGCGACGTGGGGTATATCGCCATCCGTCGTACGGATTAAAATCAACTTATTCTTCTGACTCAGCAGCTTCAGCTTTGACTTCAACCGCTTTACATGACTTTACAGTCAACCACAGTTCGGTAGAGGTCTCGGTTTCGCCTTCATCATTCTTTGTCTTGACTTCTTTTTTAGACAGAACAGCTGATACTTCAACCTTTTTCCCGTCCATCGCTGCAAGCTTCTTGCCGTTGGCGTCCAGAGTAACGTTATAAGCGACTTCTGTTTCTTCACCTTCACTGTTCTTTGTACTAACAGTCAGAGTGACCTTTTCAATGCCGCCTTCAAAATCCTTCTCGACACTTACAGTCCCGGTCATAGCCTGGGCTTTTGCCTCACAAGCGGCTGCTTTAACAGCTTCCTCTGCGCCAACGAACGGGGCAGTAAAACCAATTGCAGACATAACGATAGCGGCATAAATAAAGTGATTTTTCATAATAATAATTCCTGTTTTTTTGTTAAGTTATTGATTATCTTTTCGGACTGCCGGATTTTCCAGCTTTTGGAGCACTTGCAGCTTTCTTGACCACTTTTCTCTTCTCTTTAACCATTTTTACTACTCCTTGTTTTTATTTCCCTCCATCGTCAACATGACTGGAGAACGAGTGATA
>MDTD01034226.1_pt1 | contig 14420 bp, 12 predicted proteins | sample 811221 | NCBI WGS metagenome assembly MDTD01 (sample SAMN05326646, study PRJNA326480) | marine metagenome | isolation source: seawater | place: Pacific Ocean: South West | collected 2011
AGGTCCGCGACCTCGGCCTGCAGCACGCCACGCAGCGCCTCTGTGAGGTGCGTGGGCAGATGCGGAGCAGTCCCGCTCGCCACCGCGTCGAGCTGTCCCAGGATCACTCGGCTGGCCAGTTCCTGACCAGCTTCCCAGCGACAGAATGGATCCGGATCATGCGCCAGCAGCACAGCCAGGTCTTCGTCACTGCGGTCCATCTTCAGCCGGACCGGCGCCGAGAAGCCGCGCAGGACCGAGGCGACCGGCTCTTCGGTGAGGCCTTCAAAGCGGAAGCTCTGTTCGGCTTCCCGCAGCTCCAGGGTGCGCGTCGCGGCCAGTTCGCGGCCATCGCGGGCCAGCAGGCCGGTCGCGATCGGCATGTGGAAGGGCTGTTTCTCGGCTTGCCCGGGCGTCGCGGGGCAGGACTGCGCCAGGTGCAGGGTGTAGACCCCCTCCTGCGCATTCCAATCTCCGCGCGCCTCCACCACCGGAGTGCCAGCTTGGGCATACCAGCGCTCGAACTGATCGAGATCGATCCCGTTGGCGTCGGCCATGGCAGCGCGGAAGTCATCGCAGGTCACCGCCTGGCCGTCATGGCGCTCGAAGTAGAGATCCATGCCCTTGCGGAAGCCATCGACGCCGAGCAGGGCCTCGTACATCCGCACCACCTCGGCCCCCTTCAGGTAGACCGTCGCGGTGTAGAAGTTGTCCATCGCGATGTAGGACTCGGGCCGGATGGGGTGCGCCATCGGGCCAGCATCCTCGGGGAACTGACCGGCGCGCAGGGTGCGTACTGCCTCGATGCGGCGCACGGCGGCCGAGCCCATGTCCGCCGAGAAGCGCTGATCGCGATAGACGGTCAGCCCTTCCTTGAGAGTGAGCTGGAACCAGTCCTGACAAGTGACGCGGTTCCCCGTCCAGTTGTGGAAGTACTCGTGCCCGATCACCCCTTCGATGTTCTCGAAGTCGGCATCGGTCGCGGTGTCGGGGCGAGCAAGAACATAGGCCGTGTTGAAGACGTTCAGGCTCTTGTTCTCCATCGCGCCCATGTTGAAGTCTTCCACCGCGACGATGTTGTAGATGTCGAGGTCGTACTCAAGCCCGAACTGCTCTTCATCCCACTTCATCGAACGCTGGAGCGACTCCATCGCGTGCTGCAGACGGTCGACGTTGCGATGCTCCGAATAGATCGCCAGCTCGACTTCGCGGCCACTCATCGTGGTGAAGCGATCCTCCAGCACGCCCAGGTCGCCCGCGACCAGAGCAAACAGATAGCTGGGCTTCTTGAAGGGGTCTTCCCAGATCGAATAGTGCCGCCCGTCGGCGGCGTCTCCGGCCTCGACCCGGTTGCCATTTGACAGCAGGACCGGGCAGGCAGCGCGGTCGGCCTCGAGGCGCACGCGGTAGCTCGTCATGACATCCGGCCGGTCGATCGACCAGGTGATACGCCGGAAGCCCTCCGCCTCGCACTGCGTGCAGTAGACCCCGTTGGAACGATAGAGGCCGGAGAGCTGCAGGTTCTTCTCCGGCTGAATGCGCACCACGGTGCGCAGCGTGAAGGCATCCGGGACCGCGCTGATCACCAGCCGTTCACCCTCGATCTCGTACTCGCCGACCGCCAGCTCGCGGCCGTCGATCGCGATCGAAACGGTCTCCAGATCCTCACCGTCCAGCTCCAGCGCGGCGTCCGCCGCACCGGTACGGCGCAGCTGGATCGTGGTCGTCACCGTGCTCACTTCGTCACGCAGATCGAAGTCCAGCTCGATGCCATCCATCGCAAACGGATGCGGCTGATAGTCCTTGCGGAACTTTTCAACAGGGGCCGCCGGCGCGGCGGATGCGGGGTCTGCCATCGCCTGATTCTACGGATTCGAGCCTGCGCTCACCGCTCTTGCGCCGTAGGCTGCATCACCATGACGCCGGAGGACAGCCAGCCGCAGACCGAGCTCGCCCTCGCTCCGTTTCGCAGCGGCTCCTTCTCTGTGCGCCAGGCCGAAGCCAGCGCCGATCGGGCCGCGATTCACGCCCTGAATCATCGGATTTTCGTTGAGGAGCTCGGCCAGTACCGCCCCGACGGCAGCGGCCAGCATGTCGACAAGTTTGATGCCAAGAATCGCTATTTCCTGGCTGAAAACGAGTCGGGACTGATCGGCATGGTCGCTGTCCACGGCGAGGCTCCCTTCAGCTTCGCCGATCGCTTGCCTGCCCACGCAACCGTCGCCTCGCTGGCCGAACGCCCGCTTGAGGTGCGCCTGCTGGCGGTCACCCCCGAACACCGGGGCGGACGGGTGGCGGCAGCTCTGTTTCTTGCCGTGCATCGCTGGGCCGTCGCCAATGGCTTCGATGCGCTCTTCATCTCCGGGGTCGACGAGCAGCTGCCGCTTTACCGGCGGCTTGGCTTCGAAGCGCTCGGCCCCGCCGTCGCCCAGGGCCGCTGCCGCTTTACCGCGATGCGACTCCCGCTGCGCCAGGCCCCCGCAGCGGCGCGCGCCACCGTCGAGGCGATTCTCGAGCGCCCTGTCTCCTTTCTGCCCGGCCCCCCCGAGCGCGGCATCGAACCGCTTCCGCAGGCCTGGCATCGACCGCTCTACCATCGCTCCGCCGCCTTCCTCGCGAGCTTTGAAGAGCTGCGCGCACGTCTTGGCGGGCTGCTGCAGTGCGATCAGACGGCGCTATTCGCCGGAAGCGGAACCTTGGCGAACGACGCCATCGCCGCCTCCTTCCGTCAGGTCTGCGCGGAAGGCCCCGGATGGGTGCTGAGTTCCGGCGAGTTCGGCGATCGCTTGGCCGAGCTCGCCCGCCGCGCCGGCCAGGCCGTCGTGGTCCTGCGCAGCGACTGGGGCAAGAGCTGGACCATGGACCAGCTGCAGCGTGCGTGGCGCGTGCGCGGTCGGCCGGCGTGGATCTGGGCAACTCAGATCGAGACCAGCACCGGCGTGCTGCATCCGACCGACGAGCTGGTGCAGTGGGCCCGCGAGCACGAGGTCCCGGTGGCGATCGATGCCATCAGCGCCGTGGGTGCGGTGCCGCCACCCACTCAGGCAGACTGGCTGAGCACCGTCAGCGGCAAGTGCCTGGGCGGCCTCGCAGGGGTAGCGGTCGTCGGCGTCTCGCAGCGGATCGCCGATCGCCTGCGCCCAGGGCACGCGCCCGCCTCCCTCGATCTCGCCGCGGCCCTGCAGACGCACGGTCCTCGACACACCTTCCCGCACCTCGAGCTGCTCGACCTCCAGCGTCGCCTGCAGTTCGATCCGCCCACGGAGGCGCGCTACCTCGCCCTAGCTGCCCTCGGAGCGCGCGTGCGCACCGGGCTGCGCGCGCTCGGCTGCAAGGTCATCGCCGAGGAAGCACGCGCGGCGCCCTGCGTGACCAGTTTTCTGCCCCCCGCCCGCTACAGCGCCGACGCCTATCGTCTGCACGCGGCGGCGGGCGGCTTTGCCCTCGCCGGACATTCGCCCTACTTGCAGAGCCGCGGCTGGCTGCAGATCGCGACGATGGGCAGGATCAGCGTGGATCAGGTGGAGGCGCTCCTGGCCCACCTCGCCGCCGCCTGACCTCGCGCTCCATCCAGGCCTCCAGCGCCTCCGCGTGGCTGGCCAATCGCTCCTCCCGCTCGGCGGCGGCTTCATCCTCCCGCTCCCAGCGTTGCTCCATCGCGCGACGGCGACGCGCGCGGCGACGCAGCGCAAAAGGAATCAGCAGCGCCGCGCCGACGAACAGCAGGGTGATGAAGTGCGGTGAACTCGCCGCGAGCAGCGCCCGCAGGCTGCGCAGCTCTTCGGTCAGCGCGACCTCGTGCTCGATCAGCGACATGCGGGTCGTCGCGAGCAGGGCCTGATCGAGGTTATCGCCCAGCCGCATCCGCTCAAGGATCTCTCCGATCACCGGGCGACCGTGCACGCGGATCAGCCGCTGCACGAAAGCGTGGCCGATGGCATAACCCTGCGCCGCCTTGACGGAGTCCTGTGGAAAGCCGTCGGCGTAGGTACGCAGCGAAGGCAGGGCGTTGTTGTTCGCCAGCCACGGCAGCGACACTCCCACTTCACCGAGGTAAATCTCGCCGCTGTAGGCCTCGGCGAGCCCTTCATGGAACCAGGCCGGGATGCGGCGAAAGACCTCGGCCGGCAGCGCGCCCATCGCGTGATGGATGATCTCGTGGCGCATGGTCGCGCGGAGCCGCGACTCGCCGCCCGCCACCTCGACCGCCAGAATCATGTCGCCCTGCAGCGGCCGCGCGACCGCCGCGTACCAGTCGGGGACTTCCTCCCGCCCCAGCCGCGCCGCCAGCTCCTGGCGGTTGCGCACCCAGTAGAGGATGCCCGGCTGCGGATCGGGAATCGCGCCCTGGCCGCGATCCAGCCCCAACCAGCGATGCGCGTCGGCTAGGTCGCGGTCCGCTTCGGTGGTCAGCCGCTGCGCCAGTTCGGCGTAGCCTGGCGGCGCTTCGTAGCGCAAAGCGCCCACCTGGCCGCGCACGGCTTCCTGGGCAGGCGCGCCCGCAGCCCAGCCCAAGCTGAGCGTGAGAAGCAGCACTCCTAGCCGCCGGATCCCCCCTCCGATCACCGGCAGCTCCCTAGCGAACGCGAACCAAGCGGTTCACGCGTCCCAGGAAATTCCAGTCCTGGACGTAGAGGTTGCCGTCGGCGTCCCAGCCCGCGCCGTGCGGCGAGAGAAAGACCCCGTCCTGCCACTGCTCGCGACCGATGCCATTCTTGGCACGCAGCGCACCATCGGGCTGATCGCCCAGCTGCACGACGCGCACCCCGTCGACTGATACCACGGTGACTCGGCCCGCCAGGTCGGCGACGACGTAGTCATCCCCGCGGCGCTGCACGGAGCAGGGGCGACGGAACATGCCCGTGAGCTCGCGCACGAACTCGCCTTCGGCGGTGAGGAACTGAAGGCGGTGATTTTCGCGGTCGGCGACCACCAGCAGCTGCTCCGCTTCGTCCCAGAGCAGGCCGTGCGGGGTCACGAACTGCCCGGGCTCGGTGCCGCGCGCCCCGAAGGTGGACTGATAGTTGCCCTTTGCGTCGTAGGCATGGATCAGGCTGAGGCCGTATCCGTCGGCGACGAAGAAGCTGCCGTCCGGGCGCACCGCGACCGCCGTCGGGTGGTACCGCTTCGGGTCGTCGTAATGGCCCGACTCCGTCGGCGGGCCATAGACCGCCAACTGCTCGCCCTCGAGCGAGTAACGATAGACCTTGCCGCCGGCGTGGTGCGGCAGGAACAGCTGCTCCTCGCCCTGGACCTCGGCGAGACAGAGGCTGTGCACTCCTCCGCGCAGCTCGGGCCCCCAGGTCTCCAGCACGGTGCCGTCCGCATCGCAGACCACGATGGCGTGCTCGGCGTCGGTGCTGAACAGAATGCGGCCGGCGCGGTCGAAGGCGAAGCCACCGTGGGTGTTGCCCAGTTCGCCGTCCTGCGGCCACTGCAGCCAGCCGGTGTCCCAGACATAGCTGTGCTCCCCGACGCCCAGCAGCGGCCCGTCGGGCAGCGCCTGCGGAGCGTGACAGCGCGGAAACAGCAGGCCGGCGCAGAGGGCGCCACCCGCGAGCAGAAGGGGTCGAATCGACATCAGCGGATTTCAGGATCGGAAGGAGCAGGCAGGCTGGGATCCGAGCAGGAAGCCAGGCGCTCGGTGTGCGAGAGCCGCTTCCAGGCGGCTTCGGCGCGCTGCGCCTCGCCGCGATCCGCATAGGGGCCGCGAATCGCCGCCAGCTGCCAGGGCCGCCCCGCGCGCGTGCTGCGTGCACCCCCGACCCGCTCGCCGTTGTGTTGAGCGAGCCGTCGGTCCGGGTCGGTGCTGACCCCCACGTAAGTGCGGGCAGCAGAATCCGAACGCAGCAAGTACGCGTACCAGTGGGACATGCGAACAGGGCGCCGAGCCGAGGCCCGACGCCCTGTCAGTCTAGCGAGCTGGATCAGATCTCGTCGTCCTCGTCCGGCTTCTGCGGCGCCGGCTGCGATGCGGCGCCCGACTCGCTGCGGAAGGACTGCTGGATCGAGATCGAGGTGCCCGTTCCGGCGAACTCGACCTGGACATCCGGGCCGTACTTGGCGCGGGCCTCGTCGAGCAGCCGCTCGCGCTCTTCCTGCGGGGTCGATTCCGGATAGCGCAGATGTACCTGACGCTCGGTGGTGCCAGGAGGCGCCGGCTGCAGCTCGATGCCTTGGATCAGCTCATCGAACTCGGGCATCTGCCAGAGCTTCAGCGATTGCGACCATGCGGGGCCCAGCCAGAGCGGACGCTCCCCCGACCAGAAGGGACTGGGGATCGAAGGCTGGGCGAAATCTGGGATGACCTCGATCGGGTTTTGCCAGGGAATGTCGAGTGGAAGCCCATCCGGCAGGGCGCGCGGCAGGGCCGGCGGGCTGGAGTTGGGGCTGGGGCCCGGGCGGCGACCGAGAATGCCCGGCAGCGCCAGGGTCTCGACTCCGCGCATGACGTGGACGGTCACGAGTTCGCCGGGAAGGCGCGCGCCGACCGCCGCGATCAGCGCCTGGTTGGAGTCAATCCGCTGCTCGTCGAGGCCGACGATCAGATCGCCAGCCTGCAGCCCCAAGAGCGAGGCCGCCGAGGGCTCTTGCACGCTCGCGACCCGCGCGCCTGCTGCGGCGGAAGTCGCCTGGTCGAGCTCGACTCCGAGAAAAGCACCCTGGCCCCAGGCACTTGGACTTGCCCAGGCCAGAAGAAGAAGACTGAGAAGGACACGCATCATTCTTGCTCCTTGTTGAGGTTGGACAGGACGCAGCGCTTCCCTTAAGCGCTGCCGCTCTCTGATCAAAACGACGATTTCGCCACGACGTTGGAGTCCTTTCGCCGAAAATTTTCTACTGCACGACCTGCGTGAGGAGCGGACCCCACCAGACGTCGGATCCCGCCAGCTCGACCGCCTGGGACCAGATCGTGAGCCCGGCGGCGCCCGGCGGGACGAAGCGCTGGGCCGAAATATTGCCCTGCGCGTCCGGGGTGAACGCCCCCAGGTCGAGGATCGGTCGACTGAGACTGGCGGTGCCGAAGGCGGTGCGGGTCGGCCCCGGTCCGGTCAGCGAATACAGCAGCTGAATCAACGCCCCGGTGCGCTGAACGCCGGTCACCTGGAGGGTGCACATCGAGCCCGCCTGCAGATTGAGGATCTCGTAGGTCCAGCTCGCGCGGCGCTCGAGGAACTGAATCTCGTCCAGAATCACACCGTCGGTGGTGCCGAAGGGCGAATCGTCGGCTTGGGCAAAGGCCAGATAGAAGCGGCCGTCGATCGGGACCGGCGTGTCCTGCAGCGGGGCCGCGACCCGGAACCAGTCCGCGCTTCCCTTGGAGAGGCTGCTCCAGTCCAGCACCAGCGGGAACCAGGTCAGACCATCGGCGCTCAAGAAGACCCCGTCGTCCCCGTGGGTCTCCTCCGCGAAGTGCTTGGCGTGAAGCACCAGGTCGACCTCGGCGAATCCGCTACCGTCGATTGCCAGGATTAGCGCGTTGGCGACGAGGTGCGGCCCGGTCTGGCCCGGCGCCAAGCCCAACTCGAGCGCGGAGCTGCCTTCATAGGCCTCGACCACCGGCGCGAGGTTGCCGAAGTTCACCCAACCGGCGGGGTCCGCCGCGCGGGTGACCGGATCGACCGAGTTGAGGCTCATCCACGGCGAGGGCGCGCCCCCGAGGCCTTCGAAGTCCTCGTCGGCCACGCGGATGTCCTGAAACTGCGCAGGCAGCTGCGGCCAGGGCGGCGTGCCGGTGGCCGGCTGATCATCGACCAGCACACGTTCCAGCCACCACTCGTTGGCTTTCCAGCCTTCGTAGTGGAAGGCCAGCCGCACATTGCTGAGCCCGGCGAGCGCCGCCAGGTCCAGCTCCAGTCGCTGCCCGCCCCCGCTCTCGAGCGTGCGCAAGGCATACAGCTCGGTGCGAGTGATGCCGCCGTCGAGCGAGTACTCGACCGCGTTCAGGGAGCGCGACTGGCCGTAGCGCTGACCGAAGTCGAGGTGCAGATAGACCTCGCTCGCGGCGCTCAGGTCCATCGGCGGCGTGAACAGCACCGAGTCCGAGAGCACCGAGTAGTTGTCGTGGAAGGCCGTCTGGAAGCCGGCGGGCCACCCTGGTTCGATAGCGTAGATCACCTCGCCCCAGCCCGGAGGCGGGAACACCCCTCCGCTGAAGTCCTCGTCCAGGAAGACCTGTTGAGCTGCAGCGGCAAGCAGGAGCGAGGTGATCATCGGCAATCCCCTACTGCACGACCTCGGCGAGGGCGTTGGTCAGATAGCCACCTCCGCCGCCGAGCAGTTCGACGCCCTGGGTGTAGACCGTCACACCCGCCGCGCTGGCCGGCACGTTGACCTGCAGCGTGACGATGCCGTTGGCGTTGGCGGTCTGCGCCGGCAGCTGGGTGATCGGCAGCGACATCGCCACCGGACCGAACTGGGTCATGGTCGGACCCGCACCGCGCAGCGAGTAAGCGAGCACCACGGTCGCGTTCGGCGTCGCGCCGGTGACCTGCAGCGTGGCCTGCTGGCCAGCCGTCAGGTTAAGGATCGAGTATTTCGGACCGAACTCCGGCGCCGACATCACGAAGGCATCGAAGTGGAAGCCGGTGGTCCCGCCTTCGCCCGACGAGAACTTGATCTCGTTGAACTTGATGTCCGGCATCAGCTGATCGATGTCGGCGGTGGTGACCGGAAAGGGCACGCCCGGATTGGCCCACACCTGCACGCGGTCATCCCCCGGCAGGAAGTCGATGCGGGTGACCAGCGTGTTCTCCAGATCGCAGTCGGTGGCCGGGATGAAGGTGGGCGCCGTCACGAAGGGGCGCTCGATGCCCAGCTTGGTGTCGCCGTACGGGCTGCCGATGAACAGCTGCTCACCGACGAACTGCTGGTTCAGCACGACCCCGCCGTAGAAGTCGTCGCCGCCAGCGGTGCGGCGGAAGGTGAAGCGGATCCAGACCGAGGTGCCGTCCTTGCCGAGCAGGGAGTTCTCGGTGATCGGACCGAGCGGCGCCATATCGATCAAACGATAGGAACCCTCGTGCTCGATGTTGGTCGTGAGCATGCCGCCGACGCCATCCAGGCCGGGGCTCTCGATGACGGCGCCGTCCTGGCTCTGGCCGGACCACCAGGTGCCGGTCCAGCCCTGGCCGCCGCTCTGGCCACCGAGCGGGCCGGTGGCGTATTCAAAGGTGTCCTGCACGAAATCGACGTACTGCGCCGACGCAGGAGCCGACAGCCCGACGGCCGCCAAGGTGCTGAGGAGAAGGAAGTTCTTCATGACTATTGGGAGAGGATGACCGCGGTGTACGGTCCGATGCTGATGGCTGCCGAAGCCGCCATGCCGTCCCAGGGGATGTTGGGATCGGCGACGACGTCCACGCTGGGGTGGCCCCCGAAGCTGGCGTCGTAGAGCGCGCTGTCGCTGTTGAAGCGCACCTTCCAGGTGCCGGTGCGCGGCAGGCCGATCCGGTAGTTGGTCCAGGCCTGCGAAGAGAAGTTGGCGATCACGATGACGTCATCTCCGGGACCGCCCTGGTCCCAGCGATGGAAGGCGACCATCTTGTCGTTGTGATTGACGTGGTGAATGTGAAGCTGCTGGCCGCGCAGGCCGCGCGTTTCATTCCACCAGTTGCGACGCAGGCGGATCAGATCGCGATAGAGGCGGCGGATGCCTGCGAAGGTCGTGCGTTTCGACCAGTCGAGCGGATCGCTGTCCGAGAAGTAGCCGTCCTCGAGGAACTCCTGGCCCTGAAAGAGCATCGGAATGCCGGGCGAGGTCATGACCAACGCGGCCCCCAAGGTCGAGCGCTTCTTCGAGTACCAGCTGTCGGCGTTGCCGGGCCAGATCTCTTCGGGCAGGCGGCTGCGGCCGTTCGCGTTCTCGTCGTGCGACTCGGTGTAGAGCAGACGCTGGAAGGCGTCGCCGTTGTAGCGATAGCCAATCGCATTGCTGACCGCGCCCATGTCCCGGTCGGCGTCGTTGGACGGAATCAGCGCGCCGCGGATCGGATGGACGAAGTTGGGATCCCACTGCGCATCAAAGCCGGCGCCGCCCGCGCCACTGCTTTGCGTGATCCAGGGGTTGGACCACATGTCCTCGGCGATCGAGATCTTCCACGGCATGCGCGCGTCGATCTCGTCATTGGCCCACTGCATCAGCGACCAGGCCTCGGGGATATCTCCGGTCGGCCCGCGCCGCATGTAGCTGGTGCTGTCCCAGCGCAGCCCGTCAAGCCGGTACTCCTCGAGCCAGTAGAGCGCATTGTCGCGGATGTACTGACGCACTTCATTCCGCCCGTAGTCCGGTCGCGTATCGCCCCAGGGTGTCTGGGAACGCGCGTCGTTGTAGAAGTAGATGCCGCCGTAACCGGGGCCAGCCGACCAGCCGTCGAATTGCCAGAGGTCCATATCGGTGGGCCCCCAGTGATTGTTGACGACGTCCGTCGTCACCGCGATGCCGCGGGCGTGAGCTGCATCGACGAAGGACTTCAGCGCCTCCGCGCCGCCATAGGCCGACTCCACGGCGAAGGGGTGCCCGTAGTTGTAGCCCCAGGAATAGTCCCCGGCGAACTCGGCGATCGGCATCAGTTGGATCACGTTGATGCCCAGATCCGCCAGATCATCCAGGCGCTGCTCGGCCTGCTGGAAGGTGCCGACCGCGCCGCCCGCGGCGGGGTCGTTGAAGGTGCCGATGTGCATCTCGTACACCACCATCTCGTTCCAGGCGGGCGTCGAGAAGCTGCCACCGGACCACGCGTAAGCCTCCGGATCGATCACGATGCTGTCGCCGACAGAGCTCGTGACCTGGCGCGCACGCGGGTCATTGCGCCACAGCGTGTTGCCCCCGTTGCGGATCACGTACTGGTAGCGGGCGCCGTGTTTGACGTTGCGCACATCCAGCGACCAGTTGCCGTTGCCTTCCGCGACCATCGGCATCGCGGTGTCGCTCCAGCCGTTGAAGCTGCCGGCGAGGTGGACGGAGTCCGCAAAGGGCGCCCAGACACGGAAGCTGGTGCCGTTGACTTCGGTGCTGCGGTAGCGATCCGCGCCCATGCCCGGGCGGGTGCTGGCCACGACCTCGGGGAAGTACTGAATGCTGTAATTGGTCGTGGTCGAGCGCACGACCGCGATGTGGTAGACCGCGCTGCGCAGCGCCGGGCGCGAATCGGCGGTGATCACCACCTCTTCGTCGGCGGTGAAGGGCACCGCACTCTTGAAGTCAAAGTCGCGCGGCGAGGCAGCGCTGCCTCGCTTGACGTAGAGATCTGCCGCGACTCCGCTCAGCCCGATCAGGCGGATCGTGAGCCGCCCGTGGTGGTCCTGGGCGGTCACGGTGTAGTGGTCGGTGCGCCACTGCGCCGCCCCTGCTTGGCCCTGACTCGGCGGCGGGGCGGACTGCGTCCGCACCTGCGCCGCTGCTGCGGACGCGGAACCCCAAAGGAGGCCGAGCGAGAGGATGAGGGGGAGCTTGCGCATCGAGCCAGGAAGCCGGGCAGAAGGCCAATTCCGCACCGATTTCCGAGCCCCAAGTCTACCAGTCGAAAGCCCGTTTCGCCGAGCACGCGCCGCGCGCTGGCGCGGATGCGTCCCGTGGCCTAGCTTGGGTGCGCCACCCCCAGGCCAGGGCCTTGTAGTTCTCGTCCCACTCTTGCCGATGCGCCCCTCCGCCCTGCGACTCGTTCCGCTCGAAGATCGCTACACCGTGCATCGCTTGGCCCCGGATGCCACGGTGCCAGGCGAGGTCGCGGCCTCTCCTTGGCATACGATCACTCGCAGCCCCGAAGAGCTGTCGATCGTCTGCGCGGCGCACATCGCGGTGGACGCGCAGCGTCGCGAGACCGGCTTTGTCTGCTACCGCGTCGCAGGTGTCCTCGACTTTGCCCTTGTCGGCATCCTGGCCCGCCTGACGCAGGCGCTCGCGGAACAGCGAATCAGCGTGTTCGCGGTCTCGAGCTTCGACACGGACTTCGTGCTGGTGCGCGCGAGCGATCAGGATGCGGCGATCCGGGCCTGGAGGCAGGCCGGCATCGAAGTCGCCGACGCATCGAGCTAGAGCTGCCCCCCTACTGGTGCTCGTTCAGCCACAGAAAGCGCGGCGGCCCGGTGAGGTAGGGCCCGAGGTGCGCGGTGTTGCCGGTCTCGCCGCGCCAGGTGACGTAAGCCACCTGATTCTCGCGCGCCTCCCACTCTTCGTAGATCCAGACGGTGTCCGAATCGAGCTCGTGCGTCCAGACCGTAGCAGCGAGGCAACCCTCGAAGGCGCGCGTATCCACCAGGATCTTGTGCAGCTCCTCGATGAACTCCGCCCGCTGCCCCGGCTGCACCGAGAACTCGACCAGGATGCGCTCCACCGAAGCCGTTGGCGTCGTCGCGCAGGACACGCTCGAGAGCGCCAGGAACAGGGCTGCCAGAATCGTCTTCACGCCGCCAGTCTAGGCCGCCGCCGGTTCCGCGCCACGCGGATTTGGCACACCCGGTAGGACTCGAACCGACAACCTGCGGATGAGAAGTCCGCTGCTCGAACTGACCTCTCCCCGGTGTCCATCAAGCCGGGGGAAGGTCAGATGGGTTTCAGGGACAGACAAACTCATCTGCAGCGCCGATCAGCGGGCACCGTCGAAAGAGCAGCTCGATCCCAGTATTGCCGCGGCATTCTCAGGCCTAGAAGCCGTTCCGCCTCAGAAAAAACAGAAGCTGGGAAGTGTAAGCATCATTGACTTCTGACTTGATCGCGACCGCCTGAGAAAGCTCGGCAGGCAAGTCGTCCGATCCAGCAGGAAGGCTAGGCAGGGTTCTCACCCCGGCGTACCTCTCTCCGACCAACTGCCTCGCCCTCCTGTCCGCGGACCGCGCGAACTTCATGTGGTCCTCAGCACGAGCCCTCTGACCCAGAGCTCCCCAGTAAATCCCCTCCAACTCGCGCAACTGATCTGGGTCAAGTGTGATCGTCCGCTCCGCAAGCAGCGTCAACAGTCCTTCTGGGCTGACAAGAAACGGCTCTTCGTTGATATAGAAGCGCTGTTTCTCATAACTCATCTCCTCAAGATCCACATCGCGCAACGTGCGCACCGAGAACAGCACTGCTTGCACCTGATAAGACTTTGACAACTCACCAAGCGCAGCCCAGTCGACGCCCGACAACCCCCATGCCTCAAGTGTTTCAGGCTCTATGGCTCGAAGCTCGTCCAAACTCTCTTCGAGTCCGGAAATCGCGTCGCTCCTCTTGGCGTCTGCCAGCGCGATTGCGAACTCCCTGTTGTAAGCCTCACTCAGGATCTCATTCTCCCACCAGGGGAGATCCGGGTCCGGCGGATTTCCCTCAGTATGGGATGGGGCACCTTCTAGACGCATGCTCCCTTCGCCCCCCCCTACGTCTGCCATCGCGCCGTGTTCCGGCGAGCCAAACTCAACGGGAGAACTGAGATTTCCTTCCAACTCAGAGCCTGTCAGAGTGCCATCCCCATTCCCGGCGTCGCCGACCCACTCGGTCAAGAGAAGCCATGGTGCAATCACAGCAAGGGTCAATCCAAGCATGAGTTGATACCGCTTCATTTAGATATCCGGGCACTCGCCGCAGTTGAACGCTGGGGCAGCAGTCGCAACTAGTCCATAGGTCGTCCATGTTGTGTCCCAAGGCTCCGAGGTGGAGGGCCTTGAGTTCCAGCTCACCTTTACCTGATACGACTCAAGGCCGGGATCATTGCACCCGTCCGAATTCTTCGTGAGACCTGCAAAGTCTAAATCCTCGGAACCGTCACCCTCTCTGATGGCGGATGTCGCAAGCGTGGTCCAGCCTTGGCCCGTCACTTGCCTTCTCACTCTGAACTTCCATCGGACGTTGTTCCCCACTCCGACAACCGTGGCAGTGAATGACGGAGAGTAGACCCAGTCACAATTGCGCTGATCGCAGCCATCCTGCTGGCACTGACCATTGTCGCCACCAGTTACGTCATGTGAGTATGTCACCGACCACACACCTTCGCCGGCAACGACACCATCATTCTTCTGTACAGGCACTGCTGCCACATCCGTTCTCGGGCATACACAGTCACCAGTCAGGTATTCGGCCGCAATCGCGAACGCAGGGGCTAGGAGCAAAAATACAGAAAGCGATCTAAAATCAAACATGAGGCCAACCTACACAGCGATTCGGAGCGTGTCAAGAACGATCGACGACCAACAGTCGCCTGTCAAATCGGGGGAAGGTCAGAGATATTCTTCTCTCGAATAGTCGCTTCACGTGCCTCTCCCAAGCAGGAGGCTAGGAAGATTGGCACACCCGGTAGGACTCGAACCTACAACCTGCGGATTAGAAGTCCGCTGCTCTATCCAGTTGAGCTACGGGTGCGCGCGATCCGGCCCGCATCGTAGCGGCCCGGGGCCTAGAACTGGAGCACCAGCGAGTTGCTCAGCACGCGAATGTCGAGCCAGAGCATCGACGAATGCAGCCAGAGCTG
>MDTD01115812.1_pt1 | contig 14418 bp, 7 predicted proteins | sample 811221 | NCBI WGS metagenome assembly MDTD01 (sample SAMN05326646, study PRJNA326480) | marine metagenome | isolation source: seawater | place: Pacific Ocean: South West | collected 2011
AAGGGGGGTACCGTTTACGGCTCCACCGACGATTTCGGATATCACGTTAACGAAAACAAATGTGATTTCTATGACCTATGGGCAACTGTACTTCATCTTCTTGGATTGGATCATGAAAACCTAACCTATCGACACGGAGGAAGAGACTTACGTTTGACGGACGTTCACGGTAGATTGCTGCATCCGATCCTAGCGTAAAAATCTTTGGGATTTATACGCTCTTGCCCAGAGCTTTGCAGAAATCGATAAAACCAACGGCTTGATCTCTTAGCCTGTCGGTTAAACTTTCGTCCAGCACACCCTTATCCTTGTCAACCACTTCATGTACGGCCGGAACAAAGACTCGCTTGGGGAAATTATGGGCATTTCTGTATCCAAAGACTTGTTGCAAATGCTCAACCGGACGCAAGGCTCCAAATTGACCCGAAGCTATGCCGACGTAACAGATTGGACGATTTTCGAAGCTTTCCGGATACGGCAAAAGGTCAATGAACAGCTTTAAGGCTCCTGACATGCTCCCGTTGTATTCCGGAGAAACCACCACTAACCCGGATGACTGAAGCACCATATCCGTAAACTCGAGAACTTTTGAGGGTTTTTGAACGTAAGCAGTCGGAGAGAAGGTTTCAGGCGGCAATTCAGAAAGCTCAAGCACTTCGCAATCCTGCCCCAAGGTCCTGTAAATCTCCGCAATGGAATGGGAGGTTCGGGAAGACAAACTACCCAGACGATTTGTACCTGCTATAATTAAAATCATTGGACTGGATTTTCAATGAATGAGAGAAGGTCAGAGAAATTGCGTCCGACTGGAATATCCGGGTACTCAAAGACAAGGTTTTGCGGAGGATTGAATAACATACAGTGATCCGCCGTTTTTAACATTCCCAAATCATTATAACTGTCTCCTGCTGCAATCACTTCAAAATTAAGTTTTTGGAGATACTGCACGGTCTTCCTCTTGTGATCTGGCAATCGAAGTCTTATCCCTTCGATATTATCTGCAGAAATTTTCAGCTCGTGACAAAAAAGGGTCGGAAAACCGAGCTTTTTCATCAATGGACCCGCAAATTCCCTAAATGTGTCAGAGAGAAGAATAAGCTCGAATTTGCTTCTCAAGGAGTCGAGGAATTCGATGGCTCCAGGTAATGGATTCATCGTGGCAATGACGCTTTGAATATCACTCAGACCAAACTTGTTTTGAGAGAGAATATCCAGACGGTATTGCATAAGAACACCATAATCAGGTTCGTCTCGGGTGGTTCGAGTGAGTTCGGAAACACCAGTCTTTTCAGCGAAGGCAATCCAAATTTCGGGAACTAAAACACCTTCAAGATCAAGGCATGCAATTTTCACGTCATCATGAAATTATAAAGTGCGAGTCTGATAAAAAGATTTTTTTGAATTAGTTAATGAGAATAAATTCGTTGTAAAATTTAAAATTTCCAATTCGTAACTAGAAGGTAGATATACCCGGTTGATTAGAATAATTTTAAATTTCTCAACTGAAAGCATTCTTACAACACTAGTATACATCTCTAAGATATCTTTTTTGTCGCTTTAGATCACCAACGTATTCGGTAGCCTTTTCTGAATTCATATCACCGTGTTTTTGAATAACTTGATGTAAGGCACAATCAACATCCTTTGCCATTCTGGAAGCGTCACCGCAAACATAAAAGTAGCCTCCATTGTCAAGTTGTTCAAAAAGGTCTTTACCATAATCCAGCATTTTATGCTGAACATATTGCTTTTCTTTTTGATCGCGGGAAAAGGCAAGATCTATCCTGTTAAGGAGCCCAGAACTTGTCATGTTGGTAATTTCATCTTCATAAATAAAATCACATTCCCGGTGCTGATCGCCAAAAAACAACCAATTGTATCCTGTAGCGCCTATTTCTCTCCTTTCTTCCAGAAATGCCCTAAATGGTGCTATTCCTGTTCCGGGACCAACCATTATCATAGGAGCTTGGTTATCCTTTGGTATACGAAATGATTTATTAGGTAGCGTAAAAACGGGAGAAACCTCGCCAATCTCGACCATATCAGCTAAATATGTAGAACAGACTCCGTTATGTTTTCGATCATTATAACTCCAGCGAACTGCAGCAACGGTGAGATGGATTTGATTTGGATGGGCAAGTGGACTCGATGATATCGAGTATGCTCGATGTTGCAATGGTCTTAACCAGCCAACTATTTGAGTAATATCAAACTCAAGATCCATTCGGATATTCAGCAAATCCATTATGTCTTTACCCCATAAAAAATTATCAAGTTTATGGCGATCTTCATCGCCCAATGCTTCGCTTAAGGATTCGTTTTCGATCAAAGGTTCAAGCCCGAATAAAAGATCATTTGATGGATTACTAATTTCATAGTGTAGTGAAAGTAAATCACCAATATTTGACTGCATGCCGGCAAACTTCTGATCATAATTCAGATTAAAACGATCCAACCATAATCTTACCAAATCAGGCGAATTTTTTGGGAAAACTCCGAGAGCGTCGCCAGTTTCATACGAAAGTTCATTTTCTTCGAAATCGAAAACAATGTGTCTAATTTCCTTTGCTGATTTTGGACCAGAAAGTTTAGAGTTTTCTGATAGAGTCGCAAAATAAGGGTTTTTTTTATTCCATTTAGTTTTTTCAGCAGGGATAGGATTGGCACTTACAAAATTGCTGCCCGCGGACGGCATGTTTTCATTAAGCCAACTCTGAGATGGTTCTTCGTAATCAACATCACAGTCAAGTCGAGGCGCAAAACGCTTTGCCCCAAGTTGCTCGAGCCTAGTGTCGACAAGCTTGCCTGCCTCACAAAAATGTTCATAACTTGTATCACCAAGTGCAATCACGCCATACTCAAGGGTTTCTAAGCGTGGTGCTGTTGAAGCGGATATAGCATCCCAAAAGAGTTGTGCGTTGTCTGGCATTTCGCCTTCACCGTAAGTTGAAATTACGAAAATTGCCCTGTCCATGGATGCAAGTTGATCCACTTCAATCGAATCAAGTTCTGCTACTCTGGGTTTGAAACCTCTACCTTGAGCAAGTGCTGCTGCTTCGTTAGCAATTTCTTCAGAATTCCCAGTTTGCGTTCCATATAAAATATCAATTGGTAAGCTTTGTTTGACTTCTTTGTTATCAACAACAGATTCGTTGTTTATCGCGAGTTTTGAATGCAAACCCGCCAAAAAGCCACCAAGCCACATTTTTTGGGCGCCGGAATAAGGAGCATCCTTCGGTATGTAAGGTATATCCATGATATCATAATCTATTGCGACTAAATACTTCAGGCAAAGATTTTTTGGCAAAAAGTTCATTGTAACTAGGAATGATACCTAGTGCCGTTTCATTTTTTTTGTCTTGCTGATTAATCCATTTTTGAGTTCCCAGTTCATCCATATCCGAAGTTATTCTTAAATTGAGTGAATGTTTAAAATCCGTGATTCTCTTGTTTGCGACTAACACAGCAAGCTCTTTATCGCTGTAGTGATCAATTGCCTGCGATGCGTGCTTCGCTAATAAGGTCTTGAGATTGAAATCATTGGTTAAAATCAGATTTTTGACTTTTTGATCTAAATCCCTGTCAACAGTGTTAAATTTTTTTGAGGCGATTTCACGAGCAAAATCCAATATAGTGTAACTGTTTATTAGTTGAAACATTTCTTCTGTATCAGTTTCTCCGTACTCAGGTGTGTAACCGTTGAGGAAAGTTTCATTGTTTTTCCAAACATTCTTCAAGAAATCAATTTGATGAGTTACTAAGGCGTTTGATAATTCATCAGAAAGTTGCTTTCGACTGGAGGAAGCAAATATAGTATCCGAACACTGGTATTTGAGAAAAGCTTTTGGCATTATCCAAGAAAAGTCTTTTTTGATAGTATCCCATTCATCTATGAAAATCTTAGCCCTGCAGGAATGAGTGGCTAGAAAATGCCACTTGAGCATTTTCCTAACGCAATCCTCGTGTAGTAGAGCGTTTTCACTCCCATCGTCTAGTCTACCGTGAAGTACTGAATCATGACTTATCATGTCTTGGAGTAAATTTTGAGGATCATATTGATATACGAATCCGCCTGACATACCGTTGCCTAATCCTTTTGAGAATACGCCAAGATTTAAAATTGATCCATTTGTCATGTATTCGGCACAAAAATCACCAACTCCTTCGACCACTGCAGTCGTGCCCGAATTTCTAACAGCAAAACGATCACCCGCCTGACCTTCAATGAAAAGTCTACCACCAGTTGCTCCAAAAAGAGCGAAATTCCCCACAAGCACATTTTTCCCCTTGCTGGGTTTGGAACCGTCGGGTGAAAGAATTTTGATTTCTCCTCCGCACATTCCTTTGCCTACGCCGTCATTACAAGTTCCACTGTGCTCAAGAGAAATACCGTCGTTACAGAAAGCACCATAACTTTGTCCTGCAGAACCATTTGTCAGGATTTTTAAAATTCTCGGCTTAAGACTAATACGACCATTTTTTATTTTTTTGGTATATTTTTTTACATCATTTGATTCGTGATTTAAAAATCTTTCAATATCGATCGAAAGTTGTCCGCCTACCGATTTGTTTCGATTACCCAAAGGCTTTTCAACAACTATCTCAAATGATTCTGATTTGCCCGTGAGGAAGAGTTTTCTAAACTTTTCGAATAGGTGTTCGTCTAAAGAGTAGTCTTTTTCTAAGTATACAGGTTTTTTAACCTTATTTTCCTTAACACGAGTTAACATTTTTCTTAGGTTAAGTTGCCCAACTGAAGACGGATGATCAAACAAATGAAGAAGATCAGACCGACCACGAGATTCTCGCAAACTTGAAAAACCAAGCTCCGCAAGAATTTCGCGAACTTCATGTGCAACATTTAAGATGTACTGTGCTAATGCCCTTGGATCTCCTTCAAAAGCCTCCGCATTTGTGGTGAGGCCAGCAGGACATTTTATGTTGCAATTTTTTGCCATTACGCATTTGAGCATCATTAGTGCTGTTGTCCCAAATTCGAAACTATCACCTCCAAGTAGGGAAGCCTTCACAACATCAGATCCGGTCTGCATCGCACCAGAACAGCGAAGTTTGACTTTCTGTCTTATTCCATTTGCGCACAATGCCTGATGAACTTCGGAAATTCCTATCTCTGCCGCTCTACCAGTGTATTTTAAGGAAGTTACGGATGCTGCTCCAGTGCCACCGGTGTTTCCGGCAATATTAATAATGTCTGCACCTGCCTTTGCAACACCCACGGCAATCGTACCGATCCCTTCTGAACTGACTAATTTAACTATTACACGGACACGAGCGGCTTTTGCATCGTGAATTAATTGGCCCAAATCCTCAATGGAATATGTGTCATGGTGTGGGGGCGGACTTACAAGCTCAACCCCAGGAGTTCCACCCCTTGCTGCAGCAATTTCAACTGTTACTTTAGGGGCAGGAAGTTGACCGCCCTCACCTGGTTTGGCTCCCTGACCAATTTTGATTTCAATTTCTTCGAGATTAGGGTCAGCTAAATAACCGGCCCAAACTCCGAATCTGCCACTTGCAAATTGCTTGATGCGACTCGCACGAATTGTTCCGTATCTTGAGATGTGTTCACCCCCCTCTCCGGAGTTAGACATCGCACCAACCATATTAACTCCATGAGCCACCGCTTCGTGTGCAGTTGCCACTAGTGCACCATGTGACATTGCTCCAGACGCTAGGCAAGCTGTAATTTTGGAAGCAGGTTCTACCGATTCAAGTGAAATTCTTTGGGGGGCAGTAATAACTCGCGACAGGAAATCGTAAGCGTCATCCTTGGCAAAAAGGTATATTTTGCCTTTTACGATAGAAATTTTACTAATCTGATTTACAAAACATTTTTTAAGTGCATCTGTTAAATTACTCAGTTTTGTGTCATTTGACGTTTTAGATTCAACTAAGGATAAAACAAATTTGGAATTTTTGAGTTCTTCACAGTGCAAACCTCGTATTGCAAAATTGAGATTTCCAACTCTATCAAACTGTTGAATTTGGACAAGAAAATCATTTGTAGTGCTTGCACATGAAAAATCTGCAGGAAATGCAATCACATCACGCAGTGCTGCTGGTCTTTCAATTCTTTCCTTCGCCATCATATGACTAAACGCACGATAACCAGAAGTGATGGTGAAAGTGTCAATCTCTTCTTGCGTAAGCTTTTCGTAACTAGTACGGGCAAATCTATTATCAACTCCTCCAAAGACATCCTCAAGTTGGTTCAAAGTGAATAATCTTAGCTCGTCCCTTTCCGAAGAGTTAGGTTTGAAAAGGATTGATTCCTGAGTCATATCAACAAAACCTCTTACCGCAAGAGTGCCGAAGCTGTGGCCGGCTCCCTCTGTACGCTCTTTAAACAAACCCAATATTGGGATATCGTTCTCATTCTCGATAATTAGGGATCTACTATGCCAATCGATCGAAGATTGTGCTATTGACTCAAAACGAACTCCTCCAACTGGAGTTTTCATGTTAGGAAAGATTTTTTTTAGAGTTGGCTCGTTAGTATCCAAAAAATTGGGTTCGAAAAACTCACCGCCGATATAGCTTTCAACCGTACAGAGGCCAACCTTTCCCATTGTTTTTAACAATGCTTTTTCACATGCTTTTTTGAATCGATTGTAAGCCTCAACAGACTCTTCTTCAGAAAACAATTGCTCTGATCTTAACCTCACTGCCAACGGATAGACTGCTGAGGCACCAAAGCCGAGAGCACAAGCACATTGATGGGATGAGGCTAATTGTCCACTTTCTAAAATCAACGAAATCTTCAGGCGTAATCCTTCAGCAATAAGTTTTTGGTTGATTGCAGAAATCACCAGGGTGCTGGGAATAGCAGCCTGCTTGGATGAAATGTGACGATCAGTTAGAATGGCAATTCCACCAAATTCTCGCGCGAAATCTGCAACATCCTCCGAAACATTGTTTATTGCTTTAATGATCTCACTTTTATTCGAGTCTTGGTTGTCGAAATTAGGTTTGTAAAGAATTTCAAATTGTTTAACTGGAATTATAGCTTGTGACTTTATTTTAATGATGTCTAGCAATCTTAAAATAGGAGAATCAAAAACCAATTGCTTGGAACTTGAATGTCCGAAATGAGGTTTTTCCCCAAGAGCAACTCTAAGTGTCATACCGTCAGATTCCCGAAGAGAATCTAATGGAGGATTTGTTACTTGAGCAAAACGCTGACTGAAATACTTGGTTACACCGCCTTCATTATCACTGAGTGCATTAATCGCATTTCCATAGCCCATTGCTGAAACTTTCTCAACACCATTGTAAAGCATGGGGTCCATCAAAAACTTAAAACTCTCTTGATTATGATAATAAGCAACAAATCTAGCATAGGGATTTAGATCTCCTTTGTATCGAAGAGATGCTTTTTCTACAGATAAACTCGGTTGATTTAAATGTTCGATATTCAATTGTGAATTATCTAGTAAAGAAGTGTAGTCTTTTTCAGATGACAATTTACGAAGAGCATCTTCCGTGTGATAAATTTTCTTTTCAAGTTGATTGTAATAAATCATTCCGCCTGCTTCTATCCGTCCGCGGCTTATGATTTCAGATTCTGGAAAAACGACTTGCCCTGCTTCAGACATAACCGCCAAATATTCGTTAGTTTCAACAGTACGCAAAGGTCGCAATCCTAGACGATCAAGTCTAGCTCCAACAATGTTTCCATTGCCAAAAATTAAAGCTGCTGGACCATCATTTTTCTCTTCAAAAAGAGAAAAATATTCAAACATTGCTCGGACCTCCGAAGGCATATTCAAATCGTTTTCCCAAGCAGGAGGCATCATTGCAACAACTGCAGTGACTAGATCAATGTCATCATCAAAAACCCTTGAACTTAAAGTCTGATCGAGTCTACAACTATCGGATTGTCCCTTTGGTCGATAAATTTTTCTTTCACGAGCCCTTGCAAGGGCGGCCTCGTTTAATCTATTTTTATTGTCCGTATTCAGTTCACCATTATGAGCCATTAAGCGGAAAGGCTGAGCCATGGACGGATGAGGATCTGTGTTAGTTGAAAAACGAGTGTGAAAGAAAAGGGTGTGCACTCTATGATCCGAGTCATTGAGATCATCAAAATAAGGCATTATTTCCCAAGAATTCAAACGACCTTTCAATACCTGAGTATTAGATGATAATGACAACGGATATAAGCCATCAAACTGTTCATCAACATAAGCAACTGATTCAATAGAAATGAGAACTTGGTGAATCCGTTTAGCTTTCTCTTCTTCGGAAAAATTTTTTGGAATATCAAAAATCCACTGACAAATTGGATATTGCTGATCAACGGCGTCATTTCTAAGTACGCTGTTGTTGACCGTTAGATAACGCTTTTGTATGATCTCAAATCCATGAGTGAGGAGTTTGTTTTCTACCAATAAAGATGATTTTCTTGCGTTTTTTTCAGCCAAAAAAAAGTTTCCAACACCAAAATGGCCTGATTTCATAACACGACCGGTTAGCTTGCTGAAAAATTCGGTAGATAGGTCTATTGAAATACCAGCACCGTCTCCAACGCCTTTTGATGACATACCACCTCGGTGAGGAACAGAACACATTGCTTCATGCCCCTTCTGAATAATGTCGTGAGTCCGAATTCCATCTTTGCGAGTAATAAAACCAACACCACAGGAACAAGAAGACTTCCCTGGATCGTATAGACCAGTACTGAGGTTATTGAATTTACGCTTCATTTTCGTTGTAACATTGTGGCCAAGGTATGTCCATGGTAGCCGGGGTAAATTGGAAAGGGTCGGGTAGTAATTAGAATGAATTGAAATAGCGACTTATTATGTTTTGTAATGTTGTCAAATTTCTGTTTGTTGATCAAAGAAAAGGCTTTATTAATTTTATTTTGGGAATTAGCTCAGTCAAGGCATTTAGTACAATATGGTAAATGAGATTTAAAGATCACAAAAGTTACATTCCATCGATCCATAAGTATTGACGATGGAAGTAAAATTTAAATTTCGCTTAACTACTCACTTCTGAGTACGATTTGTAATGTTTAATCTTTTTGTAAATAAAATTTTGGGAATCTTTTGAGTGAATCTCCAAAACTTCAAATCAGACAAATCATTTGTGGCAAATTTGAAATTATATGGAAATCATGCTGAATAAGTGAAGACTCTTGGACAATTATAATTGATTTAAAGCATATGAATTCACTGAGCAGGCTAGGAATTAATTTAAATATTAGTCTTAGAAATTATAAATCTAAGGTTTGCAAAAAAAGTATTCTGCCCTGTATTATTATAACATGAAAATCAATGCATATCTAAAACCACAATGCGGTTGGAGTATGGGAGTTCGCGCAATTATGGAAAAATATTCTCTCGAGTACACCGATCTTGATATAATTAATAACCCTGAAATTTATGCCGAAATGGTTGAAAAATCAGGACAACCCTTGTCTCCATGCGTTGAGATTAACGGAATCATGCTAGCTGACGTAAGTGGTGAAGAGGTTGAGAACTACATGCTCTCCAACAACCTCGTAAGTGAAAACGAAAAACCCACTGATGTCCCGACTAACGCTCCTTGTTCGGACGAAGAGCATGAGAGGCAAGCATCACAATCCACCGAGGGCTCGCCTGTCAGATTCTTTTAGAAAAGAGCAACTCGCTACTTTCCAAAAAATTTCACTACAGTTGAAGATTTAGTTGTTTTGTGTATATTTTTTCGGGCGGTAAAGCATAATATGTCACAGGATTGTGCACTATCTGCGGTATAATACGATTATTGTAAAGACATTGTTGACTAATTTACCAATTGATACAATCTTACAGCGTTAGCATAACCTGTAATCATTGTTTATGAAAATAAGAATCTTATCAATCGATATAGATAAAAGCGAAGGAAGCGATACGATTATCGACAAATCGAAAGGGGTCAAAAATTATACCCTATACATCTTTAAATCCAATGCTTTGGCCAAGACTTCGGTTGGGCTCACGGATGTCCATGCCGGCGACATCCTCTTTCTGGGTCCGGATTTCCCTCATTATATCCGAAGCAAACAAGGGGAATGGGCATATGATGCCATTTCCTTCAAAGGCTCGGATGCCACTCGCCTAGTGTCTCAGGTCGGCCTCGAGCTCAATTCACTCAACACACCTTTACAAACCTATTTTGCCGATGCCCTGCTTGAAAAGATTTCTAAGGAAATTCGTTCAACGGATATGCTTTGGGAACGGGTTGTGGCATCCTGCCTTGACGAACTCCTCACAAAGGTCGTTCGGTTTTCAAAGCAAGATTTTGTCCTATCAATGCCTGATCATTCGCAAAAGTTGAGAGATTTAAGGACCGAGGTGCACGAAAACTTTTCAAAGCCTTGGACAATTGGGCAAATGGCTTCCATGATGGGCCTTAGCACAAGCAGGTTTGCATCGCTTTACAAACAGGAATTCACCACAAGCCCCACCGAAGATTTGATTCGAACACGAATAACTCAAGCCAAAAAAATGCTTTCAACAACCAAGGTAAGCGTTAAGCAAGTTTCTCAGGCATGTGGATTTGAAAGCGTTCATTATTTTCACCGAGCTTTTAAAAGGAGAAATAATATAACGCCCAAGCATTACCAAAATCATAAACTCTCAATGAAAGGATCCATTCCAGTTGAAGAGAAGACGTTCACACTGGATGGACTTTCGATAGATTCCGATTTTTCAGGAACGATGGAAATTGTAGGCGGAGAAATCGTTTTCCACGGCAGCAATGCGGAGTGGGCCGAATTTCTAGGCTCTTCAGTTGAAGAAGTGCAAAACAAGCCTTTTCTAAATTTCGTCAGTCCTCAGGATCTGAACATAGCACAAGAAACTATCAATAACATTATGGAGGGAAGAAACGTTAAAGACATTTCGCTCAACCTCGTAACCAACGACGGCAGTTTCTCCAAAATAGCATTTTCAGCGCTAACCAAAGGAAATACATGGTTTTGGTTTGCAAAGAAAGCTTTGCTCCAGGATTAATTCAATCAATTTTTATTAAGACTGCCTTGTAATTGCGAGGCTTCCTTGCAGAATGCTCTTGTGCATATCAGAAAGTACTCTTCTATCTTTTACACACTCCTCCTACTCTTTTTTCAGGAAAAAAGTTCCGGTGAAAGTTCAGGGAGGCTTCTTTCGGAAGTCCGTCAACTCACTTTTGACAGCATCAGGGCAGGTGAGGGTTATTTCTCAAGTGACGGAAATTTACTAGTCTATCAGTGCGAGAAAGTACCTAAAAATCCTTTTTATCAGATCTTTGTCCTTAATCTTTTAACCGGTGAGGACAAACAAATTTCCTCAGGGATAGGGAAAACAACATGTGCTTGGATTCACCCTAGTGGTAAATCCGTTCTGTATTCATCGACCCATCTTGATCCAAACTCGCTGGATCTACAATCTTTCGAATATGATCAACGGGCGAGTGGGAAATCTCGCAAATACAGTTGGGATTACGATGAAAACTACGACATTTTTTCAAAATCCCTAGACACCGGTCAATTGTCTCGTCTGACGAAGCACAAAGGATACGATGCAGAAGCTTCCTATTCGCCTCAAGGTGACAAGATTCTATTCAGTTCAAATAGAGAAGCCTACTCGAAGCCGCTCAGTGAAAAACACAAATTAATCCTACAAAGAGACCCCGCTGTCTTCAATGATTTGTATATCATGGAAAGCAACGGCTCCAACCCAAGAAGATTAACTTCCGCGCTCGGCTATGATGGCGGACCATTCTTTAATTCTAAAGGTGATATGATTTGCTGGAGGAGGTTTTCTTCGGACGGTCACAATGCCGAGATCTACACAATGGATTTAGATTCTGGTTCCGAACAAAGACTAACGGATTTAAAGGTGATGTCATGGGCACCCTACTTTCACCCTTCGAACAAATACATTATCTTTGCGACGAACATTCACGGGTTTAACAATTTTGAGCTCTACATGGTCGATTTAAAAGGCAAGCGCAAGCCCGTGCGCGTAACCGAACGGAAAGGCTTTGATGGTTTGCCAAGTTTTTCACCCGATGGACTCACCTTGTCTTGGACCAGTAACCAAACGAACTCAGGAAAGTCTCAGCTTTTTTTAGCGAAATGGAACCATAACCTCGCACTTCAGAAACTTGGCCTTGCCACAGGAAATGATGACTTGCTGCTCTCGAACGTAACTCAGGGTTCATGGGATAAGACAATTCCTGACCTTTCCGTCGAGGATAGTAGATTTCACATCGACTTCCTAACCGATGATAAGCTTGCAGGTAGGCTGACGGGGACCGAAGGTGCCCGAATCGCAGGAGAATTTGTCGCCAAACAATTTCAAAAAATGGGACTTGAGCCATTTGAAAATGATAAGTGGCATCAGGAATTTCCCTTTACTCATTCAGCCAAAGTCGATTCCGGCAGCACTCTCATTTGGAATAAAATTGCACAGGAAACTCTTGTGCTGGAACAGGATTGGAATCCTTTATCCTTTAGTGAGTCCGGAGTCCTTGAGGTTGATGATTTGATTTTCGCCGGATACGGACTCCGGCCGAAGCAACTCGTCAACGAGGACGAATATGATTCTTACACGCATTTGGAGGTAAAAGATAAATGCGTTATGGTTCTTGGTGGGCTTCCGGATTCTTGGAGTGAAGAGGAAAAGGAAAATCTTCGCTATGATGGCACTTATCAGAAAAAATCTCGAATTGCCAGAGATCTTGGCGCCAAAGGAATCATTTTCATCAACCCGGAATCGGATGAGCCCGTATCCTTTTCAAAATCATTCGCCAACGAGATGATTTCCATAAAATCGCTCTCTTTAAGTAAGAATTTTGTACGTAAGGTCTTTTCATCAAATGGGAGAAACTTTGAGAGCATTCTTTCCAAAATCTCCAAAGGCGAACCTTACATGGGCTTTGCCTTACCAAAAACATACTTAAAAGGCAAAATTACAGTCATTCGAGAACGAGGCACAGGCATTAACACACTTGCGTTACTCAAAGGAAGCGGAAATAGAAATAACAACAAGCTCATTGTCATTGGAGCCCACCTTGATCATATTGGTAGGGGGAGAAGAAGTTCCAGAGCCAAGAAAACGGATTTTGGGAAAATACATCCTGGAGCTGATGACAACGCTTCCGGAATTGCCGCACTGTTGGAAATTGCCGAGTACCTCAGCGACCTAAGGCAAAAGGGTCTGTTTTTTACAGAACATGATATTCTTTTTGTCACATGGTCTGGGGAAGAAATTGGTCTGATTGGCTCCAGTTACTTCGTTAAAAACTTCACATTGCCTCACGGAAAAACCATTAATGAGAAGGTAATGGCATACCTTAATATGGATATGATCGGGAGGTTTAAAGACAAACTTACGCTTCACGGAGTAGGTTCTTCCAGCAAATGGTCCGCCTTTATTCAAAAAGCAAACATATCAACCGGGATTAACTTAAACCTTCAACAGGACAGTCACATTCCAACTGACACGACCTCCTTCGTTTCGAAAAGCATTCCCATCCTAAGCGCCTTTACAGGTTTGCATGATGATTACCACTCCCCTACCGACACCGCCGACAAAATTAACCATAAGGGAATCGTTAAGTGCGCAGAACTATTCTCCAAGTTACTCATTATTCTTTCCTCGGAAGAGGATTTGGATTTCATTGAACAGACCCCCCCGAAAAAAAGGATGGGTGCGCTGAGAGCCTATTTGGGGACAATTCCCAATTATTCTCAAACCGACAAGCAGGGAGTTTTACTTAGCGGGGTCACCAAAGGTGGTCCCGCAGACAAAGCCGGTCTAATGGCGGATGATTTGATTATTTCGCTCAATCAAGTAACAGTCGAGAACATATACGACTATACTGATGCAATCGGTAGTCTTAAGCCCAACGTCGCCTCTTCCATCAAAATTATTAGAGCCGACGAGAAACTGACTTTAGAGATCACTCCGCTATCTCGTTAGGCGTAGGAGACCAAGAAAAATTTCCCGAGCCATTTCCAGCCACTTGTTTTTCAATTCCATCATCGACCGCAAACCTGATGTTTTCGAGAGAGGAGCTATAGCATCGGAATGACTTGGTGAATGGCAAATCATTGGTCCACCCAGATTGAACGTTCTTGAATTCATGATAAATCTTTGGATCACTTCCTTCATCACTGACAATCAGCCTTTCTATGGCACCCACAGCCTTCAGCCTTAAGGTTCGCAAGCCACTATCAAAACCTTGGTCCTCCTTGGTTACAGTTTCCTCGATATTTTGTACCTCAGGATCGTCCGCTTGAATAGGAAGGTTTTCCTCGTCCGTATCACCATTGCCAAGGAGGGCAACCGCTATGAGAATGACGACGGTCAACGCAAATAAAGTGCCTACCACTAAAAGAGGTTTCCGTATGGATTCAAAGGTTCCAGTTTCGCCATGCCG
>MDTD01145285.1_pt1 | contig 14415 bp, 15 predicted proteins | sample 811221 | NCBI WGS metagenome assembly MDTD01 (sample SAMN05326646, study PRJNA326480) | marine metagenome | isolation source: seawater | place: Pacific Ocean: South West | collected 2011
ACTATTTTCTGCCGAGCACGGACGAGTGGTACAAAGCGGCCTACTACGAACCGGTCGGCGAAACCTATTTTGACTATCCCAGCTCGAATGGGTCGAAACCAACAGCAGTCGCCAGCGGCACAGCTCCGAATACGGCGGTATATGATCAAACAGCCCCAGCGGACGTCACTCAAGCCGGTGGCTTAAATCCGTATGGCATCATGGCCATGGCCGGCAATGCTTCTGAGTGGGAGGAATCGTGGTATTACGCGTCGAACAACACTGTATCGTCTCCACGCGCTTCCCGCGGTGGTTATTGGAGCGACGGCAATACCATATCGTCGACGATTCGATACAGTCGACTCCCGAATAACGGTAGCATCTACTTTGGTTTTCGGGTTGCAAGTGTTGCCTCAGACGACGGCGAAAATGTAATTCCAGAACCGGGTTCGCTGTCGGTGTGGAGCCTGCTAGGACTAGCTGGTTTCTACGTGAGTCGGCGGTTTAAAAAATAGCCTTCAAATAAGCCACGGCTGTTGCCCATTTGCCATTCGCTCGCCGGGGAGATTGACCGGTCTAAAAATTTTTTGGGGCAGGGTGTCTATCAACGAAGACGCCCAACTCGCAAGGCACGTGACTCCAGTAAGTCTAAAGAGCCTAATCACTCAAGGCCCAAACCATAGCGACAATGCCGGCCTTGAATTCATCCGGCAGGTTTGCCCATCGGTCAACAATCGCCATTAGATCGGCGTCGATGGTGACGTGTTTCGAGTCAACTGCTTCGCAGTTTTCAGAAGGCACGTTTTCCACAGCGTTTTTCGCACGAACACGCGGAATCATCATCGGTATTCGAGCTGAAGTATTTGCTTCACAAGCAATCTAAAGCGACCTATTTGCGGGTTTTCTTTCGTTTCATCGTCAAGTTGAGGAGGGGGTCTGGCACCCCCGGTAAGAACATCTTGACCGTCATCGTATCCGCATCAATTAGACGATATTTAAGACTCAACAGAACCTCTTGCCCATCGCCCGTGGTAACAAAGGTCCCTACCTCGGCCTCATTATCCTTAAACGTCCATGTGGCGAGGCCGGATGCTCCGTCACTATCGGCGCCCATTTCAAAAACTTCACCAGTTTTCGCATTTACACCAATCAGGGATACGCCTTCCGTATTCTGGACTTTATCCCTTTGTTCGATGACTCTGTCTTTGATTTTCCAGGAAAACCTCATCACATCTTTTGTTTTCGGATCAACCCAAGTCCCCAAAATCCCTTCCCATTTGGCATCACGAAGAATCTGCCCAAGTGTTTCAGCAGCCGTCAGTTGTGAAGCACTGCAAACCATGGTGAATGCAATAAGCATACTGATGCTATGACGATATTTTTTCATGTTCATTTCCATTTCTCAAACAATTTTAAGAAGTATACCGGCACTTTAAATAACACTTGGCTGTGTCACCCGGTCGACTGTATTCATTTGTAGTCAGACGTCGCAGCAGAATCATCCATGTCGATTTATATCAAATTGAAATGACATAACCAATGCGCGAATCATCTCAAACTACAGGAGACAAAACGGCCCCACAAAACTGAACATTTCTCACCGGTGATAAAACGAGATTCCGTCATCAATCGGTAACACTACGATCCGAAGCGCTCGAGGACCAGCTTGTACCTCGACTCGAGGCGTTGCAAACCTTTTTAATCCGGTCCTAAGAGATCACGAAACATTGGTTCTCTAACAACATCTGGATTTTCGATCTAAATCGAAATCGGTTCTCGACTGGCCACGAATTGATTCAACTCGATGATGCTGTTCAAGCCACCCTGCCACCCGAAACCGAGATTGAGATTCTGCTGAAGAATCGGTGCAAAGCCTTTGCGGTAGCATGCAATCTGGCTCACCTGCTCGACCGTTTCATACCAACGAATGCGAACCATTCGCTTGTTGCGATCGTGACACAGAGAACCGGTAGGGGAATTCCTGAGAACCCACAGTCACTCATCGTTGTCGATAGATCCGCTTGTTGGCTGGCGATTCTTGCCAACAAAGAAACTGGGCCAATTCCTGGGAAGCTTCCCCTGATCCTGCATCGTGCGGACCATTTCCATCATCTCTGGATAATACTTATGGATTGCTGCATGATTTCCTTTCAATCGCCATTCGTTCTGTCCCGGCGCATCAAAACCGTCACCTTGCCATCCTCCCATAACCGTTGTCATCGCACAAAAGAAGAATTCAGGAACCAGACAACCGCTATTTGATATACAGTCTTGATCGTAAACGTAATGCTTCGCTGCGACGGCTTTTTCAGCTGCACGCTGAGCAACGCTGCGAGGATTTATATCAAGGGCAAATGCGTCCGGATATTCTAACTCCCAGAGATGTCTCTGCAGGAAATGAAATAATTCCTCCTGAATATTACTGAGTTGCAATCTTTCTCCATCACGGAAAGAGCTCCATCCTTGATGATAGACGCTGGGATGTGCGCCATCGAACGACTTATACTTCGCCTTTTCCTCAGTGACATAAAGCACCAAACGATTCCTGTCGTTTACCTTTTCTTTCCACTTATTCCATAAATGCTCATCATCCGGCAGCCCGTCCTGATCATTATCAATGAGTCCCATTAATGCATGAGCCAGCCGACTCATGTCGGTCCTCTGCTTTTTGGTTTCTCCGATAATCGCAATCACTCCAAGGAAATCCAGATACTGGTCTCCCATTTCTTTTCTCTTGGGATAAGCGTCAACAAATGATTCCGGCAATGGGCTTCTAAATTGGAAATCCGTGAAGTGCTCGGAATTCGGATGGAGATACGTACCTCCAGCAGTCGGACTGTTTTCTTGAGCATCCATCAGGGAGGGTGCCAACAAGACAACCATCCATGCAATAAGGGTTTGAGGCGTATGCATTTTGCGAGCAGTTAGCGGGCCTAAAGTGGTTCAATCACGACGAGAGCGAATCGATCGCTGCGGTAGAACACCATTATCTAACTTGAAGAATCAATCGACAATCCAAATACGAGTGATCTCCCAGTAATTCGTTGAGGCGACGAGTTTCGTCAACTGTGAACGACGCTGAATAAACCGTTCCCGTTTTTTCATTTGGAGCGTAACCATTCGTTGTATAACGATTTTCTGCGTCTGGAGTTGCAGTTCGGATCGACACTTCAATCGGCACATCGAAGAACCCATGCTCCATTGAGTTTCCGAAACCAGGCCAGAAGAACCATTTCCATTAGGAGAAGCCGGGGCCGGTTCCGCGAAAAACGCTGTTGCTTCCGCTTAGGCTGAAATTGGCAACTTCATCGAATCGAATAGCTGTTACAATGCTCCCGTTCAAGATTGGTCGTTGGGCTCTGTGACCGAGCGAACACGGTCTCGCACTCATGAATTTCGTAGCGGTAAAACAGGGAGACGGATATGAGTCTTGAGGAACACATTCAACTGACTCGCCGGTATCTACTCAAGCTGGGAGCAGCAGGCGCAACGGCCTGGGCTGCTTCGCCGCTGAGTGGCAACCCTCAGGATCGACCCGCGAAACTTCAAAAGGCGATCGATCAACTTGAATCGTGGCTCACACCCGCCGAAGACTTTCGCGATGTTTCGCGGGGGCGTCCCGTTCCCCACACGCTCTCGGAGGAAGAGCGGGCAAAGGTCGGTTTAACTCGCGACACATGGCGGCTTGAGGTGCTCGGCGATCCCGAAAATCCAACGCTGATGAAGAATCCTCTGACACGCGAGAAAGGCACGGAATTCAATTTTGAAGATCTGATGCGTTTAGCAGAGACGAAAGCGGTTCGATTCGCAAAGGTGATGACATGCTTGAACATCGGCTGCCCCCTGGGAACAGGGATCTGGGAAGGTGTTCCTCTACGAGAACTGCTCTGGTTAACTCAACCAGCAGCCGATCTTCGTCGCGTCTTCTACTATGGATTTCACAACGACGACCCCAAACAGCGCTTCCAAAGTTCTTTGTCGGCAAGCCGAGTTTTGGAAGACCCGTTTGACCTTCCGCCAGTCATCCTTTGCTACAAACTCAACGGAGAATGGCTCTCACCCGAACGGGGAGGACCGGTACGGGTGGTTGTTCCAGAGGCCTACGGCTTCAAATCCGTGAAATGGTTAACCACCGTCATGCTGACGAATCTTTTTCACGCCAACGATACGTACGCGAACGGAAACAACGACGTCGACAGTCCATTGAAAACCTTTTCGGCAACATTAAGCCATCCAGATCCCCTGCCAACAAACGAACCCTTCGCCATGACGGGTTACGCCCAGGTTGGTGTTTCGGGCCTTGATAAAGTCCAGGTGTGGCTGCAGCCGATTGATCGCGAATGGCCGAAAGATGATCCCTATTTTTTAACGGCTCCCTGGATCGATGCTCAGATTTTGGGGCCGCCTAAACAGTGGGGCGGTGAAATTGCCGATGGCAGGATACCAGCTGATACCCTGGGGTTTGACGAGGAAGGCAGGCCTCAGGATTGGCCGCTTCAGCTTGCCAAAGTTCACTGGGCCGTGCTGCATCCTAAAGTGCCCGCTGGCAACTACATCTTGCGCAGCAGAACCATCGACACGAAACAACAGCCACAGCCTCTGCCGCGCCCCTTTCAAAAATCGGGGCATTCAGCACTGGAACGCATTCGTGTGAGTGCAAACTAATTAGGGCAGCTGAATCATTCAGCATGGATCGAGCCAGTAAGTTGTAATGGCATTCTCCAGTTCGCCGTACCCTTTTCAGCGGTAGGACTGTGAGTGGTCGCGAATGACATTAGTCATCGAAGTGCTTCCACAAACTGCCATCGATCTCTGGGAATGTTTCCAACAATTGTTTCACATCATCACGATATGATTCGACGAGCGATCGTCGGTGTGTTTCACCTAATGAAAAACTCTTTTTATTGAACGTGCGATTGATTTTCTTCTTGAAGTTAAAGGAGCTTGAGGATCTGCAATCAAGCCCAATGAAGTCAAAGGTCCGCCGCAACTCAGTCGCCGGGTCAAGCTTGCACTTTTCATATTGCAGAATCAGCAACTGAGACCTGGGAAAAACCCTCAGCCACGCTTGCAACTGTCGACAATACAATCCACGGTAATAATGGACCTCTGCGTCCAAGGCGGTGAGCTTTGGCATTTGCCTAGCCATCTGCCGCATTCCTGAAACGAAACGATCGATGGGATCACGCAACATCACCAGCAATCGTGCATTGGGCGCAGATTTCTTAATGAGCAAAGCCGACCAATGCTTCGGCAAATAGACCGGAGTGAATTCACCCGCAAGCATCCCGTTCGGCCTCGCCGTCCACCGCGAATAGTCCAAAGCATCTTCGTCCGTGAACTCCTGTTTACAGAAGCGATTAAAGAAATGATGTTCTTTTCTTTTGTAGGACGGAGAAACCTGCCCAACCATATGCATGCCGTCATAGACTTCCGGATGACTCGTGATTAATTCGTGCCACCAACTTGTGCCAGCCTTTTGCGCCCCAATTCCAATGAAGTCCGGGGGTTGGATCTGATAACCATCGGGCACAGGTGATGGTTTCACCGTGCTTTTACGAATGATATTACGTCGCAAGTCATACCTGTCGCGACAAGCATAAAACCATTTTCGCAGTGAGTTCTTGAGTTCAATCACAGTTGCACTTGGGGCGAGAAGAAACCACTTCCAGAAACGTCAATGTCGAGCTAAGAATCCTGAACTATTGATAGTAATTGCCTAAACGTGGCATGACTACCGGCGATGTATCAGGACGCCTCCTGAAGTATCTACGTACAATCGTCAGACGAGGCCCTACCCCTAATTTCGGCATTCAGTCTTGATCGTCGGGGACCGTCCAAAAGGGGGTGGGCGGAATTTATTATCTTCCAGGATCCCATTTTCTTCTTGTGCGGAATGTTACGGAAAATTTGAAACTATCGGAGAATGCATACGGCGAGAAAGGCGGGGAGAGCGTTTACACGCAATACGCCGCCGAGAAGACACCCACCGTTAGTTTCGCGCGTCCGAGAAATACTCACTTCCGAACACGGTCGATAAATTCATGGATGTGAGAACAGGATTACGATTACCGCGTGATCGGTGACGGAGACATGGACGACTACTCTGAGCTACAAAATTCTCGCCTACTCATCGTCGCTGGCCACGATGAGTATTGGACGGCGAAAGCGAAAGTCAGTTACGATCGCTTCGTGCAAGAAGGTGAATCGGTCATGATACTGGGCTGTAACACGATGTACCGCAAAGTGGAGTATCCAAGTGACACGACCAGGAAGATACTCGGACAGTGGGACAGCTCGCTCGTGCTGCAGAGCATTGGGATGAACTACCACATGGGAGGAAGAGGGAACACATGCGGACATTGCGGCCCCGACATTGGCTTCGGTGGCTATCGGATCATCCACAATCAGGCACCGTTTTTCGAAAGCGTTAATTTTGACCGCGGCGACTGAATGATCATGAAGTGGACCAGTGAATTCGACGGATTCCCCAATCTTGGCTTGGATAACGTTGATGCCACTGGCTTTCCAATTATCGACCCGGCCTACTCAACAAATTTCCGTTTCTTCGACGTCTATTGATTCGAAATCGCTCAAGGTCAAAGGGCAACTCTACCTCGCCGTACACTCGGTGGATGGATCGAGTACCAGGATACGCCCACGACAGGCCGCGTGATCAATACCGGTGCCTTGGACTGGGACAACTATGCATTTCGTGGCGTCCACGGCAACGAAATGAAAATGTTAACCGGCAACATGATCGAATACTTGCTTGGCGATACGTATTCCAGTCCGCCGCCGGGCGACTTCGATTTCAACAAACGGCTCGAGATTGCTGACATCGACCGACTTACTCAGGCGGTTCGAAATCAAAGCAGTCCGGTCTGGAAATATGACGTCAATACGGACGGGCAACTTACAAATTCGGATCGAGAAGCATGGATAACGACAAAGGGCACAAACTGGGGAGACACCAATCTGGACGGAGTTTTCAAACCAACGGACCTGATCATGGTTTTTGGAAGCGGGCGAGTACAAAGACGGAATCGAAGGTAATTCCTCATTTGCCGACGGTGATTGGAACGAAGACGGTGATTTCAATTCGAGCTACCTCATTTTCGCATTTGTATCAGGCACTTATTCGGTTGCTGCAAAACCCATCCAAGCAAATTTGATTCGTGCATGGGAAATGACGCCTGGAAGCGGGCGCGACAGCGAGCACGATGAGGAGCAAAACACTTCTGAGCCCTCTGGTGCATGCGCCAGGCAAGAAAATGAATAGCAAAGAAAGGTGGAGTCCATCTTCGCGCGAGTCGACGAATTTAATTTCGCCGAAAATCAGACCGACCTATCTACCGAGGACACAGCTTCCCACAAGAAAATCGATACACAACTCGAGGACAACAACCGATCGCTATTAAGCCATGGATGGCCTTCAGAGCCATCGAAAACGGCAGTTCATCTTCATGCCATGAATCGATTCATGGCGGGCGATGGCATTGGTACTGCTCACCTTCGATTGATGCGATACGGCTCAAGAACAGAAGTAGGTCTATTCTTTTTTGGGATTCGCCTTTTCCTTCAACACGGCCAATGCATTTTGCACATCGGGTTCGACTTGATTGTATTCGACACCGCGTTCGTCGCCGTGAAACAAGGCATCTACTTTCCCAAAGGCGATCATTAGCTGATCCGACGCAGCCTTGACCTGGTCCAATTCGGATGGACTCAAATTCTCTTCCCTCGCTGCGTCCGGCAGTTTTGCGATGAGATACCCGATCTCATGCAGTGGATCATGAGCTTCATCCTTCCTGTCTTCCTCGAAGGCTACTTTGATCGCATCGCATTTCCCGGATATATCGACGATTAATACCTCAAAGGGAATCTGAGCGTTCGTCTTAGGGACGTGGCTATGGCTATCCTCTACCAACTGATTTTCCGCACTGTTACATCCCACTACAGACAAGTAGGCCAACAGAAACAACACGAGTATTGACCGGCAGACCATCGATGAATCTCTTTGATGTCTTAAAGGATGATACATATCCAAAACTAATCATCAATCGGATCAAAAGTCACCATATACGTTACCAAGATCACCTTGGGAGCTAACCATCGGCATCTAACGGGTGGGCGTTAAAACCGGTTTTGGACTCGACTCTGGAACGAGACGTAACAGCTTCGAAGACAAGACAGGAAGCATGGCAGGTCCTACATGGCGATCAACTAAATTCCCGTCGAGGTAAATCAAATAGCTCGGGCAAACATTCAAACCAAGCTGAGCTTGCAGTGTGGAAGATCGATCGTAACCAGAACGCACAATCTTCACCTGATCGCCGAATCTTTCGCCGAGATCATTCAAAACGGGTGCCATTTGTTCGCACCGAGAACAGTTAAAGTCCACACCAAACTCAACGAGTACCGGCTCCTGAGTCGTGCTCACCAATTCCGCCAGTTCGAATTCAGAAATCGATTGATACCCTCTCGCCTGCGGGACCAGCCCCGCCTGCAGTTTCTTCGCAGGGGGTGACAACGGACTGTTTGATTCAGTCGGCATACAGCCCGTGCCAATCAATGTCAGGCCTACCAGCGAGATCACCTGCCAACACTGACGCAGGTGATCCGCCGGAAAAGAGCAACATCGGTTGCCGTTCTCCTCAGGCAACCGATCGATCTGCTCCGTCACACATCCTGTATGTGGCCTCTTTCGAAACATAAAAGCAAACCTTTCGGTTTAGCCCTTTCGGCGTCGGAAGCAAGCGAGTCCACTTGCGAGGGCCAGTAGGATCGATACGGAACCCGTTGGCTCCGGTACCAGATTAGCCATCGCTTCAACGCCTTCTTCGAACGTCTCTTCATCTAAACCATAATTGAAAACCATAGCGAAAGGATCGGAGTCTGCGATTCCTTCGGCATCAGTGCCGAGAGTAATCATAAAACCGTAGGCACCGTACATCGAAGGATCAGCGGATTCACCTTTGGGATCCAGAAAGATGTCCAGATCGGAATGGAAATCTCCATCCAATTCTGCGTTCCCGATACGATTAACGGCGGGATCAAAACTGCCATCTTGATCGCCCGTTGCTGCTCCGATAATCGTGTCCGGTACCAAGGGTGCTGGCGGACGATTAATGATGCGAATTTCAGCGTTATTGGGAGCTGCTTGGAAGCCTTCGTTCCAATACATGAGATCACTAACCACGTTATAAATGATCTGGTCCTCGGCTCCGATTCCCATACCTTCTTCAAGTTCGGAAGCAAAACCGGGTTCAGACGTATACTGCAAGTCGATGCCCTCTGTGGGGAAATCACCTTCGAAGACCGGACCTTCATCGCCAAATTCAACGGCGATTTTCCCATCCTCGTAGGCAAATTCGACATCAGTATGGCCCTCACCAGCATAAGCAATTCCGCTCATTGCGATGACAACAGCACACGTGCAAATCGATCGGACCCACACGTTCAATTTATCGATACTCATTTTGCGTTTCTCCAAAGTAGTTTTCTCAAAAGAAGTCATCTAAAAATCATTAAAACCTATTGTTTCCCGTGATATTACTCGATTAGTGTCCCTCCTTTCTTTGATGTCTGCCATTTCTCATTTTGGCGTTAAGTAAAGCGATTGCCCCAAATCCGAATATCAAAATCGCGTTTGGTTCCGGCACAGCGGCATGAGCATTCGATGGTTGCTCATAGCCACCGTCCTTCAAAGCCATCACCAAATCGCTTGTTTCGAACAATCCATTTCCATCCCAATCGCCGTCTCGCCACATTGCGGGATCACCGGATTCGTACTTGCCCGCTGCAAACACGACGATGAGGTCACTACTGTCGAAATCCCCGTCGAGATCAGAATCGCCGAAATAGGTTGCTCGAAGCACCTTCACCCATTCCTGGCGGTCTTCTTGGTTAACTTTATTGTCTGCATTAAGGTCGAACTCAGATGAAGTTTCATTCCTTAAGACAGCGGCCGTCAGCATATCGATGTCACCAACGTCGAGCGCTCCGTCCTGATTCAAATCGCCAAGAATTCCTGTCGAATCAAGTAAGCCTTCGTAGAGAACAAGGCTCTCATCAAATTGAAGTTCCTCGAGACCATAATTGAACACGACGAATACCGGCTCAGAATCAATAATCTGCTCAGTATCCGTCGAGATCGCGATCTTCAATCCGTAAGCACCGACGGGTGGATCCTCGTCCCCCGACTCCAGGAAAAAATTCACATGGGAATGCACTTCTCCGAGGTCCGAGGAAGCGGCAATGCGGTTAGCGGGAGGATCACTCGAACCTGGCTGTTCGCTGCTCACCGCACCAACGACAGTGGAATGCGAGCCTCGAGGATTATTGTCGATACGAATTCGAACTTCGTCGTCAGGCGATACGAACTGAGCTCCATCCCAAAAGTACAAGGCGTCTAACACGTCGTACACGACTTCACGACCCGGCCCCACCGTTCCCAGGCCGTCCAATTCCGCCGCGAAACCTGGGTTGGAGTTAAAATGCCTGGAGATGCCAAACATTGGAAAATATGAATCGTAAACCCTTTTATCGGTGATCAGTTTATTGCCTTCGAGAGCAAAATCGATATCGGAGTGACCAAACTGAGCGAAAGCCATGGGCGTCGATGCCAGCCCAATCATCCATACCACAGCGACGGCAATTACCGTCCACCTGCGACTCTCACGATGCTGTGTGCGATTAATAGTATTCATTGACTAAGTCTCTCCCGTTTCGGCTACCCATGGCCCACCAAATCTCTGGTGTCACATCGTCGGGGATAAAGCGAACATGCCCATCAGCAAAAGCGACGTTCACGCCACCGAAATGATTGCTAGTTGGGGTGACCACGAAATCGCCAGTACTAAAACTGTGACTAAAGTGGCAATGATTCGTATTCGGCGCCTTAACGTGCATGTAGGTTGGACCGGTCGGTGCCCAGCCTGAAAGCCAGCTGCGGCCCAGGTAGGCCGAATTAGAGAGATCGGCGTGTGTGTGCTCTGGACTACAGCGATCAGCCATTTCAGCCATCGTACGGGGCCGTTCCGTCAAGTGGTACGACAAGGTTTTCGACGAGCCCTCCAATATCTGCTGCTGAGATCTGCCCTGCTGGATTAGCCGTTCGGCAACGCAAGCGGTCTTCGAAAGCCCATCCACGACTTGCTTGGCGCGTACAGCTTGCTTCGGCTGGAAGTCATTCTTTCGACGTGGGTTTACGACATTGATTAGGCCGTTGTATTTTGCCGGGGTCTTACGCTCTCCTTGGAATCCTGTTGCGAGCGACGGCCACCCAGCGTTGCCAGCATAGCTGTCGGGAGCCGTGTCAATTCCCATAATGTCTGACTGGCTCAAGTCGGTCCCGTCAGAAGGACAAAGGAAGGTATCGATCGTCGTCACTGAAACCTTTGCGTGCGGATGAGAAGCACTGATCAATCCATCATCACCATCATTGCAGGTGTCCGCCAGATCGATCTTAAAATCAATTTCTTCAAACACGTTTTGAGCTTCAATGAAAGGTAAAATTCTTGCGTGCCAACTGTAGAAGCCTCCCTGGCAACTACCGTCTTTATTACGTTGACCACTCGCTGTCTGCGACACCGGAAAACGTCGGTGCGCACCCTCATAGTTCACCACGGCCAAAGCCAGTTGGCGGATATTGTTTTTGCATTGCGTGTTTCGTGCTGATTCACGAGCCGCGTTAACCGCTGGAAGCAGCAACAAAACCAGGATGCCAATAATCGCGATGACAACCAGTAATTCCACGAGCGTGAACGCTCGGGAACACCGACGATTGAATTCCATGCTCATCGTCTTTCGCTTCACTCTTGTTGACTGTCACGGGACAGAGCGATCCTCAAAGAGCTAATTGGCCGATGCGAATTGTATCCATGGACTGCATACGAAGCGTGTTCCAAGAGGATACCGGCTGCAACGCGATTAACTCACCATCGAACCTGATGGATTTGAGGCTCGCTAATGCGAGACCTGCTGAAGCCAAACCGCGTCACTCAATAGCCGCGAAGACAGTTTGGTATCAGCCGTTGCTAGAGTTGTTGGCAAGCGGCGGGGCGCGGGCCAAGTGCAGCGAAACAAGAGGAAGCGCCAGCCTTAGGGGCTGGCGATCATTCAACAGCGAACAACTGTTGGTGAGAGTCAGCTCGATGCGCAAATCGGTTTGAATCTGCGCCTGAGCTAGAAAGCGACAAATGGGACAGTCTTCGGCGAGGCTAGTCGATTCGGAGTCGTCCGACGGTGTTGTCACATGATGGTGACAATGACTACACGCATGTGACTGCGACGTATCGTGACTGGCACTTGGAAGAAAGTGCAATCCCTGACCAACGAGCGACACTAAGACGAAAACGCCGCATGCGAAGAGGCCGATAGGATTCCGACGAAGATGCATCTTTGTATCCCAAACCCATTGGATTTGGCCAAAGGAATAATACAGAGTTCCGAGCTTCCTATTCTAACAATCAAGCGTAAATGTCGTCAAGCATTTCCTTCTTACGGCTGCTACTAACGCTGCCCTCAAGGGAATACGACCCGTTATCGCGATCCGACCGGACATCCAAGCGACACCCGCGGTAATATCTTCAACCGTGTTGTTAGATTTCTTAGCGCAGTTTTTTCCCCTGCTGCCTCCTAGGGAATTCCGCTCTCTCGAGCTACGCCCATCCTCTCGAGTCTCAGCTTATTCGAGCTATGCACCAAGAATGAAATCAACCAGTTTTTGCCCGAGTTCTCCCTCCGCAACCAGCCCCTCTCGATCAAAGCCGGCTAACGGTTTTTGCAGGCGTAGCGAATCCTCGGCGGTATCACCTCGGACATGGAAGCGTGGGCCGATCCCGGAGAATAGAAATCCATCACTCAACAATTCAGTTGCCGTCACGGCGCACGCCGGATCATCGATTGGCAGATCAACGAATACAGATTCGGCACCGGCGGCTTCCTGCATGACGCGAACGGCTTCGTCGATCACGTCTGCTGTACTATCTCCGATTCCATCAACCCAGATTCGCCCCAGGTTGCGAACATGATCGAAGACCGTGTGGACAGCTGCAGCAACATCAGCAAACGATGGAGCGTATCGCAGCTCGGTCTCAAACTTGACCTCACGCCCGCGTACTTCGTAGAGTTCCGTCACGATTGGCAAAAACGACTCGGGAATGCTTGCCGTCAGGGGCTCCTCTGGGGTCAACGGATGCCAATACAAAAAGCAAGACTGCCGCAGAGGCTTATCATCATGCTGATCTTCATCACCCCGTAGTACGGTCGAGGCCGGTGTGGTCCCGATTGACAGTCCACAGGGGACGGATCCGAAACCAAGATTCATCTTCTGACTGAAGGGGTGTCGGGCCGTTGGTTGGCTCCAAATCCCAAGCAATCCGAGACGGCGGCCGTCTTCTTCGACCGCAGTGCGCATTAAACGCATCAGGCCGTGGCCCCGGTGTGCGTGATGTACGACAGCCTGGCCAGACTCAGCGATCGGGCCAAGATCGGGTCGTTCGAGTGCATAATGTCCGACGACATCGCCGCCGGGCGATTCGGCGACTAATGATCGCAATCGACCATCGCGATTGAGTGCAATGATCCGCTCGGGATAAAACAGATCGGGGTTTGGATAGGTGTAGCCGTAGGCCTCATAGATGCAGCGAGAAATCTCCAGAGCATCGCCTTCCTGGAAGGGTCGCATACGATATTCACCCGAGGGCTCGGTCTCCGACTCTTGTTCAACTCGCTCACTCGCTTCCGCATCGTACCGTACCGCGGCGGCGGTCAGTATTGAGATTTCGGGGTGGGGTCGTGTCTTGCGCAGATGCAACTCGGACCCGGCCGGACCTCGGTGTACCCACCAGACTCGATCGAAGATCCGGGAGGGTCGAATTCGTTCTGGAATGTCTCCGACACCCTGGTTTTCATCACCCTCGCCCAGAGGGCGACCTTGCTCAAGAACCGCAAACTCAACGGCAACGTCGTCGATCATTGCCGCAATCGTGACTGGCAATCCGACATCTCCCCCCTTCTCAACGGCCGCCTCCACCAAACGAACAGCGGCCCCCAAGGCTGCAGCAATTTTTGCCACCTCTCCTTCATCAAACTCTGCGAATTGCAATGTTTGTTCGGCAAAGGAGTGCACCATCTCTTGCAACTCAGGGAGCCCCGGAATCGACAATGAGAATCTCTGTTTTTTCGGTAGATCCATCGTGAGCTCCTTGCGACATTTCCGAAGCTGGCACGAGATCCCTCGCGTCAACCATCAGCGATTTCGGTTTTGACCGGTATCGTACTCTCCCAACGATCAACGCCTCAAAGAGGCTCAGCGCTGAACAATGCCAGAACAACCCTGGGACAACGATTGCAAGCTCACCTAATTTAGTCAGAGCAGATTCGTCCGCAAGTGGAACAACGTTGCGAGACGATCAGAAACCACGACAT
>MDTD01198751.1_pt1 | contig 14415 bp, 11 predicted proteins | sample 811221 | NCBI WGS metagenome assembly MDTD01 (sample SAMN05326646, study PRJNA326480) | marine metagenome | isolation source: seawater | place: Pacific Ocean: South West | collected 2011
CAGTTCGTCGTCGATGACCAGGGCTTCGGGCAGAGGGGGCTCTTCTTCCACGAGCTGGTAGTTCTCGCGCCAGCCCCAGAGACGCTCATGCATCTCCGGATCTTCGCCTTCTTTCGGCTCCGGCTTGGGAACCTTTTTCCAGCGTTTGCGCGTGGCGCTGAACGGGCTGGAGCGCTTGTATTCGAGGATGGTCTCGCCGGTTTCGGGGTTGACCACGAACCAGGGAACATCGTCGATGCGAACGCCCTTTTCATAGAGGAAGACCGAGAAGGAGCCGTGACCCTTCTTGTTGAAGATGCCGCGGACATACCAGGGAAGACCTTCTTCGTAGAATCGGTCCATGGTTCTCTCGTCGGTCCCGGATGGGTAGGTGCCCATGCGCACATGGGAGTGACCCCAGAAGCGGAGACGGTTGACCTCTTCGAAGCCCTCCTCGCCCTTGGCCAGGAGTTCTTCCACCAGAAGCGCTTGACCTTCCGCCGAGAGTTCGGTCTCGGTGGGAGTGACCTCCTGTTCGAGCAGGTAGGTGTTGTCGATCAGGAAGTCGCCGTTGCGGGTCATGATCACGGTGCCGAGCCAGCCGACTTCTTTTTCGGCCAGGTCGACATAGAGACACATGCGCTTGTAGGCGTTGGGCGTGATGAGAATGCGAGGGACGCGCTTGCCGTAATAAGAAACCTGAGGTTCCGAGCGGTGGGGTGTCAGGCTGCGGTCCGGGTCGGGCGGCTTGACGTAGTGGGGACGCTTCGGCTCCTCGGTCCGGTACCAGGGGGTGCGGTCATCCCCAAGCACTGCGGTCGGAGTATCTCCAACTGCTGGTGTCTCACCGGTGCCGGCGGCCTCAGCTTCTTTCTTCTTCGCGTCGGCGAGCCATTCATCGAACCGGCTGGTGCTGGCGCTGTCTTCTGCATCGGATACGGGGGCGTTGACGGTGTCCGCTGGGGTGGTGACTTCGTCTTCTCCCTCCGGACGGAAAGTGAGGTCGTCGATGGGACCTCCTTTGGGTTTGTCTTTGCTGGACATGGAGCCTATATCTCCTCATAGTTGGCAGGTTCGGTGGGCCAGTGGTCGATCTTTTGGTCGAGTTCGTTGTTCGCCGAAGCGGTTTCAATGAATTCAATCGCCATCTGAATCACCGGAGCGATCTCAAAACAAGCCACCAGGCTTGGAAAAATCTCTTTCAGGTCGGTGGCGCATGCGCTACCACTCGAGTAGATACGGGGAGCGTTCATAGCGTTCCTGACGCCGTCCACCCGCTGGGTCCGGTTGTACCACTGGACCACCTCGTGGCTACCGTCGAGGTGCACCACGATCAAGAACTCACCGATATGATGGAGAGCACCGGTGGCGGGGTCACGCGCGGTCAACATCTCTGTGTGGACCAGGACTCGACCGGAGCTGACGCGAACCTCTCTCACCTTTTCGATTTCGGTGATTGCCTCGAATTCGGCTTCCAGCCTTTCGCGGCTGAGTTCTTCCGACGCCAGGAAGTTCTTGCGGGTCGATTGCGCGTAGCGATGAATCTTTCCCGGGACTTCCCTGCCGATAGAGCTCACAAACTCGCGGGCACCGGCTGCCTGACTGGCGAATCGTTCTGAGACGGCGGCGATATAGTTCCGCCGCGATACTTCTCTTTCAGAGTTCTTCATGCGGGCGAAATACTCCAGCTTGGCCTCATTGGGGCTGGTGACGAACGCGACGCATTCGCTGAGAATTCTGCGGAAAATAGCCAGCTTTGCTTTGCCGGCTTTTTGAAGCAGATCGAAGTGGATATAGATGTGCTCGTCGTCGATCACTTCGGCGAGAGCGAATCCGTCATCCTCGATGACGTATCCGTCACCGGTGGGAATGAAGGCCCAGGTCTCCACACCGGTCTTGTGACCCCAAATTCGCGAGGGCGTATGGGTCGTCGTGGTGCTTCGACGGCAGCTCCAGAGGTAGATGTGGAACCGGTTATCCGATACGAGATCGACAACCTGTCCGCCCATGCTGTTCACCTGGACATCGCACTGAAGCTTCTCCACTACCTCCTCGGAGATAATCGCTTCCAGGTTCGCTTTCTGCTGCCCGGAGAACATGTCCCCGATGCCCGAGATCATCCATACGCCTTTCTGGCGCAGGGTAATCATCTCGATCTCTTCATAGCCGGACGGTTGCTTGCTGTCGACCCGGCAGTCGAGCACGTTGAGAGCCAGCTTGAGCTGCTCTTTGTCAATCAGGTAGGAGCCGGCATTGTCGAATTCGATCAAGCCGACATTGTTGATCAACAGAGCTTCCCTTTGTTCGAGGGATAGTCCTTGGATCAAATAGTTTGCCATGGTCTACCTCCTCGCTCTGTTGGCGTAGGGGTTGGGTACCACCGGCCAGTTGACGATGTACTTGCCCCAGGAGTCTTCGATGTTGACGGATTCAACAAAAGCGATGGCCATCATCACCGCAGTGGCAAAGTCCCGCTTATTGATCAGGGCAGGGAACAGTTCCTGGGTGTTGCCGAAACAGGCGTTGCCTTCGCCGTTGACGTGGGGGGCGTTCATGGCGCCGTTGCCGCCGTTGATCATGCGGGTCTGGTTCTTCCACTGAATGCTTCCGTTCTGGGGATAGATGTGGATGTCGAAAGCGCCGATCTCGTGGTAATCCAGGGTGCTGGGATGCTGGCAATGAAGGGTCTTGGTCGTGACCACGATGGAGTTCCCGGTCACTTTGACGTCGATCACTTTGTCCAGGGCCAGGAGTGCGTCGAACTCTTTGCCGGCTTCCACATCGGTGTTGGATTCGATGTGGAACATGTCCTGCTCCTGCCTTTCCGCCTTCTTCAAAAGTTCGACAAGGCTCTGTTGATCCTCGTCCACGCAGCAGTCAGCAGGCAATTCCTGGGCTGCCACCTGGAGGCACTCTTCTACAAAAGCTGCCGCTGCCGCTTTCTTGCCGGTACGCTTCTGTTTGATCAGAGAGCGTGCCCGGGCAAGTACTTCGGCGAAGTAGCGTGCTTCGGTCAGGCTGCCGTTTCGAACGACGTTTTCGTAGAAATAGAGGTTGTTCTCGACCAATTCGCCGATTACGTTCCCCATGTCGTCGAAGATCAGGTCACCGAGCCCACTGGCGGAGCCGACCTTGTCCCCTCTTTCGTGCAGCTTGGCGCCACCGACGGTGCCGGCTCTGGGCTGGCAGGTCGGAGTATTGGCAGGCCACGCTCCGAGGTGGATGTGGAATCCATTGCCGTTCAGAGGACGCAGGCACTCCTCTCGCAGGATGTTGGCGCTGACGGAATGCTCCACGTAAGGGGCGAGGATGTGACGGGTCATGGTGGAGATCACCGAGCCCTGACGTTGACCAAACTGGGTCACATCCACAGGTTTGTAGGCGTCGGGAGGAAGACCGTCGGAGTATTCCTCTGCCATCTCTTTGAGCTGATCATCCAGCTGCCATTCTTTGATGGCGCGCTCCAGGGCAAGCCGGAGCTGTTGGCTGGTGAGGTTCTCGGTGAAGATGAACAAGCATTCCGGGGTCAGCTGACCGATTTCACGGTTGCCCGACTCACCGTAGAGGGGGACAGACCAGGTGTTGCTCCTGGAGCTCTGAGCTGCCAGCTGGCGCTGGTAAATCGACATGAAGCGCATGCGATAGCTTGGTCCGTCCGGTTTGAAGTGCCGAAGCTTCTCGCCTGAGATATGCACTTCTTTCTTCAGGACCGGCACGAGGATTTCATTGACAGCCTCGCGCACAATCGGTTTCGTTAATGGGATTCGCCCTTTTATACGGGCTCGGGGACCCTTGAATCGGAACGTCTCGTAGAGGAAGAACCCCGCGAAAGTGATTCCGATAAGAGCACCCAGAACGTAGAGGCCATTGGTGACTGTTAGGTACTCAGTCAATGCTGCCATTTGTTCAGTCATTGAGTTGCTCCTGATTTGTAGTTGTGAGACCCGGTGTCTGCACCGCAGTCCATCCGGGTCTCACACGAGCTATTCGATACAGTTCAAATCAGGCTTTGATCAGGCGCCGGCGGTGTTGCCGCGCACGGGCCGGACGAGCAGGATGGTCTGGTCGCCGGTGATCGGGGTGTCCATGGATGCGATGTCGCCACCGACGCGGATCTCCCGGTTGGAAGCGTCGAGACCGGCTTCGTTCAGAACGTCGGCCACGGTCCACTGCTTGGACGAGTCGAGCAGAACCTTGGTCATGTTGCCCGGAGGGCCGATGTTCACCGAGTACTGGACGTTGGGGGACTCGGTGGTCGTGGTGTTGGTCTCGGCGGCGGCCGGGGTGAGGTCGTGGTTGGTTTCGTTGGACATGATTTTTACCTTTCATGTGGTCGAATGAGTACTCCCGCTTTCTGGGCGGAAGCAGTTTGAATTCCCATAGTTCGCCCCGTCTACTCCGACCGAACCGCAGCATTTTCCGGATGTTGAGAAAACATCGGAAAGTTGTTTTGAGCATGGTTGCTTCGGCTGGCTGCGGAGTGGCTCGGAATTTGTAGGGGGAAACAGGGAATACGACCAGTAGACTAGATTCCTGCTCAAGAACTCAATCAGGATGAGAGCCACACTTGAGAAGTAAACTAGCGAGCCTTAGTTACTATCCCATAAAGAAATATGGAGCTTATGTAAATAGAGTGTGTACATCTTGAAAGCCTGGTATAGACCACTATCTCAAATATATATAAATCCTGAAATCTATATCTGGCTTTGATTACAGCAAGCTTATCTCTCACATTTACAATGTTTCGTATTGATCACCAGGAATGCTTGACAACTAAATATTAGCCGGTGTTCAGTTGTAGCAATTGAGCACCGCTCGCGCTAAGGAGCCGAAGAGCCAGCTTATTTGTTTTGACTTGGGCAGGTATTATATATGGTGGCATTTGTCTGTTTCGGAATTGGAGTTTTTATTCTTTGAAAGGTGTTGTATATGGTGGCAAAGATTGCGCACTCGGTGGCTTCCGGTTCTGCAATTCAATTGTGTAAGGAGCTTTTGTGGATCTGTAGTTCAGATATTTTTCCATATCGATGCGTGGGGATATGCTAAGCCAGATCGCTAAAAATACCGGCTAATAGCCTGATTCTCTCTTCAGTGAGGGGTTTGTTTTTGATAGCCTTGATTTACAACTCCCTGACAACCCCTTTGAGCCACAATACACCCTAAAAGAGCAGTAGAGACATTTGAATTGCATAGGTAATCCGTCGCTCAGACGGCTCCTGTGGGCTGTCCATCGCTCTGTCCTGCCACATCACCAAAGTTCCCGAAAGAGGCATACTATGTCTGAATCTGAGAATTTTTCCGAAACCTATAGTCTGCTCCAGAAAAGAGTTCTGGATGTTTTAAACTCTATGGAGCTTTTGAGAATTCGTTCCACCAATGAAGGTGTTGTCTGCTACGTCGCTTCCATGAAGGTCAGTCTTGCTTCCAGTCTTGCCTTCCAAGCGCTGTCTTCATTGAAGGCTCCAGGCCGGGTTCGCGGCAGCGTGATTACCGAGGAGGACTTCTCTCACTTCCAGGAACACATGCAGACTGAAGCCTCCACCAGGGCAATCACTCTTGCTCAGGCTATGCAGTGTCGTTTTGCCTTCGTGGGCGAGCTTTGTTCAATGGCGGAACAGCAGTCTGCTGAAGCGCTCAAGGCGCTCGATTCCAGCCAAATATAATCTGTTTCAGAGTCTGGCTCTGTACAGGCGATTTTACTTTTAACTGAGTGACAATCACCAAGAACAGTTGTGGTTTGCAGATTTTCAAAGCAGGGGCGAAGTTATTCATCTTCGTTCTTGCTTTTGGGATCAAAGATACTAAAAAATATAGTAAAACAAGGGATTAATGAAAAATCCCGGCAATCACTTGTCGGGACTTTTCTGAAAACTGGTTCTATCGGTATTGTTCGGTTCAAATCTGGTTTGCTCAGGTGGAGGTGTTGACCACCTTGAGCGCTTTTGATTTTGAATCGACGATGAAAACGGTCTTTCCGTCCTGGCGCTGATAGGTCAGGTCAAGGCGGTACTTGCCGAATCGCAGATTGTGCACTTTCACCGTTCCCATCCATTCGGGGATGGAGGGGTTTGAAATCAGAACCGAATTGCTATCTGCGTCGAAGCTTATACCAAGGCAAGCCGCGATGATTTGCAGCGGTGCTCCGGCAGACCATGCCTGGGGTGAACAGGAGATCGGATAGTTGATCGGTCCTTCCCTGGTGTCGCTGGCGAAGCCACAGACAAGCTCCGGTAGGCGACCGTCCGGACGATACTCCGCCAGGCTGACCAGAGCACTGAGGATGGTGTGAGCTGCGGAAGTTTCACCGAAAGGAGTCTGTTCGGAATGACTCATGCCGTCAACAATCATGGCGTTATCATGGGGCCAGATAGAGCCGTTGTGATAGCTCATGGGGTTGTAGGCGCTCTCTTTGGAGGAGAGAGTTCTGATACCCCAATTTGAAAGCATGTCTTCTTCCATGAGCCTCTCTGTGACGCGCTTCTCCTGGGTGATCGAGAGGATGCCCGTCCCGATTAGATGGCCCGGATTGCTGCTCACCACATCGCACTGACGTTTTTCTCCATCAAGTGCCAGGGCAGGGAAATCTTTCTCCTTCATCCAGAAATCTTTCTGGAAGCGCCTTCTTAGAGTTGCCGCCAGGGTTTTGAGAGCAGCGGCTCTCTTTCCGCGCTTGAGGCTTCTGGCCATTCTCTCACAGCCTTTGAGGGCGGCGTAGAGATAGCCCTGGGCTTCGACCAGCGCGATTGGCGCCATGGCAAGCTCCGCCGAAGAGTAGGTAATCGAATCGAAGGAGTCTTTCCAGCCCTGGTTGGAGAGGGCTGTGGTGTTGCCGGTGCCACCATAGGTGAGATATCCCGAGGCTTCTGCCTCTGCTTTCAGATAGTCCAGGGCAGCCTCAACGTTTGGACAGAGTCTACGGGCCAGCTCCATGTCGCCGGACCATTCTACATAACGGCTGAAGAGCATGAGCCAGAGAGGAGTGGCATCCACCGTTCCGTAATAGGGAGAGAAGGGAGTTTCGCCAACCCTCGCCATTTCGCCGAGTCTCAGCTCGTGCATGATTTTGCCCGGCTTCTCCTCTTTGTAGGGGTTGTGTTCTTTACCCTGGTTATGGGCAAGATTGACCACAACATCCCTGGCAGTCTCTGGCAAAAACGGCAATATTTGCATCGCCGCAATCGCTTGATCCCGACCGAAAGCACAGGCAAACCAGGGCAATCCTGCTGCCAGTGCGGTACCTCCAGGAACCGGTTGTTGCAGAATGAACAGGTCTAGAAACGCCTGGTCGATGAGACGATTCAGTTTGCTGTTCTCCGTCTTAATGGAGACCGCTTTACCGAGCCAGTCGGAGAATTGCTTTCTGGCATGTTCCTTGGCGTCATCGAATCGACCTGGGGCTATCCTTCTTTTTGTCTCCCTGGCTACCGCCGTTCGGATTGTAATGTCCAGCTCCCGAGATTGGCCCGGATTGAGTTGGACAGGAATCCTGAGCATGCCGTCTGCCGAGTAGGTGAAATCCAGGCGGCTGCGAACATCCACCACGGTTTGCATGGGGATGCCGTCGACTCCTGTGTAGGAGAGTTTGATGCGCTTTCCGGGCGGGCTGCTTTTGGTTTTGCCCAGCCTGGTGAGGGAAGGCAGCTCACGCTTGCCTTCTTTGACTCTGCGCGTTCCTCTCACTTCAAAGATGTCGACGAAGTCGCCACTAAATGCGATGGCAAGCTCAAAGTCCACGGGAGCTGGGTTATAGTTTTTCACCGTAACCTTTTCGTGGACATGGGCATCCAGAACGATCTGTCTTCTGACCATCACGGACTGCTCTTGCATGCAGTTCGTTGTCTGGTTGCCGTAAACAAAATCAGCTTCGAAACCTGCCGTGACGTTTGATGAAAGCAAACGCAGGCTTGTTCCGTTGACGAACATATTCCAGTGATCCAGGAATCGAGTGTCGTCCCGGTAGAGTCCGAAAGGTGCTCGAACTCCGCTGGCAGGGACAAAGCCATTCTGGTCCATAACCAGGAAATGGCGACCATTCTTAATCACCAGCCGGTCTTGATCGGGATTGTCCGCCTTAAACGTATCTCCGTCGTAGAGTCTTGCTACGACCTCCGTTTCCAGGGTAGCGTTATCCATTTACTATCTTCCGGTAGTTATTTTGTTTTGGTTGAGTTAAAAAATCGGTTGTCGGAAACGCATTGCCGGGGCAACGCGAAAAACAAAAGTTAAGTTGAGCTATTCGAAGTCAGATTGAGCTGTTCTTCTGTAGAAGTTGTGGAAGGGGATATTCTTGAACCCTAACAAATAAGCTCAGTGAGCTTTCAATAGAAAAAGTATTTGATATTGTTCTTGATAACTAAATAGGATAAATCTCTTTCTACTTCTTTGATGTCAGGAGCTAGCGCGGCCTGTTAAGGCCTGAAAGATTCAGGAAAGGAAAGTCTTTTGCGCGGTGTTATATATAGTATCGCTGCGGGATCGTTGATCTCTTTGAATAATGTGATGTCAGGCGTTTTGCTCAAGTGGATATAACGGTCAGGACCTGATCAAAGGCTGTTTTCAGGCGCAAGAACAATTCGTCTAGCTCCTCTTCAGTTGAGACAAATGGTGGTGCCACGAGAATATGATCTCCCCGATTGCCATCCAAAAAACCTTTGCCTGGATAGACCAGAACACCTGCTCTGGCGGCTTCGGAGGCTACTTTTCCTGAAAAAGCTAACTCCTTTTCGAAAGGAGCTTTGTTCTCTTTGTTTTTGACGAACTCTATTCCGGCAAAAAATCCTTTGCCTCTGATATCCCCTACAAAAGGATAGTATTTAAAACTTTCGAGCCGGTTGAAAAACGATGATTGAGCCGCTTGAACTCGTTTCACCAGATTGTTTTTGTCTAAATATTCAAGCACAGCCAGACCGGCAGCGGAGGCGACAGGATGACCGTTATAAGTATACCCATGCTCAAACGTGCCACTGTTTTTCTTGAAAGCTTCAACGATCTCTTCGCTGGCAAGCACCGCGCCAAGGGGCTGATATCCTGCTGCCAGTCCTTTGCCCAGAACTATCATGTCGGGAATAACATTCCAGTGTTCGATTGCAAAAGTGGTGCCGGTTCTGCCAAGTCCTACCATGACTTCATCCACGAGCATGAGAATTCCGTACTTCGAGCAGATTTCTCTGATTCTTGGCCAATAAGTTTCCCCTGGAACGGCTGCTCCCAGAGAGGCTCCGGAGATTGGTTCCGCTATGAACGCGGCTATGTTCTCTTCTCCGTATAACAAAATAGCCTCTTCCAGCTCATCTGCAAGGGAGATGCTGCACTGCTCTTTAGAGCATGATCCAGGGCCATAACCGCAGCGGCACCTGTATCTATAATCCGCTGGTATCAGAGTTGGTGGTTTCAACAGAGAAAGGTAAGGTTTTCTTCTGGCCGGGTGACCTGTGGCAGAAAGAGCGCCGATGGTCGCTCCATGGTAACTTTGCCTTCTAGAAATTATGATGTTTCTGCTGTGCTCTCCTCTCTGTACGTAGAAAGCCCGAGCCATTTTCAGGGCAGTCTCCACGCTCTCCGAACCGCCCGAGGTTAGATAGACTCGCCCGTTTTTGAAATTGGATGGAGCCATGGAGATTAGCTTTTCGGACAGTTTCAATGCCGGTTCCGACCAGAACTGGGAAGTGTGGGCATAGGCCACTTTCTTGACCTGCTCTATAACAGCCTCTTCTATCTCCGGAACACCATGACCGATATTTGTTACGATGGCGCCACATGATCCGTCAAAGTAATCATTACCCTGTTTGTCTTTTAACCATACACCCCGGGCTGACTCCACAATCGGACAGTCTCTATTAAATGTTCTCGGGAAAAAAGAGTTCACGGCTATATCCTTCTTAGATCTTAGAACGCGGGAAGTTCAGAGTTTGGAGCCGGCACGTCGAATCCATTGATCACAAAGGCAAGAAGTTGATAGAAGCCGGCTATGGAGTAAAGTTCGATGATCTCTTCTGTGGAAAACTTTTCTGCCAGCTGCTTGTAAAGCAAGTCTGGAACCGTTTTTTCTGACAGGAGGGAGCGAATGCACTCAATGATGAGCATTTCTGCTTGTTCAAGTTCGTTCTCTTTGCCGGTTCTCAGGTACTCGATGGCCTCTTCTCGGCAGCCTTCCTCTCTTGCTATCGGTTCGTGGATAATCCATTCGAAGGGACAATTTCCTTCCACGGCGGCTGTCAAAATAGCCAGCTCTCTAAAGGCGCCCGGGAGCTTGCCCTGAAAGCGGAGATATTCTCCCACCGATTGGATTCTATCTGCTAGTTGGGGGCTGTGCAGGAGGGCTGAATAGGGACCCCATACGCCGCCTCTAGTCTGCTCTATCTGATCAAAAATTGCTCTGCCTTCCTGGTCAAGGTCTTTTCGCTTGACTCTGGGAATTCTTCTTGGATGTGTATATGAGATGCTCATGGCCTTGTTTTAGTGGTCCGGGGTAAACGGTTCTGCCTTATTTAGGATTGTGGAAAAGAATAGCAAATCTAGTCCATTGACTGTTGTCTGTTTTTGAAGAGCTATAAATACTAAAGGTAATAGTAGGAGCATCCTAAAAACACTGAATCAAAAAAATGATTCAGTAAATAAAAGATTGAGTGTTATTCCTACTGACTGGTCCAGCCACCATCTGCGGTGAGACTATTGCCTGTAATGTTGGCGGCCGCGTCACTGGCTAAAAAGACAGCCATGGCGCCCAGGTCGTCCACCTCGGTAAATCTCAAAGAGGGTTGTTTCTCCGCTAAAAGTTTGCGGGCAGCGTCCTCCTGGGAAATGGATTCTCTTGTTGCCAGGTCTGAAATTTGAGCTTCCACCAGGGGGGTTCTTACCCAGCCAGGGCAGATAGCGTTGACAGTTATGTCTTCTTCCGCTGTCTCCAAGGCAACTACTTTGGTGAGACCAATTACTCCATGTTTGGCGGCCACATAAGCTGCTTTATTCTTGGAGGCTACCAGACCGTGGGTGGATGCGATGTTGATAATCCGGCCCCATCCTCTTTTGCGCATAACAGGCAAAGCTGCCTGAATAGCGTGGAAGCAGGAGCTCAGGTTGATACCTATTATGGCATCCCATTTTTCTTTCGGGAATGATTCCACCGGGGCAGTGTGCTGAATTCCGGCATTGTTGACCAGTATGTCGACGCCGCCGAGCTCTTCGGTGGTGAACCGAATCAGCTCACCTATTTGATCCGGGTCCAGCATGTTGGCAGCATGGAAACGCGCTCTCGTTTGCAATTCCTTTTCCAGGGAAGATGCAATCTGTCTTCCTTCTTCAGGATCTTTTGTCAGTCCGTTTAGAACAATGTCGCAGCCGGCACCGGCAAGCATTTTGGCTATACCAAAACCAATTCCGCTGGTGGAACCGGTGACGACTGCGACTTTTCCTTTAAGCGTTTTACTCATGAGTCTCGTTAGATTTCCTGGAAGTAGCCTGAAACTCGACAATCATACACTCTTTGAATCGCTTCTCTCAGGCGTTGCAGAAGCGACCGTTTGCACGGGCTTCCTTGATAACGCCGTCGGCGATTGCGTGTCCGTTTTCCACCATTCTTTCCATGGTCTCTTTGGAGAGTCCATTGTTGAGGGCGGCAACGTAGGGAAGACCGGTCTCGATGACCAGGTGCTTCTCTTCGTCGACGTAGCGATGGTTCCCTGCCAGAGGGAAGCAAAGCTCCCGGAAGTGGAAATACAGGTCGAGGGGCGTCTTTGCCTCTCGCGGCAGCTGGGTTGCCGGCCGGAACTTGCTGACGATGCAGGGGCCCTGGCTGAACTCGGTGGGGCTGTAGTGGTAGATTGCCCCATCGATGAGCAGTTTCGGTCGCCCATCGCCGTAGTGCCAGACCGGTTGGTAGACACCAGGCACAGACCCGGAGGCGGCCAGAGCGTCGGACAGCTCGTAGTCGGTACCCTGGAAGATCACCGGTTCATGGGTGAATACATCGCAGGCGACAATCTTGAGACTCGGATTGGGCTTCAGTCCATACTCCTTGACCAGTCGGCGGAACATGGGCTTGAGCGAGTAGATGCCCCCGATGGAAATGGCAAGGGGATCAGACAGGGTGACGGCTTCGGCAAGGGTGCCGAGGTCCTCGCGCTCGTCGGCGAGCTTGAGGAAAGCCTTCACCATCTCCTCCGGGCTGAATCCGTTGGAGAGGAAAGCTGCTGCCAGACTTCCTGCGGAGACACCGACAATTTCGTCGAAGCCGATGTCGTTTGCGTTGAGGGCGCTGATAACACCGCAGTGGTGGAAGATGTTCCAGCCGCCTGCGCCGAGAATCAGGGGGGATTCGCTGGTGCTCACGCATTTGCCGGTGGCACCAGGAAGAAGTTTTAATTGGGTCATCTTGTAACCTCCATATAACTAGGTTTAGCTTAAGCCGACCCTTTCGAATCAGCCTTTAACTGCTCTCCCCGACTTCTTCTGGTGAATGACGGAGAGTAAGAACCCGGCAGCAAAGCCGCCCAGGTGGGTGAGGTAGGCGACGCCGGTGGTACTTGTGCCGACCAGCTCCTGGAAAGCTCCCTGGAACTGTCCCCACAACCACATGCCGATCACCACCGTACCCATGAGGGTGAAGGAGCTGACCGGGATTTTGCGGAAGAAGAGAAGCACAATGAAGGCTCCGCCGACACCGGCCACAGATCCACTTGCTCCGATTACTCCGCCGTAGGAGGCGAAGTTGAAGAGGTAGTGGAATAGTGCCGCCAGAAATCCGCACAGCAGGTAGAATCCCAGGAACTTTCCAGGACCCATGCTCTTTTCCACATAGCTTCCGAAGAGAATCAGAATCGCCATGTTTGAAAAGAAGTGCATGATTCCGCCATGCAGGAATTGATACGTCAGCGCGGAGATCAGGCTGTAGCCGATTCCTGTTGGGCTCAAGCCGACGAGACCGTCTGTCAGTCTCTGGGGCAGGAACCCGAACCAGTACGTCATGGTACCGTCGCCGAAGATAAACTCGATGGCAAAGGTAGCGAACAGAATCGCCACATTCGCGGTGAACAGTGCAGGAATCACGCGGGATTCCTGGGTTATCTGTGTTTCCATTGGAGTGAAGCTCCGTTCTGAACAGTTGCGGGTGTTCGATGGAAGATTCAGGTTGGACGAGTCGTCTACCGAGAGTCTGGAGTGCAGACCCTGTCATCGGTAATACAAAGCTAAAGAGAAGTTTTTGGTTGCTGAACGACTCGGTAAATCAAATCAAAATTTCAATGGAACAACTTAAACAAAGCACTTTTTAGTTCGAATATGAAAGCCTTGAGCTAACTTAACAAGCCTTATCTTTTTCACCCGGCATTTAATCTAAGCCAGCAATATCCTAGCTATTCAGAGGTTTCCAGCGAATTTGTTCTTTGCAGAAATATAAACAGGTGCATGGAATCAATCAAAAATGCTGTGATTTTAGTGATTAATACAGCTCCGCTAGAGGGCAGGCTAAAATTCAGCTAAAGCTATACTATTTCTTTTGTTATACGGTCTTGACAATGTATGGTGGTAAGTATCTCTTATTCCCTTTTCTGAAATTCTAAGGAGCGCCTCTAGCTTAACTTTCCGCCAAAACCACTATAATTTCCCTGTTCGTCTTCGACGTCAGGTTTTTTACGGGGTTTGGAAATTAGCATGAGACTTCTGCTGGGAATTTTTGTCTGGTTGCTCAAGAAACTCGGCTTTGAGCCATTGAAGCAATCAGTCAAAAGTTCCCAGTTTGAGGTGGAGCGAAAGTTTCGTCTCAAGGATTCGGAACGGGATATGATGCCACAGCTTTTGAAAAAGTCCGGGTTTAGCTATCGCGAAGAACAGTTCATGACTGACACCTTCGTTCCTGCCTCGGACCCATCGGAGCTGATCAGAATAAGAGACCTGAGAGTAGCTGAAAAGACAACTTCCATACTGACCCTGAAACGTTGGATTGAAGTCGACGGCGAACGAGTGCGTCAAGAGCGAGAAACAGAATCGCTTGACCCCGTAGCCCGTGACTGCATCCTGGAGATGGGTTCTCGCTTAGCGAAGGACGCCCTGCCGACCCTCTCGAAAGAGCGGGTTGAATATGGTGGCGTCAGGAATGGCAGAGCTGTCACAGTCACTCTCGATACCGTGGACGGTCTTGGTGCATACTCAGGCTCGTACATGGAAGTAGAGGTTCTTGCCGGTCGTAGCGACGAAGTAAGTCAGGCTCTTGAACTAGTGGATTCCATCGCGTTTGAACTCCTCGGAGAACAGCGTGAAACCAGTCCATCCTACCGGGACATGATGAAAGAGTCTCGGTTGAGCTAGGTACATAAGTAAGTCTGTTCGGTCTAAATCGCCAAACCCTTCGAATCTTGCAACTGTAGTTCGTGTAACGAGTAAACCTTCGTTCCGCGTTAGTAAACCAGTGCTCGTCTAGCCAATGCACGGCTACTCGAGCAC
>MDTD01022406.1_pt1 | contig 14414 bp, 14 predicted proteins | sample 811221 | NCBI WGS metagenome assembly MDTD01 (sample SAMN05326646, study PRJNA326480) | marine metagenome | isolation source: seawater | place: Pacific Ocean: South West | collected 2011
AATTTTAAATATTGCTTTTCTACCCTTCTTAAAAAGAGCGTGAATTTATGGAAGATCTTAAGAAATGGATTAAAAGTTACCCTGATTTTCCTTCTAAAGGAATTCTATTTAGAGATATAAGCCCATTGTTGGCTGAACCTAAAGCCTTAAGTCTATTAAAGGATCGCTTCGTAGAAAACATTAAACCTCTAAATGCCGATTATGTTGCAGGTATAGATGCTAGAGGTTTTCTGTTTTGTGCTTTAGTTGCAGAAAGCTTGGGTTTAGGTGCATTAATGATAAGAAAGCCCAATAAGCTTCCAGGAGAGCTCATTGAAAAAAGTTATGAGCTTGAATACGGCAGTAATTCATTAGCCGTTCAAAAGAAAGATCTTGAAGGTAAATCAATAGTTATTGTAGATGATCTGTTAGCAACAGGAGGGTCAATGCAATGTTCTAAAGAGTTATTAGAGTCTCTTGGTGCCTATGTCGCAGCAGGGGCTGTTGTTATAGAACTGAAGGCTCTTAAGGGTTCATCTGCTCTCAATATTCCCATTATCAGTCTCATAAGCTATGAAGACTAACTTAACAAAAAAAAATACTCTCATTGCAGTTGCAATGGAAGAAGAATTTAGTTCAGAACAAGCGAATGGATGGAGGATTGTCTATACAGGGATTGGAAAAGTGAATGCTTTAATTTCAGTTTACCGAGCATTGAAGGAAGATAAACCGGTTAATATTATAAACTTTGGAACTGCAGGCTCTTCGAGGAGTGATTTACAGGGTCTGCATGAAGTGACAACTTTCAAACAGAGAGACATGGATCTTAGGGATATAGGATTGCCGCTTGGTGTAACTCTCAATGATGAAATAAATGATATTGCTTTAGATAGACCTGGATTGAGTTGTGGTACGGGAGATAATTTTGTTACTACAAACCAAGAAATTAAAACTGATTTATATGACATGGAAGCATACGCACTTGCGAAGCTTTGCCTAAAAGAAGGAATAAACTACTTTTGTTTCAAATACATTAGTGATCAAGCTAATGAAGGTGCATCTGATGATTGGAAAAAGAATGTAACCAACGGAAGCAAAGCTTTTCAAATTTATTTGGAATCTCTTAATGGATAATCTAAAAATAGTTCCTTTTAAGCTAGATTACAAATCAGATTTTGAATACCTAAACAGACAATGGATAGAAGAGTATTTTGTAATGGAGGAAGAGGATCTTAAAACACTTCAAAATCCTGAGTCTTATGTAATGGAAAAGGGAGGCGAGATTTTTTTTGCTATTTTGAATAATAAAGTAGTTGGTACTGCGGCAATGATTCCAACAAGTAACGGTGTTTATGAGTTAGCAAAAATGGCTGTTGCAAAAAATCTTCAAGGACTAGGCATTGGAAAAAAATTATTAAGACGTTGTATAGACTTCTCAATAGAAAAGAACGCGAGTGAGATTTTCTTAATTACCAATGATTTATTGAAACCTGCTTTAAATCTATACCTCTCAGCTGGCTTTGTATTAAATGAACTTAATGACGATGATAGGTATGATAGGGGAAATACAAAAATGAATTTAATTTTAGGAGAGGAATATGATTAATTTAGACCTAAGTGGTAAAAAGGCAGTTGTAACAGGTGCAAGTTTAGGTATTGGTGAAGCAACGGTGAAGATGCTTGCCGAACATGGGGCTGATGTTTTCTTTTGTGCTCGAACAGAAGAGTCAGTTAAGAAGTTGGCATCTTTAGAAGTCAATAAGGGCTCTATAAAGGGTTTTGTTGCTGATATGGGTAACAAAGAGTCAACACAAGCTTTTATAGATAGTACTTTATCCGAGGGTGTGGTTGATATTTTAGTTAATAATGTTGGCGCTTCACCCTCTAGAAACTTTTTATACATGACTGATGAAGATTGGCAAGAATTACATGAACTTAATCTTTTGTCGGCTGTAAGATGCACCAGAGCATTTCTGCCTGCTATGAGACAAAATAAATGGGGTAGGGTTGTTATGATTTCCAGTTCGGCAGGAAAGTATCCTAATGCAGCATTAATTGATTATGGGGCTACTAAGGCAGCTATGATTTCCATATCAAAATCATTGGCAAAAAAGTATGGGTCAGATGGAGTTCTTATTAATTCTGTTCTTCCTGGCCTTATTCATACCGCTATGTGGGAGAGGGCTGCAACAGAAATTGCTGAAGCCACTGGTGGTAAGATGGAGGATGTCATCAAGGCAAATGGATCAGCAGTACCAGTCGGGCGCTATGGCACTTCAGAAGAAGTAGCATCTTTGGTTACTTTTCTATGCTCCGAAGCAGCCTCTTACATAAGCGGTACGTCCATTGAAGTTGATGGAGGTCAAGCAGGTCATATCTAATGGCGGAGTATTACGGATCATGTCATTGTAAAGAAGTAAGATTTAGTTTTTTTACTGACCAAATATTTGATGGGCTTTACGAATGCAACTGCACTTTGTGTTTAAAGAAAGCAATTATTATGAAACCGATAAGTAAAGACAACTTTGTACTTCAAAGTGGACAAAAAAACTTGCATATTTATGAGTGGAATAAAAGAATCGCTAAACACTTTTTTTGCAATATTTGTGGTATTTATACCCATCATGTTCGAAGAAGGGATCCATCTCAGATAAGTATAAATATAATGTGTGTTGATGATATATTGATACCACCTGAAACAAAGATAAACCTGATAGATGGAGCGAGTCACGATTAATTATGTTAATTTCTAAAAGCCCAAATTACTTATTATTACAAGCATCGCTAGTTCTTACTTTGATACTTTTTTCTTTCTATTTGTTGTATCAGCTAGACCTGATTACTTTGATAATAGAGTCGGACAGAAGCAAGATTTCAGTACTAATTCTTGCTATCTATCTTTTGTCTACCATTCATTGGTTCTATATTGCCATTTCTTTAGATAAAGAAATAACTAGTTTAGACGAACCTTCTAGCAAGACTTTAATTGGAAGATTGCTTTTAGAAAAAAATAAATCAGAAGAAGAAAGAGACATTTCTCTTGTTGAGGATGAGCTAAGCAACAGGCACTCTTTGGGTTATTTGGCTATAGATGTGTTGCTCAAATTAGGACTAACAGGTACTGTCATAGGCTTTATCCTCATGTTACTCCCTATTGGAGAAATAAAAGATTTTGATCCTCAGATTCTCCAAAAATTATTATCCACTATGAGTGGTGGAATGGCTGTTGCCCTTTACACAACTTTGACAGGACTGCTGACAAGCATGATACTTAAATTCCAATATTTCATTCTTGATTCAAGCTTGAGCCGGACTATTAATCATATTAGTTCAGAGTATAAATGAAGCATAGAACTTTGCTTAAATCGGAAGAGCAAGATGTCTTCACGGATCTCCTTTTTAATGCACTTCTTGGTTTTGCGTTCATGTTTGCTATAGCTTTTATGCTTATAAATAATTCCGAAGAATCAGGGAACATTAACACCAAAGCTGAAGTCTTGATTTCTGTGCAATGGCCGGATGAGCATCCGGATGATGTTGATACAGTGGTTGAGGACCCTCAAGGCGACCTAGTTTGGTATCACAATAGAGATAGTGGTTTGATGCATTTAGACCGAGATGATCGAGGCAATTTGGCTGATTCTGTAAAAATTCAAGGAGAGGTCATCTCGAACCCAATAAATCAAGAAACTGTAACTGTCAGAGGTCTTCAAACCGGAGAGTATGTGATTAATTTATTACACTACAAAGCAAACTACAAAGAACCTTTGCCCGTGATTGTAAAAGTAGAAAAATTAAATCCTTCTGTAGAGCTAGTTTATTATGGTCAACATTTCTTGAATGGGGTAGGAGACGAAATAACAGCCTTAAGATTCTCAGTAGATGGTAATAAGGAGATTTATGATCTGAGTCAATTACCCAAAAGGCTTCTCACAAAAGCATTATCAAAGTGATTTAAAGTTTTGTTAATGAGAATTAGTAAAAGTAAATGTGCGGTGTAACAGGCTTTATAGATTGGAATAATTCCGATTCCAGGGATATATCTGCTTCAGTATTGACCAAGATGAATAATGCTTTAATGCACAGAGGCCCAGATAGCTCAGGTATTTGGTTTGATGCAAGCCAAAAAGTTTTCTTAGGCCATACAAGACTTTCAATTCTTGATCTAAGTGAGCATGGACATCAACCCATGACTTCTAATTCGGGACGTTTTTGTATTTCATTTAATGGCGAAATATACAATCATCAAAATATTAGGAAGAAGATTGAAAAGAATAATCCAAGTCATCAATGGAAGAGTGAATCTGATACTGAAACTATTCTGGAAAGCTTTAATCTTTTTGGTGTGGACCAAACACTTGAAATTATTGAAGGAATGTTTTCAATAGCACTTTTCGATATTGAAAATCAAATACTATACTTAATAAGAGACAAATTTGGTGAGAAGCCTTTATATGTATCAAATGACATTAATCAATCACATTTTTTCTTTTCTTCAGATCTAGATTCTCTGCGTATACATCATCGTTTTAAAATTGATTTAGATCATATTTCCTTGCAAGGCTACCTAAAGAATGGCTTCGTACCTAAAGAGCGGTCCATCTACTCATCTATTAGAAAGGTAGAGGCTGGAACTTATAGCAAAGTAGATTTAATTAGAAGAACAGTTACAAATAGCAAATACTGGAATTCTTTTGACGAGGCTCTTAAATCCAGGCAAGAACCTTTTGAAGGAAGTTACGAGGATGCTTCATGTGCTCTAATAGGACTCCTAAAAAAGAAGATTTCAAATCAGATGATTTCAGATGTTCCCATCGGCTCCTTTTTGTCAGGAGGTATAGATTCTTCTCTTATAACTTCAATAATGCAAGAAATGTCTTCTAGACCTGTAAAAACTTTCACTATTGGTTTTGAAGAAGAGGGCTGGGATGAAGCTTTATATGCCAAGAGGATAGCAAACACTTTAGGAACTGATCACCATGAATCATATCTCACTTTTGATCAGGCAATAAAGAATATACCAAATCTAAGCCTAGCTTATTCTGAACCTTTTGCAGATTCTTCTCAAATTCCTACTTTATTACTTGCAAGAGAAGCCAAAAAGGTCGTTACTGTTGCACTAACAGGTGATGCCGGAGATGAATTATTTTGTGGGTATGATAGGTATAAAATGTGCTCAAAAATATGGCATCTTCTCTCTTCTTTACCTATAGGCTTTAGGATCAAAGTTAGGAATTTTCTTCATAAAAAAAATGCAAAAGACATCAGATTATTCTTAAATATATTGGATAGATATGCTCCTTTTTACTCCTCTCCAAAATATCTAGCGGACAAGATTTTAAAGAGTATATTTCTTTTGGATAAGCATTCTTTCGAAGAGGTATATGATTCATTGATATCTATTTGGCATGTACCACAAGAGCCACTTTTAAATAATTTTCCTAGTATTTTTAATTCTCCCTTTTTATCTAAAAATGGATCTATTTCTAATATTGAAAACTCAATGTTAAATGATACAGAGAATTATTTAAGTGAAGATATTTTGGTTAAGGTTGATAGGGCATCCATGTGGAATTCTTTAGAAACTCGCATACCTTTCCTTGATCATGAAACCTTTAAATTTGCCTGGTCACTTCCTCAAAAAATGAAACTAAAAAGAGGAGAGAGTAAATCAATTCTAAAGAAATCACTTGAAAGTTTTGTGCCCAGAGAATTATTTCATAGACCAAAAAAGGGTTTTTCTATTCCTTTAGACTCTTGGCTTAGGGGTCCTTTACGCGATTGGTCAGAAGACTTAATTTCTAAAGAAAGTATTGAGAGTAGTGAAATATTTTCCTACGAAGTAGTGAATAAAATCTGGATGGATCATCTGGAGGGTAATAGAAATTGGCAAGCACGGTTGTGGACAGTTCTTATGTTTCAATCTTGGTATAAGCAGAGAAATCGTAAACTAAAATGATGTCTCATATAATTTTGTCTACTTTTTTATGAAATTTTTTTACTTTTATACTTAACTATAACGAAATGTTGGAGCATAGATTAATCTTAATACTTTTATACATCTCTCTGGCATGTCTAGTTTTGATTTTTGGATTTAGATCAAATTATTCTATTAAATTTAAATTAATAATGATCTGTCTTGTGAGTTTTTTTTACTATACCAGCTGGGAAATATATAAAAATATTCTAGGCTGGCCCTCTTTTGAGGAATTACCTGAAAGATTCAAGATTAGTTGGGTTGTAATCCTTGAGCCTGATAAGAAAAATAATAAGGAAGGAGAAATATTCTTATGGATAAGAGATATAGATTCATTTGAATTTGGCTCTGCAAAACCAAGGGCTTATCAGCTCAATTGGAACGAAGAAAATCACAAAAAAGCTCAAGAAGCTTTACATAAATTAAAGGAAGGTGAACAATTAAATGGTAGGAAATCTTACGGAGTCTTAAATCAAGATAACGAAAGTAAGAAATCTAATCCCTATGATGCGCAGGAAGGAGATCCTGAGCAGGGGAGGCCTTCTTTTGAGTTTATAGAAGTACCTCCTCCTGATCTTCCCCCCAAAACACTGATCTTAGATCAGTGAACTATTTCTCATCTTGCCCAAACCAAGTAAATTGTGGTGCCTCCATATTGCCTAAAGCAACTTCTCTGTCTTCATGTGCTCTAGCTTTAACATAGTGATGTATATTCTCTACTTCTTCTTCCGTTAATACATCAGAAAATGAAGCCATACCATTACTTGCTAAAAGCCCTTCTAAAACAATTTGATTGAAAGCATCATGTACTCCTGCTGACATTTTCCTTAAATCTGGTATCCCGCCAGCTGATTTAACTACAAAGCCATGACAGACTGCACAATAATCATTGTAATTACTTTCTCCATTCTGTAGTTGTTCTATGCTAACTTGCATGAGTTTCTGCTCTGGAATGGTTTTATCTCTTACATTAGGAATTGGCAAAGTCTTTTCTCCTCCCAATTTAAAAGTAAGCATTCTTCCAAAATTATTGTAGGTAAGAGAGGCTTGAACTTCTATCGGAGGCAAAGGTTCACCGCCGAACAGGTCTCCACCACCTGAGCCAGTTAAAATTGAGACATATTGTTCTCCATTAATCGCAAAAGTTATAGGAGGAGCAAGCATTGATGTGTAAGTATTGAATTCCCATAACCTTTCACCAGTCTCTTTGTCGTAAGCAGAAAACATTCCTAGGGCATCTCCTTGGAAAACTAATCCCCCTGCCGTACCAAGCACACCTCCATTCCAGTAGTGAGGTATAGGAACGGACCACTTTGTTTCTCCAGTAAGGGGATCAAATGCCTTTAAAAAGCCTCCTGGCTTAGGTTGAGATTCAAGATTATTCAAAATATTTTGTGCTAAGGAGCTCATCTCTATTCCCATATTCCATCTACCAGGATTTCTTTTATAGATGCCCGTTTTTTTATAGTCTTCTTGTATCGCATAGAAAAAAGGATTTTCTTGAGTGGGTATATAGGCTAAGCCAGCATCCAAATCTATAGACATAGCTTGCCAATTGTGAGCTCCTAATGGACCAGGTAAAACCCAAGCTCCATTATCAGTATAGTCAACAGCTGGATTCTCAACTGGCCTTCCTGTTTCTAGATCTACATGAGTAGCCCATGTGACAGCAGCAAAAGGATGGGCTCTTAAAACTTTTCCGTCTTGACGGTCAATGACATAAAAGAAACCATTTTTCGGAGCTTGAAGAAGAACTTTTTTCATTTCCCCATCAATTTCCATATCTGCTAGAGCCATATCTTGAACGGCGGTATAGTCCCAATTATCTTCTGGAGTTGTCTGGTAATGCCATTTATAAACACCAGTATCAGCATCTACAGCAACAATAGAAGATAGAAAAAGGTTATCACCTCCACCAGGAGATCTGATATCTCTTGTCCAAGGAGATCCATTGCCAACGCCAAGATATACATTATTGAAATCAGGATCATATACTATGGAGTTCCAGACAGTTCCACCACCACCAAATTCCCACCAGTTAGTTCCTTTCCAAGTTTTGGCAGCCATTTCCATAGCAGGATCTTCAAATCCTAGGTCTGGATTTCCGGGCACTGTAAAGAAACGCCATACCTGATCACCGCTTTCTGTATCGTAAGCAGTAACATATCCTCTTACGCCGTATTCAGCGCCACCGTTACCTATATAAACTTTGCCTTTTGCTACCCTGGGTGCACCTGTGATTGTGTAAGATCTAGTTCGATCAATTATAGTATCAACTTCCCATACTAACTCTCCAGTTTCAGCATTTATTGCAAACAGCCTTCCATCTAAGCTTGCTGAGTAAACTTTGCCGTTATAAACAGCAACTCCTCTATTTACAATATCGCAACAAGCCTTTCTGGCCCATTCTCCAGGCACTTTAGGATCAAATTTCCAAATTGTTTCTCCAGTCAAAGCATCAACTGCGTAAACTCTACTCCAAGTACTTGTGAAGAACATAATTCCATCAACTACAATAGGGGTGGCCTCTAATGCTCTGTTTGTTCCCATATCTTTGGACCATACAAGACCTAACTCAGATACATTTTCTTTATTTATACCTGTCAATGGGGAAAATCTGCGCTCTTCATATGTTCTTCCGTGAGCTAGCCAATTTCCAGGTTCAGATTCTGCATCTAATATTCTTTGGTCATCAATCAAACCTATTTGTGTCGAACCTAAGGCAGTTAATTCTTCTTTAATTTGCTCTTCCTCAGAGGTACTGCAGCTTACAAGAAATGTAATTAATAAGAGCCCCAAAAAGTTGAATTTATTTTTCATATTCATCTCCATATTTCCTTTTACTCTAACTCTTTTTTTTGACTTTTGGAATATAACTTAATCATAATATTAGAATGAATTTTACGACACTTTTTAAGACCCTTTTGGGTATCATAATATTAAATCTTTCTTCAAACGCCATGCCACAAGCAATTGATAATTTAGATAACCAAAGAGTCAAATGGATTCCATTTTCTGATCAGGTTATGGGAGGAGTTTCTGAAGTAAATTTTTTAGAAAAAGAAGAAGATGGTCTGTCTTTCTATCATATGGAAGGTAACGTCAGTACTGAGAATAATGGAGGATTTATTCAATTCAGAGCCGAAGTAGAAATTGAAGACAAAGGCTATAAAGGCCTCAAAATTAAGACTAGAGGTAATGGAGAGGAATATTATCTTTTTATAAGAACTACTAAAACTAGATTGCCATGGCTATATTATGGTTCGTCTTTCAATACTTCTGAGAAATGGCAATGGATTGAAATACCTTTTTCTTCGTTCAAAAAAAGTGATGGAAGATTTAGTAGATTTCTTCCGAAGGAATTTGATATAGAGAGCATTAAAAGTATAGGAATAGTAGCTTATGGAAAAGATTTTTATGCAGATATTGATGTTGCTGGTTTAGAACTTTATTGATCTAAGTCTCTAAAATTAGGTTTCCTTTTCTCTACAAAAGCTGAAACACCCTCTTTAAATTCCTTAGAATCTGTTCTTACTCTTTGAGTTTCTTTTTCATAATCTAACTGTTCACTCAAGGTGCCAGACAAAGCTTTATCATGTGCTTTAACAATAGCTTTAAGTCCTTCAATTGGTCCATCGGCAATTCTTTCAGCAATTTCATTGGCCCTACTAATGAGTTGATCGTCAGGTACACAATCCCAAATAAGACCCCATTCCTTGGCTAATTCTGCTGACAGGTCATCTCCTAGTAAACCCATTCCATTTGCTCTTGCTCTACCTATTAAATTTGGAACAAACCAAGATGCACCTACGTCAGAGATGATACCTAAGTTGGGTCCAAAGACTAGTTTGAATTTTGCCGACGTTGAGGCAATTACTATATCTCCACAAAGAGCTAATCCAACTCCTCCACCTGCAGCTATTCCATTAATCGCAGTAATGACTGGTTTATTTGATTGAGTTATTGCTTTGACTAGGGGATTGAAAGCATTTTCCATATTAGTAAAGGTAGCTTCACCTGAAGAAAGCCCCTTTGTTTTTGGCCAACCTCCATCGACTAAGTCCGCTCCAGAGCAAAAACCTCGGCCGCTGCCAGTTATGATTATTGCTCTCACTTGTTTATCTGACTTGGCATCATTCATGCAATCAAGAAGACCAAGAATTAAATCAGCATTCATTGCATTTAAAACTTTTGGTCTATTTAATTTAAGTGTTAAAACACCTTTATCATTTAAGCTTTTTTCAATCGCTCCATTCATTTTAATCTCCTAGTCAAATTGTTTTTCTGTACTAGCAAAAAGGAAGTAAAAGATACCTCCAAAGAAAGTAATACCTGCAACAACATAAAATACCATATCCCAAGAATTTGTCGCATCCAAAATCATTCCAGTAACAATAGCTCCAATAAATCCTGGAATCGCAGCTACCATATTAGTTATTCCCATTAGCCTTCCAGTATGTTCAGGTCCAATATCTGCATGATTGACAATAAACCCACCTGCGCTGAAACCTCCAAAAACATTACCTAAGCACATAATAGCTATAACTCCCGCCACGCTGTTTAGTTCTGGAACAATGCAAAGACAAATACCGCTCCCACCGAAAGCTATCGAATTGCAAAGTTTCCTCACTATAATTAGCTTTACACCCTTGTTTGTTAGATAGTCAGCTAAATAACCTCCTATATTTAAGAATAAAAAAGATGCTATGTGAGGCAGCATTGCCAATAAACCTACTGCGGCCATTGGCACCCCTAAACCATCTTTTATAAAAATTGGAAGCCACGATAAAAAAACAAAAAGGCTGTAGTTACTACAAAAATGTGCCACAGCTATTGCCCATAGAGGTAAATTGCCTCGCCATTTAGAAAAAGCCAGCGTCTCAGCTTTCTTGGAAGCAGGTGCATTATCAGTTATATATTCTAATTCTTCCTCCGAAATGTTTGGATCTTCTTTCGGTGTCGAGAAAACAATCTTTTGCCAATATATATACCAAATAAAACCTAATCCTCCATAAAGATAGAATGCCCATTCCCACCCAAGTCTTAAAATAATTATTGGTGTTACAACAAGTCCAAATATAGTACCAATTGGTATAGCACTATTTGTAATAGCTACTGAACGTGCTCTTTCGCTGAAAGGAATCCATCTAGCATAAAGACTATGCCAGGCAGGAAAAGTAATACCTTCACCAAGACCCATGCCTATCCTGGCAATGATAAGAGCAGCAAATCCACCATAGAAAGCCCACGGAGTGATGAAGGTAAAGATTGACCAGACGATTAGACCAACACCAAGTACAATTTTTGCACCCATCCTATCTGAAAGAAGCCCACCTATTATTTGAGTCAAAATATAACCAATATAGAAGCTAGATAAAATGAAACCTCTTTGCGTTTCAGACCAACCCATGCCTTCACTCATCGGTATAATCGCTAAAGAAATAACTACTCTATCAATGTAGCAAATAAAGACCGCGGCTACTGTTAGTGAAATAACCTTATATCTTTGAAGCATCCTTTTCTTTCCCCTTTTTTTAAGTCTATAAGATACATTTTTATTAGATTAATTAAAATCATTTAAGAAATTAGTTATGATATTTTTATAAATAAAGGGGAGAGAGTTTTGAATACAAAATCTGATCATCTGTTAGAAGGAATTAAAGTTATAGATGCGGCAAGCTTTATTGCTGGGCCCTCAGCAGCCACAATTATGTCTGATTATGGTGCTGAAGTGATAAAGATAGAACCTCAAAGTGGCGATAGTCTTAGAAACCTAATTATTAATGGCAGAATGCCTATTGGGCCTGAAGATTATTGCTGGGAACTCACCTCAAGAAATAAAAAAAGCATTTCTTTAAATCTGAAGGATTTGAAAGCACAAAACATTCTTCTAGATTTAGTCAAAGAAGCAGATGTATTTATAACTAATATGCCTTTCCCTATAAGAAAGAAATTAAAGATAACCGCTAAAGACATCATGCCCCATAATGAGAGAATCATATATGCCTCCTTAACGGGTTATGGAGAAGTAGGACCAGATGCTGATAGGACTGCTTACGACTCGATGGCTTGGTGGGCTAGAAGTGGCTTGATGGACTTTGTAAGACCTTCTAATAATTCTCCAGTAGCTTGGTCAACACCTGGCATGGGGGACCATCCAACTGGAATGGCGCTTTATGGAGCCATAATGACAGCACTCTATAAGAGAGAACGAACTGGAAAAGGTTCAGAGGTATCTACTTCTTTAATGTCTAACGGGGCATGGGCTAATGGAGTTTTCATTCAAGCAGCTTTGATGGATGTTGAGTTTCCAGATAGGCCGGAGCCACTTCCAAGACATCCTTTTTATGATTTTTATACTACAAAAGATGAAAGAGAATTCGCCCTTGGGATGATAAATTCTAGAATAGAATGGCCAAAATTAGCGGACATTTTAGACCGTAAAGATTGGATCGACAGAGGGTTATTTGATTTCGAAAATCCTTTTGATAATGCTGATATTTTAAGAGCAGAGTTATCCGATGAATTTAAAAACAGAAAACTCAAGGAAGTAGATGAGCTATTACGAAATTCTGCAGTTACCTATGGTGTCTTAGGCAGGACAACAGATCATAGAGAAGACTCTCAATTTCTAGAAACTGAAACACTTGTTCCCCTAGAACATGAATCTTTTGAAAATTTATATACAGTGAATAGTCCTTTTCACATTGTCGGAGAAAAGAAAATTAACTTTTCACGAGCTCCAAAAATAGGGGAGCATACAGAGCAAGTATTGGCTAAGATGGGTTATGAAAGATCTGATCTCGAAAAGCTTAAAAACGAGAACTCAATTTATTGGCCTGAGAAAAAAGGATAAAGGTATGAATGTCTACAGAATACCCATAATTTTTGTAATCTACATCTTTCTAGTTTTTGGATGTTCCTCGGAAGAAATCTGTATTGAATCAGACTTAGTCTTAATAAATACCAAAATATATACGGCCAATCCTGAAAAACCAGATGCAGAAGCTTTAGCCATAAAAAATGGTAAATTCTCATTCATTGGTTCAAACTCAGATGCGCAAAATTTTAAATGTGGTGAAACCAAAGTATTAGATTTAGAAGGTTCATTTGTATACCCTGGATTTATAGACGCTCATGCGCATTTGAAGGGAATAGGTTACCGAGAGATGAATCTAAATCTACAAGGTGCAGAAAGCCTAAAGAGTATGCTTACTCAAGTGAAAATTTACTCTAATAAAGTTCAGTCAGGAGATTGGGTAATAGGGAGGGGTTGGATTGAAAAGAAGTGGCCAGAAGCAAGGTTTCCAACGTTAGAGGAAATGAATGCTATTTCATCTGATAAGCCAATAGCTCTAGAACGTGCTGACGGTCATGCAATTATTGTAAACAGTCTTGCGATGAAGTTAGCTGGTATTGATAGAAATACTCCTAACCCTATAGGTGGAAAAATAGATAAAGACATTAATGGTGAACCTAATGGCGTATTAATAGATAAGGCTTCATTATTGGTTGAATCAATTATTCCAAAAAGAAGTCGAGAAGATGAAAAGAAGGCTCTAAGAGAGGGTTTATACAGAACAGCTAAGATGGGCTGGACTCAGCTACACGACGCGGGCTCGCCATTGTCTGACCTTGAACTATTGAGAGAAATCAAGTCAAAAGAAAATTTGCCTGTGAGGATCCACATGTACATAAGTGATGGTGAAGATGCAATAAAATTTATAGATAATGGACCATACCTTGATCCAGAGCACATGCTAACTGCCAGAGGCGTTAAACTCTATGCCGATGGAGCTATCGGTTCTAGAGGTGCTGCCTTCTTCACAAAATATGATGATTATGAAACTAAAGGGTTTCTAATCTTTCAGAAAGAAGAAACCATGCCAAAATTAATAAAGGCTCTCGTAAATGGAATTCAAATACAAACTCACGCAATAGGAGATTTAGCAAATAGCGTCACTTTAGATTGGTATCAAGAAGCTTTTAAAGCAGTATCTGACGCAAATAGAATGATTATAGAACCTCGTTGGCGAATTGAGCACTCACAAAATATATTACCTATAGATCAACAAAGATTTGCAGATATGAAAGTGATAGCTTCTATGCAGCCTTCGCATGCGATAGGTGACCTCCACTTTGCACATAAAAGATTGGGTATAGATAGACTTAATAATGCTTATACCTGGCGAAGTCTTATTGATTTAGGTGTTGTAATTGCAGGAGGTTCGGATGCTCCTGTAGAAATTGGAGATCCAAGGATAGAATTTAAGGCAGCAATAGGAAGAAAGGATTTGGATGGTTATTATCAAGATTACTGGAACTTAGAAGAGTCCGTGAGCAGAGAAGAAGCTCTTTATATGTTTACTAAGTGGGCAGCTTATTCTGTATTTGAAGAAGACATCAAAGGAACAATTGAAGTTGGCAAGTTAGCTGATTTAACAATTTTCTCCAAAGA
>MDTD01189392.1_pt1 | contig 14414 bp, 10 predicted proteins | sample 811221 | NCBI WGS metagenome assembly MDTD01 (sample SAMN05326646, study PRJNA326480) | marine metagenome | isolation source: seawater | place: Pacific Ocean: South West | collected 2011
GCATTCTCTCTTTAATGTATTCTATCCTGCTTCTGTACAATTCAGTTCTGTATCTTCTTCTCATTCCTGATAGAATATCGTCAGAGCCAGATTGAAGTGGAATGTGAAAATGAGGCTGAAATTTTGAACTCGAAGCAACGAAGTCAATAATGTCTTCAGATAGCAGGTTTGGTTCTATGCTAGATATTCTGAACCTTTCAACTCCATCAATTTTATCCAATTCCTTTATTAATCCTAAAAGGTCTTCACCATTGTTTTTTCCAAAATCACCAATGTTGACTCCGGTAAGTACAATTTCTTTAGAACCAGCTTTTACTGCAGCTTCAGCTTGCTTTACAGTATCGATGATACTTGCAGATCTTGATCTTCCTCTAGCAAGGGGAATGGTGCAGAATGCACAGAAATAATCACAACCATCTTGAACTTTCAGGAAAGTTCTAGTTCTGTCTCCACTAGAAAAGCCAGGAACGAATTCACGCACATCTTTAATTTCTCCAGCTCTAATTTCACCTTCTTGACGTTTTGAAAGATCATCAAGTAATGTAGGGAGATTAAATTTTTCGTTTGCACCCAATACTAAGTCAACTCCTTCAATTGCAGCAATTTCTTGAGGTTTAAGTTGAGCATAGCATCCTATGACAACTATGTATGCTAGTGGATTTGAATTTAATGATCGCCGAACAATATTTCTGCATTTTGCATCTGCATGGTCTGTGACACTACATGTGTTAATCACCACAACATCAGGAGTTTCGTTAATCTTAACCTTAGCAAAACCGGCTTCTTCTAGCTGTTTAGCTATTGTAGAAGTCTCACTAAAATTGAGTTTACAACCTAGAGTGTGAAATGCAACAGTGCCACCTGAAATCATTTTGCGAATTTAATTCTATTAATTGTGTATTATCTTGCAATACCTGTTTAGATAACGAAATTTTTCAAAATGCGTAAAGCGTTAACTCTATCGGTAGCAGTTTTATTTGGATTAGCTACCTCTCAAGCTCAAACTTTTACTAACGGCAATAGCCTTCTTCCTGGACAATACCATAGTGGTGGATGTGTAGGATTCACTGACATGGACGGTGATGGATTCGATGATCTAGTAGTTCTTGATGAAAGTGAAGACCTTCACGTTTTATTTCAAGGTCCTGATGGGTCATTTTCAGAAGTCGATTATGGATCAGTAAGCGGATCAAACCAATGGGGTATGTGTGTTGCTGATTACGATAACGACGGGCATAAGGATGTATTCTCTGGTGGATCGTACGACGGAGTACACGTTCAACACATTACAGGAATAGGAGTAAGCGAGTCAATTTCTCTTTCTCCTGGATCAATGTTTATGCAGGCTTGTAACTGGGCTGACATTAATAACGATGGATATTTAGACGTATTCGCATGTCACGATGACGCTCTAAGTAGAATGTGGATGGGTAATGCTGATGGCAGTTTGACTGCTGCTCCAGAGTTGATACCTCTTGAGGACTATGCTTTAGCTGACAGCCCAGGTAATGACCACAGTGGTAACTATGGTTCAGTATTCTGTGACTTTGATACTGATGGTGATATTGATTTATTTATTGCTAAGTGTCGTCAGTTCGTTAATGATCCTTACGATCCACGCCGTATCAACCAACTTTGGGTAAATGACGGTAATGGTAATTTCACTGAGGAAGCACTTGAAAGAGGTCTAGTATTCTACGAGCAGAGCTGGACTGTAGATTTTGCTGACATCGATAACGATGGTGATTTTGATTGTCTTGTTACTAACCACAGTACTAACCTATACCTACTAGAGAATGATGGAACAGGTTATTTTTCAAACATTACTGCTGCTGCTGGATTAGAAGTTGAAGGATTCTTTTTGCAGGCCAAAATGGAGGACTTCGATAACGACGGATACGTTGATTTAGTTTACTCAGGTGGTGCTCATAGGTATTACAGAAACAACGGAGATAAGACATTCTCATATGTTGCAAATACTTTCCCTGGAGATGATACAATGCATAGCCTTTGTACAGGAGACGTTAATAGAGACGGACAGGTAGATTTATATGCTAGTTACGGAGGTGGATATGTAAACCCAGACCCTGAAAATCCGGATGTACTTTGGTTAAATGACGGAAACGATAATCACTGGATTACATTCGAGTTAGAGGGCATTCAATCTAATGTTGATGCCGTAGGAGCAAAGGTTGTTATTACAGGAGACTTTGGCACTCAGATAAGAGAGGTTAGAGCTGGTGAGAGCTACGGAATTACATGTGCTGCTACATGCCACTTTGGATTAGGTGCTAGTGAAACTGTTGAAACTGCTGTAATAAAATGGCCTTCAGGACTAGAGACTGTAATAGACAATCCAGATATTGATCAGTATCATGCTGTTAGTGAGGCTCCTTGTTTAGTTGATTTAGAGATTACAGCTTCAGAAACTAGTTTCTGTCCTGGTGAAACAGTAACTGTAACAGCTCCTGAAGGATTTGTAAGCTACTTCTGGTCAAATGGAGAGGAAGGGGTTAACGAGATAACAGTTTCTGAATCTGTTAACCTTAGCCTACTTATTTACGATGCTGATGGTTGTGCTGGATCTTCTAATGTTGTTTCTGTTGTAGAAATTATAGGTGAAGCACCAACTGTTGATGTAAGTGGTTCATTAACTCTTTGTGATGGCAATACTGTTGTAATGACTGCATCTGATGCTGATTCATGGGAGTGGAGCTCAGGAGAGTCGACACAAACAATTGAGGTAACTACTGGTGGTACTTACAGTGTTAGTGTGATTGATATTTGTGGAAATCCTGGTTCGTCTGATGAAATTGTTGTTGATCTGTACGATTCACCAAGTGCTCCTCCAGTAGTTGAGGATATATATGTTAATGCTGGTGATGACGCAGTATTTACTGCTATAGGTGAAAACGTAAAGTGGTATGATGCTGAAGTTGAAGGAAATCTTCTAGGCGAGGGTGATACTTACATAGAACCTGCGATTAATAGTGCTACTACGGTTTGGGCTTCCTCAACTTTGATCACTTCTGGAGATCAAGCAGTAGGAGGAGAGATGCTTCCTCAGGATGGAGGTCAATTCCACGATAACAGTGTGCGTTGGTTAGAATTTGATGTGTACGAGGATATTCTTTTAACCTCAGTGACAGTATATGCTGAAGGTGAATACGAAAGAACATTCCAATTAATTGACGAGGATGAAAACGTTCTTGAGGAGAGTACATTCTTTGTTACAGAGAACGGATATGTTCTCGATTTGAATTACGTAATTGAGTCAGGTGAAAACTACGGTTTAAGGTGTGTTTCTGATGATCCATATCTTTGGAGAGAGGGCACAGACTCTGATCTGAATTACCCATATGATCTTGATGGTTTGGCTGCAATCACTAACAGTACAGCTGGTCCTCAATACAGCTACTACTACTTCTTCTACGAGTGGAAGGTGGAGCCACTTCCAATAAATTGTGAATCGGATAGGGTTTCAGCAACAGCAATGGTGTCTGGTGTAAATGAGGTTGAGTTAATTACTCCAGATCTTTACCCAAATCCAACATCAAAAGGCTCAGTAGTTAGCATGTCAAATATGCCAAACTACCCTTGCATTGTTTCTGTATCTGATTTAACAGGAAGGATCATTTGTTCAACTCAAACTAACGAGATTAATACAGATGAACTTAGCTCTGGAACTTTTGTAGTAACTGTATCAAGAGCAAGTGACATGTCAATGATTGGAACTACCAAACTTGTAGTTCAATAAACTCAAAAGCTGATTAAAACATTAATCTCCCTTCTTACTAGATTTATCCCAAGAACTGTGCTCCAACGTGGAGCACATCTTGGTTTAAAGACTTTCAGTTGGATATATGCTGGAGGTAAATTCGAAGACCCTATTGACGGAAGAAAGTACAGAAATCTTCTTCCTTATGGAAGGGTTAGGACTAGGCCAAATGCCCTTTCCCCAAGCACGTTATCGTTAGAGCGTCACAGGGCGCTTTGGGTTTATCTAAATGAATGCACGGACTTCTTCACCAGTAAAAACAAGATGCTTCACCTTGCACCTGAGTATTGCTATATCAAGCGATTCAAAGCAATGAGCAATCTTGAATACATAACGGGAGACTTAGATTCTCCTTGGGCTGATCATCACTTCGATGTACACAGTATTCCTTTTGAAGAGGATTCATTTGACATTCTCATGGCTAATCACTTGATGGAGCACGTTGAGGATGACTATAAGGTTTTAGAAGAATTCCACCGCGTTCTTAAGCCAGGTGGATGGGGCATTTTGCAAGTGCCGATTGACTGGAATAATCCTAACACAGAAGAAGACCCCTCAGTAACTGACCCCTCAGAAAGGGAGCGCTTATATTGGCAAAGTGATCATGTAAGATTATATGGTTATGAGAATTACCCAGATCGATTAAGAGGAGCTGGATTTGAGGTTGAAATCGTTGATATGCAAAACCTTTTGGGAGAGGATCGCTACAATAGATACTGCCTAGGAGAAGAAAGGTGGGTCTTTGTAGTAAAGAAGAATTAGTCCACTAATTCCACTTCAACATTATCGATATCTTGAAGCTTACTCAATACACCATCTGCCTCAGATAGTCTCAATTCTATTTCTAGTCTGCATTCAAGCTGAAAGTCTGTGTTTTCTGGTGTAATACTAGATCTTTTCAATATGTTCATGACATCATCCATGCATGAATATGGATAAGTCACAAGAGCTCGCTTGGTGCGGTAACACGTTACAATTTCACCATCCTTTACGGCAGCATGTCCGGCTTCTCTATATGCTTCAATCAAACCTCCAACACCGAGCTTAGTGCCGCCAAAGTACCGAACAACGACTATTAGAGCATTAGTTAGGTTGTGGGACTTCAATACTCCTAAAATCGGAGCTCCAGCAGAGTTGCTGGGTTCACCATCGTCATTAGCTCTGTATTTGGCTCCATCATGACCCAAACGGTAGGCGTAGCAAAAGTGCCTTGCACTGTGATGCTCAACTCTTAATGAATCAATGAAAGATTTCACATCATCTTCAGACTTCACCGGTACAGCATAGCCAAAATGTTTAGACCTCTTTGACTTAAAAAGCCCTTCAGATCTCCCTTTCAGAGACAGATATGAGTCTGTCTCCATGATTTAGGATATAGGATTTAAGCTTACAGAAAACACAGTTATACTGTGAACGTCACGGCCAAAAAAGAATTTGTCAAGAGCTGCTTGAATATTTGGTGCGCTGAAGTATGAAGTGTGTAAATCGGTTGAATTTAGTTCACGCCATTGGATGGTGTAAGTGCATTCTTTAGCCTTGTGCTCTCTTATGTAATCAAGAAGAGATTCTAAAGCTTGCTGCCTAAAAGCTCCTCGAGCTTTATGGAAAAGGAATTTCTGCCCGTGATGTGAGCTAGTTGTCACTAAAGCTACTTCGATGACGCCTGCAAGCCGTTCTTCAATAAATTCAATTTGATGAATTCCGAAATAACCCCTTATCTCATTCTCAATCCTCTCAGTGTTCTCACTATTTGCAATCATTATTACCCTTCAAAACAAAGTGAAACTATGTATGATCTCGTTTTAAGTCCTTCTATAGGATTTGTATAATCGTTGTTGTCTTGTATTAAAACATCCCTTAAACCCAATTCAGTTTTAACCTCAATGGCAAATTTGAAAAATGGTAAGAATATGTCTATTCCAGCACCCAGGTCAACAGAGTAATTACTTGACTCAATCCTCAAGATGTCATCGTTTTCCAGCTGTTGATTTACTGATTCCTGTGACTGCATGTCCTTGCTGTATTTAGCTCCAACTAACGCATAGGCGGCAAAATTTGTCAACCTATCTGTTCTTATTTTAAGTAGGAGAGGGATGTCAAGGTTTACAGCCTCTGTTCTCTTCAAAGTGTTTTTTGTGTCGTCCTGGAAAGTGTAGTTTAAACCTCTATCCTGAAAGCTTAACCCAGGAACAAATCTCAACCTTAAGTGCCTTGAAATTTTTGCTGATCCTAGTAGAGCTAAATTGAAGCCTGCTTGTGGAGCATTAGAAACACTCATTAGCCCAGATTCCATTGTAGTATCTCTTAGATTAAAAGAAAAATCACTTTTGTTACCACTCAGGATAAACCCAAAATGGAAAATCTTATTATCAAAGGATGCTAGGTTTTTGCGACCAATTTTTTGGGCACATACATCACTGCTGAGGCTTAGACCAATTGCTAAGAGAATTCCGGCTAAAATACCTTTTGTTATGCCTTGCATGACGTCTAAACGCTTTCGTTTTTGCTTTGTTGCGTAAACCAAACCTTAGTCCAAAGAAAACTAGCAATGAGCGAAATAAAAAGCCCAATCACTAGATAAGCCATCATTGTTAGTGATGTTTGGATTCCAAGTGAGAAAATTAATTCTATGCTTTCTGTTTCTTTTGCTACCCATTCCTCTAGGCTTAGGCCATTAAGCGCTGGGTTTTCTTCAACAAACACAGCGTATTCTTCCTCTGATCCAAATGCATTTTTCTTTTCATAAATGCGCTCTTCCAGTCTTTTCGTAGTGATGTCTTGGATTAGATAATGATGCCAAAACGCTATTGCCATTGTGGCTACAACAGAATAAACCAAAACTTTTTTAGCAATCATCTTAAAAGCATCGATGAAATCTGGTGTTTGGTTTAATGTCCTAATACCTGTAATTACGCATAACACAGCAATCACAATCATTGCTGTATAGTTGTAAATAATACCTGCTAAAAAGGATGTCTCAAAGGATGCATTCCCAAGCAAAAAGTATTTTAAACCAATCCATCCAAGGATTAAGAATAGAATATGTATTAACCTCATAGAGGATTATCCATTCATAGAGTTCAAGAACTCTTCGTTAGACTTTGTACCTTCTAATCTGTCTTTCACAAATTCCATAGCTTCAACAGCATTCATGTCGGCTAGGTGCTTCCTTAGAATCCAAATTCTCTGTAGAGTCTCTTTGTCAAGAAGCAAGTCTTCACGTCTTGTGCCAGATGAAAGAATGTCAATTGCAGGGTAGATTCTACGGTTTGCAATTCGCCTATCAAGCATAAGTTCCATGTTACCTGTTCCCTTGAATTCCTCAAAGATCACTTCGTCCATCTTAGATCCAGTGTCAACAAGAGCAGTTGCAATTATTGAAAGTGAACCTCCGTTTTCAATGTTTCTAGCTGCTCCGAAGAAACGTTTTGGCTTTTGTAGAGCATTAGCTTCTACACCACCTGATAGAATCTTTCCTGAAGAAGGGCTCACAGTGTTGTATGCTCTTGCTAAACGAGTAATAGAGTCCAAAAGGATGCAAACGTCGTGACCACACTCTACCATACGTTTTGCCTTTTCTAATACTAGGTTGGCAATTCTTACGTGTCTATCAGCAGGCTCGTCGAAAGTAGAAGCAATTACTTCGCCATTTACGCTACGCTTCATGTCAGTTACCTCCTCAGGACGCTCATCAATTAGAAGTATGATAAGGTAAACCTCAGGGTGGTTAATTGAAATTGAGTTAGCAAGATCCTTTAAAAGAGTAGTTTTACCAGTCTTAGGTTGAGATACAAGCATTCCTCTTTGGCCTTTACCAATAGGAGAGAAGAGGTCCATAAGTCTCATAGAGGTGTTACCTCTAGTGTTGCTAAGATTGAACTTCTCCTGAGGGAATAGTGGAGTTAAGTATTTAAAAGGAACTCTATCTCTAATCCAATCAAGAGATCTTCCGTTAACAGACTTAACACTGATTAGTGGGTAGAATTTCTCTCCTTTTCTAGGAGGGCGAATTCCAGCAACAACTGTATCCCCGTTCTGAATACTGAACTCCTTCATTTGCTTTGGAGTTACGTATACGTCGTCTGGAGAATTTAAATAGTTGTAATCGGCTGATCTTAATATACCAAACCCTTCTTGCTGCACTTCCAATACTCCTTCAACTTCAACAAGGTTGTCGAAATCATAACCGTGTTCTTCAGGTTCGCTAAGGTATCTGTCGTGCTTATCTCGTCTATTTCTGTTTCTATTTCTATCGTTTCTGTCGTTGCGATCCCCTCTGTCGTTGCGATCATTCCTTTCTCCTCTGTTGTTTCTGTCATTTCTGTCGCCTCTATTATTTCTGTCTCCTCTTTCAGATTTGTCAGATTTTTCTTTGCGATCACCTCTGTTATTTCTAGAAGGTTTTTCTCCTTGATCAGAGTTGTCTTCACTTTCTTTTCTTCTTCTATCCCTACGGTCGCGCATTGATTCACCAGATTTGCCATCTGATTTGTCATTTCGAGTTTTCTTAGTCCTACGTTCTTTAGAATCGTCGCTTTCTTTAGAAGAATCTTTAGCCTTTGAAGCTTTAGGCTTAGAAGGCTTCTTTTTATTGTTACTAGGTTGAGGTCTTAGAGCCTGTTCGTCTAAGATCGCATACACTAAGTCTTGTTTTTTGAGTTTGTCAACACGCTTGATCTCAAGTGTTGTTGCTATTTCTCTAAGTTCGGCAACTTTTTTGCCGTTTAATTCAATGATGTCGTACATCAGAAGTAAATAAAATTTTACGGGGAAAAAATTGTCTTCAGTCTTGATCTAAATCAACTCCTCGTTGAAGACTTCACAAATATACACTCTTTCTTTTTATTTCAATCACTTCTAGGTCTTTAACTCCCTTTTGGGTTAGCTTAAACCTCATAAGTGTTCTTACAGCGTGATTTCCGTAAAGGCCTGCTGCACCAGGATTAAGGTGTAGTCCTTCAAATTCTTGGCAACTCTTTGCAATTAATATATGGCTATGGCCACAGATAAAGATGTTTGGTTTGGTTTCCTTGAGTTTAGATAATATTCCAGATGCAAATTTGGGTGGGCGTCCGCCGATGTGGGTGATCCAGATGGTTTGGCCTTTCAATTCAAAATTTAGATCGCGAGGGAATTCAGCTCTTATGTCAGCCCCATCAATATTTCCATAAACAGCGCGTAAAGGAGCTATTTCAGCTAAAGTATCTGTCACTTCAAGACTCCCAATGTCTCCAGCATGCCAAATCTCATCGCAATTATCCAAATGCTTGAGAACTCTTTCATCTATGTGACTGTGAGTGTCTGAAAGAAGGCCTATCTTCATAGCACTAAATGTCGGAATAGCATTTGTATAAATTGTACCTCATGCATAAGAACTTACTAACTCTTTTATTTACGTTTTGTGTAACTGCTTCTTCCTTAGCTCAAGTAAGCAAAGGGGCTTTAAAAGCATATGATAGAGCTATTAATTCATATATGGCTAGTGATTACGAGATGGTCATGTATGAATTAGATAAGGCAATCAAAAAGTCCCCCAATTTTGCTAAGCCCTATTTTATGAAGGCACAGGTAATGAGAGACCAAAAAAGGTTTGGCTTTGCTATTGACCATCTTAAAAAAGGTTTGGCCATTGATGATTCAGAATACTATACGGGTTGGTTCGAGTTGGCTGAATTGTGCTGGGGAGAGGGTCTATATGAGGATGGAAAGATTGCCATTGAAACTTTTAAAGATTCTAAGGGATATGCAAAATTTATAGAAGACTCAACACTAATACATCATTATGTCAGAGTTAAAGAAGGATTGGATTACTCTATTCAACACATGAATGATGAGGGCAATTTTGACTCTCATAAACTAGGAGAAAATATCAACACTGAATTTCCAGAGTATTATCCATCCTTAAGCCTTGATAATAAAATCCTCATTATGACTAGGCGCTATAGACCTGTAGGTTATAAAGTTGAGCAGGAGGACTTTTATATTTCAAAATGGAGCAATAGGTTAAACGATTGGGAAAAGGCTCAACCCATCCCTGGCATCAACACCCCCGCAAACGAAGGTGCAGCAGCTATTTCAGGAGATGGCACCACCATAGTATTCACGGCATGCCAAGCTCCTGGTTTTGGTTATGGAAAAAGAGAAGGCAAGGGAAGCTGCGACCTATTCGAAAGCACATTCGACATAGAAAAGGGTAGGTGGTCTATAGGCACCAACCTCGGCGCGCCAAACTCAGGAAAATGGGAAAGCCAACCAACACTTTCGGCAGACGGAAATTTCCTAGTTTTTGCGAGAGCTAAGCACTCAAGGGGAGTTGGTAGTGATTTGTTTGGTAGCTATAGAAACAGCGATGGCACTTGGGCCAACCCATTCAGATTACCGGGAGAAATAAACACCCCATTTGAGGAAGAAAGCCCGTTTTTACATCCAGACGGAAAAACGCTGTATTTCAGTAGTAACGGTCATCCTGGGATGGGAGGGCTCGACTTATTCGCTTCAACATTACAAGATGATGGAACGTGGGGTGAGCCGATTAACTTAGGTTATCCTTTAAACACCCACGACGACGAAAACAGCTTGATTGTTGAGCCAGCTGGAGACTTTGCAATATTTGCTTCCGACAGAGAAAATATAACTGGAGACATGGACCTTTGGAGGGTTCGATTAAGAGAGGAGGTGAAACCTGAGGCTGTTGGAGTGCTTGGAGGAATGGTAGTAGACAATGCAACAGGCAAAATGCTTGAAGCAACTGTTATGCTATTAAACGCTGAAACAGGTGAGCTTGTAGCTAGCGTAGAATCTATGGATAACAAGGGATTCGTACTTCCTTTACCAGCTGAGGGTCATTACAGTTTTGAGGTAGATAAAAAGGGTTACCTATTCAAAATAGTTGATTTCCAAATGAAGGGGCTAGAGGATCAATTTGTAGAAGTGAGATTAGACCAAATCAAGTCAGGAGCTTCCATTGACTTAAACACTATCAGATTCGAAACCGGATCTTCAGAATTGTCAGAAGGATATCAGGCTGACCTAGTTAGATTGGTTAACTGGTTAGAGGTCAACCTGGATTTTAAAGTTGAGATCATAGGACACACAGATAACGTAGGATCTGATGAAAGCAATCGATTATTGAGCTTGAATAGAGCTCGAGTAGTGAGGGACTTCCTAACTACTGCAAAAATCTCAGGAGATAGATTAACTATTTCAGGCGAAGGAAGCTTATCACCTGTTGCTAGCAATGAATCAGAAGAAGGGAAAGCGAAAAATCGAAGAGTTGAAATTCTGATCGAGTAATAATCTTAAAGAAGCGTAAATGGTTCTTGGCGGAGCAGGATTGTAATAATTTCCTCCGAACCCATTGATGTTGGGGAAGTCACTGTATTTAGTGTCGAGTATGTTTCTAATGCCAAATTCGAAACTGCCTCTATTTTCTAATTCTGCTCCTAAGCTTACATCCAATACTGTGTAAGGATCGAAAGTGACTGAGTTGTCGTTTACAATCACCGTAGGCCCTACGTTTCTTAATTCAGCATTTATTCCGACGTTGTTTTGAGAAATTCTCAAAACAACTCCGGCGATATAATCTGGAGTTCCAGGAATATGATAGCCAGCATGTTCAGTATTTACACCAAACTCGTGATTAGTTAGCGTAGCATACCCTCTAGCATTTAAGTGTTTTGAAGAATATCTGATTTCAGTTTCTAAACCATTCATTTGTAAACCTCCATCTACATTTTCAAATGCAACCGCATCATTATCCTGGGTAACCTGCATAATTGCATGATTTACTATTTGAGAATACAGAGTCTGTTTGATGGTCAGTTTTTCACTCAAGTAGTATCTGTAGCCTAGCTCTATACCTCTTGATTTTTCGCTATCTAAATCAGCAGGGATATTTGTATCTGGATCTACCAATTCAAATGCTGTAGGGTCGCTAAAACCTGTGCTTACGTTTGAGAATAAACTTAGGTTGTCCTTCAGAGCCCAGGAAACACCTAGCCTAGGCAAAAATGAAGTTTCAACTTTTTCGACGTTGTATTCTGTTGATGGTCCAGTCTCACTATAAATTTCTCCAAAAGTATTTCTTGACCTTCTGTTTGCGCCAATTTGTGCTACAGCTCTGAATTTGTTGTTATCTGTTAGTGTAAGACTCGAACTCAAAAATGTTTGATCTGCATCTAGAACTAAATCATATCTAGTGAAAGATGAAGATGTAAACAATGGATCACGATCAATAAGTTCATAGCTGTCATTCAGGTGCATCACTGTTGCTTCAGTCTCTAGCATCCAAGAATTATCAAGTTCATATGATTTGTCATATGAAATTAATGCAGATAAACCTTGCCCGCTTTCATCCTTAAATCCATTGTAATACTCAGATGTACCGTATTGGTTTTCTTTTGTCGTCATACGACCAAGGAATGATCCTTTGATTGTCGCACCCTTTTCTGAAGTTGTTTGGTATTTATACCCCATTACAGTTCTAAACCTGCATACATTAGCGCCATAATTACCGCCTGGGCTTAGCTGAGGAGTATTGATGAATTCATCTTCATTAATTGCTCCAGGTAAAGCCCAATTCCCCATATACAACCCAAAAATCATTGTGTGAAGACCACCTTCAAAGTCAATGAGATTTGCTTTGAGATTTACTTGTGTTTTTTGATTCCACTCATACTCTCTATATCCAGGAGATTCTTGGAAGATAACATCTGCAGAGAATGATGCATTATTTGCGTTATAGTGAGATTTTGAGGAGAACCTAGTGTTGTAAATAGGGTTGGTGAATAAGTTAAATGTTGGCCTATTGTAGTTTATGTAGTTGCCATCATTCCCAGTTTCAGAAACCCTAAAATTTGATTCCGAATAAACTCGAGTAGTACTTGGTGTTGTAGTATTAGCTATAAACGCACCTCCATATGCACCTCCATAAGATGCAGCAGCAGGTCCAGTTACAACGTTCATGCTTTCAACTAATGAAGCATCTAACCACTCTATTGGTGAATTTCCGTCTGCCTCTGTGAAAACAAAACCGTCAATCAATAGCATTGAATTCCTTGTAGAATACGGAGATCTCAATGCAGACCCTCTTACATGAATTCTTCTAGATCCTCCCTCGCCGCGAGTTTCCATTTTAACTCCAGGAATAGAGTTTAATGCTCGGCTCATGTCTAAACTACCATGAGCTGTAATTGAACTAGAATCTATTTCGTGAACTACTCCAGTTACTAGTTTTTCAGGAGCTTTTAACCTAAATGCCTCTACTTCGGCTTCATCAATTTCAGTAGTCTGCGAATATGTACTGCTAATAATAGATGCTATACTAGCAAGGACAAGAAGTTTGCGCATTATTGTATAGTAAATGTTCTAGTGATATTTACTCCTTTATTCTGCAATAGAATGTAGTATGAACCATTTGAAAGAGAGCTGACATTTAGTACTTCTTTAGAGTTCATCAAACGACCTTCTCTGACAGTTTTTCCGCGATAGTTTATGACAGTGAATTCACCTCCGATAAGCTCTTCAGAAATTTCAATATTTACAACATCAGTTGCTGGAACAGGGTAAACTACAACATCTACTTCACCCTCTGTTAAATCATCAACTGAATCATTTGCGTCAGGTCTAAATTCCTTGATGATATTTGGTCCATAGCCAGGGTATTGAGGACCGTTGAATGCTAAGTAAATAGCACCAGTGTATGGATTCACAGCGACATCTCTGATTCTCTGATTGAACTCTGAAAAGTACTGATCCTCAGATTCTACAGACATCCCGTCATCACTCAAGTGAAGTATGCTTAACCTCTCATATTGCCCACTTAATCCTCCAAGAACAGACATCAAGATGCAGTTGTTCCAAGCTGGGATAGCAGGGTGGTTGTAGTACTCAATGCCATTAACTGCAACACAAGGAGCCCAAGCTCTTAGTGGTTCCATCACATTGTATTCCTCGCAGAAAGCGTTTTCAGAACCGTTACATGGTCCTTCAACTTCTGGCCATCCGTAGTTTCTGCTAGGTTCGATAATATTAAACTCATCCCAATTGCTTTGGCCGTGTTCAGAACTGTATATAGTTCCGTCAGGACCTAAGCATAAGCCTTGACTGTTTCTATGTCCCCAGCTGTATACGTAGCTGTTTGGGCCAAATGGATTGTCAGCAGGAATGCTGCCATCTAGGTTTAGTCTAAGTGTTTTTCCATTTAAATGGTCGAGATCTTGTGATGAATCACCACCGTCACCTATGTCTCCAGTAGTCATAAGAAGAGTGTTATCAGGAAGAACTAAAAGCCTAGAACCGTTATGAATACCACCCGCGTCAACGGTTAACAAAACTTCCTCATTCACTAATTGTGAACCATTCCAATCAAATACACTAAGCTTTTCATTTGAATTACTCCAATTTGAGCCAGAACAGTAAACTAGATAAACCTTTTGATTGTTTTCCCAATCTGGGTGGAATGCCATTCCTAGTAATCCTGGCTCAGATCCATTTCCGCCAAATACATCAAGCTCTAAGATTACTTCATAAGAACCTGTCTCAGGATTTATTCGTACAACATCTCCAGGTCTTGTAGTAGACCAAAGCATATCATCTGGTCCCCATTGTATATCCCAAGGAATTTGAAGGCCAGTAA
>MDTD01023914.1_pt1 | contig 14412 bp, 9 predicted proteins | sample 811221 | NCBI WGS metagenome assembly MDTD01 (sample SAMN05326646, study PRJNA326480) | marine metagenome | isolation source: seawater | place: Pacific Ocean: South West | collected 2011
CACTGGTAATGTTTCGAGCCGCGACCGAGAGCTTGCCACGCGCCATGAAGAGGTTGACGCGGAAGCGGTTCTTGTCGGTGTAGTCGTACGCGAAGTCGACCGAGCCGAACTTGTGCAAGTCCTCCAGCTGCTCCTTGGTCAGGATGTGCTGGGCGATCTGCCAGAACTCTTCCTGGCTCACGGGTTCGGTGTTCAGCGGCTTGAGTGAGCCGCGAACGCGAACCTTGGGCTGCTGCCCCGACTTCATGATGAGGTCGGAACTGTCGAGCTTGATGGTGGCTTTCAGGAAATCACCCCAGCGGGTCGCGTGGGGGTCCTGCTTCTTCATGGCGGGCATTGCCACGTGTCCGACGGCTGTTGCATCGGAATGGACTTCGCTCTCAACACTCATCTTGCGAACTTCCTCTTTGGTGGTCACCGATCCCGGCCCGGCCGGTCGGCAAGTCGGCGTGCATCGCGCAGGCCTCGGGTGGTCCCCGACAGGATTCTGCTGCGCAGCCCCCGCCCCGTCGGTTCCACGGCTACACGATATCCGCTGGAGCCGATCCATGCGTCCCATTCGGGCACGGATTGCCCATGAATATGACCGCCTCGCCCGGCTCCGACAACCCGGAATGAAACAGGCCCGGCGGTGTGCCGGGCCTGGTCTGGTTCAGTTCGGTTGGAGGGCTCGTCAGTTCGAGCCGGCGGCCTTGGCCGCTTCCTCGGCGTTTTCAGCATCCTCGGCGCCGTGGCCAAGGAACTTGGACTCCAGCTCGCGGCGGATCTTCTCCATCGCCTTGTTCTGGATCTGACGCACACGCTCCTTCGTCACGCCGATGATCTGGCCCACCTGCTCGAGTGTCATCGGCTTCTCTTCGCCCGATTCCAGCCCGAAGCGGTGCTCGATCACCGTCCGCTCGACATCCGTGAGGTCCGCCCGGTTGGCCTGGACGATCTCACGCACCTCGGCAGCCGTGTCCTTCTCGAAATCGGCCCGCTTGGTCTCGAGGAAGTTCGACTTCTCGAGCTTCGGGTCGAAGTCCGTCGGGAACCGCTGGCGGTACTTGCTCAGCTTCATGCCCTGACGGCTGAAGGCCTTGAGGATCGCTCGACACGCGTAGGTCGAGAACTTGTACCCGCGGCCGGCGTCGAACTTGTCCACCGCGCGGAGCAGGGCCATGTTGCCCTCGCTCACGAGGTCGGCAAAGTCCACCTCGCTCATGCGGGTCCGCTTAGCCATCGCCAGAACCAGCGCGAGGTTGGTCTCGGCGATCTGCTCACGGATCCGCTCGGCCCGGCGGTGCCAGCTCAGAATCGACTCCGCCTGCTCAGCAGTGGGGACGTGCCCCGGCTGGCTGCGGACTTCCTTCTGGAGCTTGTTCACCGTGTAGCGGGCGTAGTTGAACTGGTGGAAGAGGATCCGCTCCTCCGCACCCGTCAGGATCACCTGCTGGCTCGACTTGATCGTCCGGCTCCGGCTGGCGGAACTCAGGTCGTCCATCACCGGGTGGTACCACGTCGTGTCGGGCTTCTGGACGTCGGGGACCTCGTTGTAAATCTTCGCCTCCGCGTCCTCCTCGTAGAAGACCGGAGAGTCGATGAAGTCCTGCTCGCCCTGAAGCAGACGCTGCAGCAACCGCTCGTCAGCCGGGCTCAGCTTGCGCGTGACCTTCCGGCTGCTGGCCGAGCCGGGCGTCGTGGCAACACGGACGCGGTGACGGCGTCGGACTTGCTCAAGCGGGCTGGGTGTTTTGTGCTGGACACGTGTCATTCGAGTGCGTTCCTTGCGTTCTTCTACCGCTTCGGCCACGGGCCGATTCGGCGTCGTTCATTCCTGGTGGGTCATGAATCCGATGCGTGCCTGTCGCGGGGCACTGTCCGGGCTGCTCTCGGCTGGTCCCCCTGGTTGCGGGGAATGACGCAGGCACAGCTACCCTTCAGACCGGCCGTCTCATGCCGAGACGCCGATCGCCGGTTTCAATTTCCCTATGTTGTACGCCTAAGCGATCAAAATGGTTTTTGATGCCCGTAAATTAGGGGACATCCCTCACGATCGCCGTCAGCCCCACAGTCGCCCGATCCCTCAGATGAGAAGGTCCAAGCTCCGCTTTGGCCTATCCAACAGAATTCGAATTTTCGTCCTGAGACGGCAATTCAGGCGTTCCATGCCCATATACCGGCTCGGCGGGGTCCACATTGACCCTGCCATTGAGAGCACCTACGTTTTATCGGTCGGAAGAAAGAGGTTTCCGTGGAGAAAGCACCCATTCACCGACGCACGTTCTGCACGCTAATCGCTGCTGGAACGGCTGTCAAGCTGTTCCCACGCTCTGCATACGCACAATCAATACAATACCCCAGTTCCACATTTTCGGGTACCATTCGGTCCGATCAGGACCAATCCGATTTGAAAGGTCGCACCATGCCCTTCACACTTCCCGATTTGCCGTACAGCTACGACGCCCTCGAGCCCGTCATCGATGCGCGGACAATGGAAATCCATCACTCCAAGCACCACCAGGGGTACGTGACCAAGGCCAACGATGCGCTCAAGGGCACAGCCTTTGAAAACGAGACCGTCGAGACCGTCCTGACGAAGCTCGCAACCGTCCCCGACAATGTCCGCAACGCCGTCCGCAACAACGCCGGCGGGCACGCCAACCACAGTCTCTTCTGGGAGATCATGGCGCCCAAGGGCGAGGGCGGCGAACCCAGCAAGGGCCTCATGGACGCCATCGTCAAGAGCTTCAACTCCTTTGACGCCATGAAGCAGAAGTTCTCCGACGCCGCTGCCACACGCTTCGGCTCGGGCTGGGCCTGGCTCGTCGTCCGTGACGGCGAACTCGTCGTCGGCTCCACACCCAACCAGGACTCGCCCCTGCTCGGGCAGGACATGAGCGAGTTCTACGGCACCCCGATCCTCGGCCTCGATGTCTGGGAGCACGCCTACTACCTGAACTACCAGAACAAGCGCCCCGACTACGTCAGCTCGTGGTGGGACGTCGTCAACTGGAACAAGGTCTCAGAGCTGTACGAGGTCGCCATCGCCTGATAAGGCGCCCACGCGCATGACCGATCAGCCCAAACCTCCCGGCCCCAGCCTGCGCAAACGCGTGCTGCTGACGCTGTACCTCATGCTGCCGTTCCTTGTGCTCGCGACGCTGATGTACGTGCTCGCGTTCCAACTGCAGAAGCAGGGGGCCTCTCTGGGCGACAGACCAGCGCAGTCAACATCCAAGTAAAAGTGGCGGAGGCTTCCAGCCTCCGCTGTCTTATGTGCTCAGGTCAATGCTGAGGCTGGAAGCCTCCGCCACTGTGTGGTCTTAGCCCTTTGCAAGCACGGAGAGCGGCCGATACCGCGCCTTGAGGATCTCGTTCGAGTCGGCGCTGAGCCAGTCCTCGAGAATCCCCGCGTAAACGCTGCGGAAGTCGATCTTGTACTTGAGGTCGCCGTTGTCGAGGTCGCGCAGCGACGGGTGATCGCCGATGACGCCCTGCCTGACCATCGGGCCGAAGAGGAACATCGGGGCAGCGGTGCCGTGGTCCGTGCCGCCCGAGGCGTTCTGCCCGACGCGCCTGCCGAACTCGCTGAAGCACATGGTCAGCACGCGGCCGTCGTTCTCCTGGCGTTTGAGATCGGTGTAGAACGCGCGGAGCGCATCGCCGAACTGGCGCAGCAGGTTCGCGTGGCTGCCGTTGACGTTGCCCTGACCGGCGTGCGTGTCGAAGCCGCCCATCGAGACGTAGTACACCCGCGTGTTGAGCCCGGCCCGGATCATCGACGAGACCATCTGGAGCTGCCGTCCCAGTTCCGTCGCGGGAAACTGCGTCATCGGTCGTTTGCTGACGGCTTTGCGGATGAGGTCACTCGAGACCTGCGCATCGAGCGCGGTCTTCATGAGAAAGTCCGCCATCGGGTGCTCGGACGATTCCTCGCTCGAGCCGCGCATCGTGAGCTGTTCATAGGGCTTCTCGAGCGAGTCGTGGATCTCCGAGCCCGTCCATCGGAAGAGATCCGCCGACTCGAACGCGACGGGCTTGATCCGACCGCCTTCCATCGCCAGCGGCGCGGTGCGTCCGATCGCTATCGCCGGCTGCGAGGGTGTTTCGCTCTCTTCTTGTCCCGATTCGCCCTTTCCAAAGCCGCAGCACTCGGAGTCGAGATACCGCCCGATCCATCCTGCGCCGGTGCCCGACGTGTCGGCGGTGTGCCAGACGTCCATCGACTGGAAGTGTGATCGGTTCGGGTTCGGATACCCCGTCCCCTGCACCAGCGCGCAGAGCCCATCGTCGTAGAGCGACTTGATGCCCTCCATCGCCGGGTGCAGCGCGACATCGCGCCCCCGGTCCAGATCGAGCGTGTTCTGCTTGGCGATGCCGATGGTGGGGCGGACTCGGTAGTAGTCGTCGTGCCCGACGGGGACAACGGTGTTCAGCCCGTCGTTGCCGCCACCGAGCTGCACGATGACGAGGATGCGTCCCTCATCGACACCCGGGATCGAGCTGAGCCCAAGGCCCGGCATGGGCATGCCCAAAGCCGAGGACTGGATGAAGCTCGGCACCGTCGCGGCCGCCGACGCGAACGCCAGCGATTTCCCCAGAAACAGGCGCCGTGTGTACGCGTTCACGCCCGTCGGATCGTTGTGCAGACTCATCGCGATTCCCTCATCAAAGGTGCCGAGCACCGGATGCCGAACCCTTGAACTAACACAGCTGATACTCCGGCATCGCGCTGATCAGGAGCAGGATCCCTGTCACCGTTTCCTTGTTGACGACGTTCTGATGCTGAGCCAGGAACGCGCGAAGCGTTTCCTCGGGCGAGCCCGACGACGTCCCGAGCGCAAAGCGCAGCAGATACTTCGTGACCGCGACCGGATCCCTGTCTGCGCCGGGCACCGCCTTGTCGAGCTGCCTGAGCAGGGGCATCGGGTCGTACGACTCAGTCTCGGCCAGCGCGTCGTAGCCCTGGGGCATCTTGCCCGTCAGCAGATACGCCAGAATATTCTGACGCACATAGAGCGTCGAGGTATTGATCCACGTCCGCCCGCCGTCCCAGCCCTTGACGCTCGGCGGGAAGAAAATGTTCTGCCCCATCAGATCGAGCGCATCGAGCAGCACCGACAGATCACGCACCGGCGTATTCAGCGATCGAACCGTGCCCACGATCAGGTCCACCGGGCTCTTGATCTGCTCGCGCACCACAGCGTCCGAGTAGAAGTGCTCGCTCAGGAACAGCTCGCGCAGCGCCGGCTTCACCTCGAAGTTTGCCCGGCGCATCGCGCGCTCCATATCGGAGATCATCCGCGCCGGCTCCTTGGGCAGGTCACGCTCGCGCGCGGTGATGTCGATCTCCGTCGCGAAGAAGTTGTAGAACTTCCGGCAGATAAACACCGACGCCGCCCGCTGCGAGAGAATCGCCTTCACAAAGCCGTCGCCATCGAGATTCCCGCTCACACCCAGGATCGTCTTGCGTCCCGTGTCGTGGTTGTTCGCGATGAACTCGAACGAGTCGTCCCGGAACGAATAGCCCGTCAGCGCCCGCGCGCCCTCCTTGATATCACGCTCGGAGTAGTTGCCCAGCCCGAGGCTGAACAGCTCCATGAGCTCACGCGCCAGGTTCTCGTTTGGCTGACCCTTTCGGCTGTCGTTGTTGTCGAGGTAGGCCAGCATCGCCGGGTCGCGGATGATCGCATAGAGCAGCTTACCGAAGTTCCCCGCCGCGTGCGTGCGGAAGAGCTGGTTCTGCATGTACATGTGGTAGCTGTTCTCGATCGTGCGGAAGCTCGTGGCAAAGTGGCCGTGCCAGAAGAGCGTCATCTTCTCCTCGAACGGGCGGGGCGAGGAGATCATCCTGGCGAGCCACCACTTCTGGATCTCGCGCATCTGACGCCGATCGTTCCGCTCGGCTTGCTGTTGTCGCAGCCGCAGCTGCGCGAGCGCATCTTCATCGCCCCGGCTGCGCGCATTGACGAACATCCGGCGCTCGTCGGCGGAAACCGGCCGGATGATGTCGCGGTCGAATCGATCCGGCAGCGGGCGGTCCGGGTCGGGCACGTCCTCATAATTCAGGATGTAATCGACCGCTTTCTCAGCGCCCCAGTCCGCGAGCACCCGTATCTGGTCGGGCGTCCCGCCAAAGCCGGCGCGCAGCAGGAGATGCCGCGCCTGGTCGTACCCGAAATCCACGTCCCTGATGCGTCCCTGGTTCATGCGCAGACCTTCCCGGGCGGATGCACGACGACCTCCATCGACTCACGCCCAGCCTAACGCGCCCATCGGCACCGGATTGCACAAATTCAGGCCGATTCGCCCGAAGGCCGCACTCTCCGGACCCATACCGCTGCAAGGGCCGAGGCCATCAGCAAACACGCCCCGAGAAGCTGGTGGGCCGTCGCCACCAGCACATTGGCCAGCGGCACGGGCGGAGCCTCGGCGAGCTCGTCGTGCATCACCACCCGGTCCGAGGCCGCGTGGTCACTGAGCATCACGAACGCTACGAGCCCGAGAACGACCTGCAAGCCAACGCCGTGCATCATGAACGTGCCGACTTTCTTCAGTGTCCGGTTCCCGCCCGATTCCTTGGCGATCTTCAAGAGACTGAACGCGGACATGAGCACGAACATGGTCGCGATGATGGCAAAGCCCGCGTGTGTCATGATCGCGTGCCCCGAGCCGAGGTGTCTGTACATCGCCGCGAGTATGAGCTGCAAAAAGAGCGCACCGATCGCGATATCCGTCCACTTGCGCGCATTGCGTGCAAGCTCAGGTTTCACATCGAGCCTGTCGCGCCATTTCTGCGTGAGCGTCGCCGCAAGAATCGCAGCACCGCAGAGGATGAACTGCGCGAGGATACCGTGGATGATGCCGAAGCCCGGGTTGATGTCCGTGACGCGGATAGCGCCGAGCACGCCCTGAATGCACACGCCGACGAAGACAACAATCGCGAGCGTCTTGGAGAGCTTGCTCTTCTTGCTGGCAATGACTGCGATCATGAGCACAAGCGTGGTCAGCCCGACGAGTGTGCCGAAGAGGCGGTGCGTGTGTTCGAGGAAGATCCGCGGGTCGGCCATGAGCCCGATCGGGTAGAGGAACATGTTCGAGCCGTAGGTCCCGGGCCAGTCGGGCACCGCCATACCCGCGCCGGCACTGGTCACCGCACCGCCGGCCGCGACCAGGGGCAACATCGAGGCCACCGCCGCGACGCCGAACGAAGCGATCCAGTCCTTGGGCCTGGCTCCCGGCTTGGCGAGTTTCTTCCCGATCAGCCCGCCGACGAGTCCGGCAACGAGGCTCACCGCCACGAATCCACCCACGATCAGGGCAGCGTCGGGGCGGACTTTGGCGTTCTCAGCGTCGGCGGGGGTCGCGCCGGCCTCGGTGAGCTGATTCCCCAGAAGAAGCAGGTTCACCGCCGCGCTCACCAGCCCCGCGATCACCCCGACCGCCACCGCCCGCCTCCCGGCAGCCTTGCTCTTCATCGCGATCATCGCCACCAGCACCACCAGCAGCAGGGGGCCGGCCACGGGCGTGGGGACACGTAAACCCGGCAGGTGCAAGGGGTACCAGACGAGCCACATCGCGATCGCAGCCATGAATCCGACCGTCACCCCGGGCCAGAGCGGCCCATTCGAGTCAGTTTCCTGTTTCACAGAAATCGCATCGGTGGGGTCAATTGACATGTCGGTTCGCTCCGAATCGGGTTTCCGAGGCCTGACAAGCGATTGAGAATGGGTCTCAACTGTGCCGCAGGACTCTGGATGCCTTGACAGGATACGCTCTGAGTGGAGAAATTTCGGCCATACGAGAACGCCATAGGCCGATATCAGGTCTTGGCGCTCAGAGTCGGTTTCGCCCCGGGGACGCTCGGGGCCCAAAGCAGGGCGGGGGCCCATCGACTGCTCCACGACGCAGCGACGGGCGGAGGACATTCCTCATGTCAAACATGCTGTTCCCACGCTGGATGAACGCGCTCCCAACCGTTGCCGCTATCGGCGCGGTCGGCGGGCTCACAACCGCGGCCCTTGGCACGTGGTACTGGGCCACGCCCGAGTTCTGGGAGGTGGGCTACATGCCCACCCAGCCGGGCACCGGGTTCAACCACCAGATCCACGCGGGTCGTCTCGGCATGGACTGCCGCTACTGCCACACCAATGTCGAAGATTCACATTGGGCCAACATCCCGACCGTCAACACCTGCATGGGCTGCCACACCGAGGGCAAGCTCGCGCAGCAGTTCGACCCGGGCGAGAAGGTCGCGTTCGTGCGTGAGGCTTACGCCGCCGACCAATCGATCCCGTGGCGACGGATCCACAAGCTGCCCGACTACGTGGGCAACTTCCCGCACCACATGCACGTCGACGCCGGCGTGAGCTGCTACTCGTGCCACGGCCAGATCCGCGGCATGCCGGTCGTGTATCAGGACCAGAGCCTGAGCATGGGCTGGTGTCTCGACTGCCACCGCAACGTCGAGGACAACATCGTCGGCCCGAGCAAGGTGACGGACCTGGTGTGGGTCGAGGAACACCTGAAGGAACGGGCCCGGGGCGCCGACAACGCCACGCCCGAGGCCAAGCGGATCATCGAATCTCTCAAGAGCAGCGTCGCCGAGGGCGGCCCGCAGAACTGCGGCGCCTGCCACCAGTGATCTCTGCATCGAACGTCGGAACCAGATCGACACGCCCGCCGGGGGCGACTGACAGGAAACAGCGACCATGAGCCGAGTAGACCAGTGCCCATCGACGGTCGGGAAGAAGGATCCAAAGCAGGATCGCGCTTCCACGGTCAACGGCAACGCACAGAAGCTCTGGCGGAGCGTGGACGAATTCGCCGCCAACGACGCGGGCGAGTTCCAGTCGTTCCTCAGCCGGGAGTTCCCCGCCGGGGCGAGCGAGCTGATGGCTTCGAGCCGCCGCACGTTCCTCCAGTTGATGGGCGGGGCGATGGCGCTCGCCGGTGCCGCGACGATCCCCGGCTGCCGCAGGCCCGACCACAAGATCATGACCTACTCGCGCAACGTCCCGAGCGACGTTGTGCCGGGCAAGGCGCTCTACTACGCCACCAGCATGCCCCTGCCGGGCGGCGGCGCTGAGGGCCTGCTCGTCAAGACCAACGAGGGTCGCCCGACGTTTGTCGAGGGCAACCCGCTCCACCCGCTCAACCAGGGCAAGAGCTCGGCCTGGTCCAACGCCAGCACGCTGAGCATCTACGACCCCGAGCGTCTCAAGTACCCCGTGATGCGCGAAGGCCAGGGCGACAACGCCCGCCAAGCCGTCGCGACCTGGGATGACTTCCGCGCCTGGAGCGCATCGCACTTTGCCGAGTTCGATTCGACCAGCGGCAACGGGCTCGTGTTCATCGTCGACAAGAAGACCAGCCCGACGCGCGACGCGATGCAGGCACAGATCGCCGCCCGTTGGCCTCTGGCGCAGTGGATCTCCTACGACCCGACCGGCCCGGACAACCGAGCCGCGGGCCTCCGCATGGCCTTCGGTCAGCCCAAGCGTCAGATCCTGAGCCTCGAGAACGCCGACGTCGTCTTCGGCTTTGCCAGCGACGACCTCGACAAGGGCATGAGCGCCCTGCGCAACGCCCGCGGCTTCGGCGCCGCCCGCCGGATGCGCACGACCAACGACCACATGTGCCGCGTCTACGCCGTCGAGGGCAACTACACCCCGATGGGTGCCGTCGCGGATCACCGCTACGCCCTCGCCCCGTCGCGCATCCCCGCGGCCGTGGTTGAGCTGGCACGGATCATCATCGACAGCGTCGGCGGCGCGGGCTCGCTCGCCGATGCCGTCAGCTCGTTCGACACGCGTGGCGAGATCTCGCCCAAGCTCCGCGAGATGCTGGAAGTCGCAGCCGACGACCTCATCAAGGCCCGGGGCAAGGCGATCGTGACCGCGGGTCAGGATCTGCCCGCCGAGATCCACGCCCTCGTCGCCGCGATCAACCAGGTGCTCGGCGCACCGGGCAACACCGTCTCCTACGTCCCCGCCGGGGCCGAGGAAACCCGCGACGGGCTCTCGGATCTCGCCGAGATGATCGGCACCATGCGGGCCGGCCGCGTCAAGACCTGCGTCTGCGTCGAGACCAACCCCTGTTACGACACGCCGACGGCTCTCGGATTCGCCGAGGCCTTCGAACGCGTGACCAACCGCATCGTCCTGAGCATCGGCCCCTCCGAGACCGCCGCCAAGGCGACCTGGCAGCTCAACGCAGCCACCTTCCTCGAGTCTTGGGGCGACACCGAAGCCGACGACGGCACCATCGCACCCATCCAGCCCATGATCGCGCCGCTCTACGACGGCGCACTCAGCGACATCGAGCTGCTCGCCCTCATCGCCGAGAAGCGCAGCCCGGACGACTACACCCGCCAGCCCGCGGGCTACGACGTTGTCCGCAGCGTCTGGCAGGGGCGCTTCGACTGGTCCGACTTCGAGAAGTCCTGGCGCCGCGCTCTGCACGACGGCTTCGTCGCCGGCACCTCCAACCGCGGGAACAACGGCGGGCAGGCCGCAAGCTCGCTCTACGCCAATGTCGCGTCGGTCCTCGGCTCGGCCGCGGTCGGCGTGAACCCCTCGAGCGATGCACTCGACGTCGTTGTCACGACCAACAACATGTACGACGGGCGGTTTGCCAACCTGCCCTGGCTTCAGGAACTCCCCCAGTTCGGAACGACCGTTGTGTGGGACAACCCCGCCCTCGTCAGCCCGAAGACCGCCGAGAAGCTGGGGCTCGAGCCCGACCCGTACACCGTCAAGGAGCCCAAGGCCCAGATGGCCAAGGTCACCGTTGACGGCCGCTCTGTCGAGGTGCCCGTGTGGGTCATGCCGGGCATGGCCGACAACACGATCGTGATGTTCCAGGGCTACGGCCGCCGCGAAGTGGGCGTTATCGGCGCGGGCGTCGGCTTCGACGTCCAGCCCATCCGCGACCTCACTGGCGACCGCGTTTACACCGGCGCCAAGGTCGAGCCGGCCAAGGGACGCTACCCGATCTCCAGCACCCAGAACCACTGGTCCATGGAGTCACGCACTTCCATCGTCCGAAACGTCGACCTCGACGCCTACCTGCGTCACGGCGACGTGAAGGAAGAGAAGATCGGGCACTACGGCAAGAAGACCGAGCTCAACTTCGGTGAGAAGCTCGGCGAACTCAGCCACACGCCGCCCAACGAATCGATCTACGAGAACCCCTTCAACGAGTCCCGCGCCGAGCCGGCACCGGGCGCGCCCTACACTGTCGGGCCGCAGTGGGGGATGAACGTCGATCAGGGCACCTGCATCGGCTGCGCGACATGCACCATCGCCTGCCAGGCGGAGAACAACATCCCCGTCGTCGGCAAAACCGAGGTCCGCAAGGGCCGTGAGATGACATGGATCCGCGTCGATCGCTACTTCACTGGCTCAGACATGAACGAGCCGGGCGTCATGCACCACCAGCCGGTCATGTGCCAGCACTGCGAGAACGCACCCTGCGAGACCGTCTGCCCCGTCAACGCCACGACCCACGGCCCCGAAGGCCTCAACTACATGGTCTACAACCGCTGCATCGGCACGCGGTACTGCGCCAACAACTGCCCCTACAAGGTTCGCCGGTTCAACTTTTTCGACTACGCGACGAAGAAGACCAAGGGCGGCTACCGCTCCGAGTTCCCCGAGGGCACGCCCAAGCCGGAGAACATCAACCTCATCCCGCCTCGCCTCCGCGAGAAGGTCGAGGAGATCCAGAAGCTGCGCAACAACCCCGACGTCACGGTCCGAAGCCGAGGCGTCATGGAGAAGTGCACCTACTGCATCCAGCGCATCAACGCCGCCCGCTACGAGATGAAACTCCAGGATCTCGACCACATGCCCGACGGGTTCTTCCAGACCGCCTGCCAGGCCGCGTGCCCGACCGGCGCGATTGTCTTCGGCGACCTGCTGGATGAGAACTCCGAGGTCGCCAAGGCCGCCGACGATGGTCGCAGCTACGGCCTGCTGGGCTACCTCAACACCCGTCCCCGCACCACGTACAAGGTCAGCCTCTCCAACCCCAACCCGCGTCTCCGCACGCCCGTCACCGATCCGTTCCACCACGGACACGACGACCACGGCTCGGAAGGCGATCACGGGGCCGAGGAAGGCAACGGCCACGCACTGTTCATCGATCCCCTCAAGAAGCATGACGACTCCGGCTACGCCGGCAGTCTCCGCGTCCTCGGCGCGGCCGTGGGAGTGCACGCATGAGCGTCATCAACCCCGACCAGATCAACGCAGAACGCCTGGCCGGCCTCCGGCGAGGGGCTGTCCGCTCGCCTGCCGATCCCACGCTGGGTGACGGCAGCCTCGTGGACGATCCCGCCCAGACCGCGCCGCTCGTTCTGAACAACCGATCCTTCCACGACATCACCGAGATCGTCGCGGGCTACTCAGAGAAAGCCCCGGGCTTCTGGTGGTTCCACGCACTCGGGTTCGCGGCCACGGTCGCCTCGATCGCCCAGATCATGATCCTCTACCTGATCATCACGGGCGTCGGTGTCTGGGGTCTCAACAACCAGGTCGACTGGGCGTGGGACATCACCAACTTCGTGTTCTGGATCGGTATCGGTCACGCCGGAACGCTCATCTCCGCGATCCTCTGCCTACTCAAGCAGCAGTGGCGCACGGCGGTGAACCGAGCCGCCGAGGCGATGACGATCTTCGCCGTGATCTGCGCGGGCATCTTCCCCGGCATCCACGTCGGTCGCGTCTGGTTCGCCTGGATGCTCTTCCCGATCCCCAACTCCAACGCCATCTGGCCCAACTTCCGGAGCCCCTTGCTCTGGGACGTCTTCGCCGTTTCGACGTACGCGACCGTCTCGCTGCTCTTCTGGTACATGGGCATGATCCCGGACTTTGCGACCTTCCGCGACCGGGCCCACCTGCGTCTGCGTCAGAACAAGAGCAGGTTCGTCGAGCTGCGTTTCCCCGTCCCGCTGCCCCTGCCCACGATCAAGCTCCCCTGGCGGGGTGACCTCGTCCGGGCGTTCATCTTCGGTTTCCTCAGCCTCGGCTGGCGGATGAGCGGACGCCACTGGTACCGCTACGAGAAGGCCTACCTCATCCTCGCGGGCATCTCGACCCCGCTCGTGCTCTCGGTGCACTCGATCGTGTCGTTCGACTTTGCGACCTCGGTCCTGCCCGGCTGGCACACCACGATCTTCCCGCCGTACTTCGTCGCCGGTGCCGTGTTCGGCGGCTTCGCGATGGTGCTCCTGCTCATGATCCCGCTGCGAGCACTGCTGCCCAACTTCGCCGACCTGCTCACGCTGCGTCACCTCGAGAACATGGCCAAAATCCTGCTCGTCACGGGCATGATGGTCGGCTTCGCCTACTCGATGGAGTTCTTCATCGCCTGGTACGGCGGCAACACCTTCGAGTGGGACGCCTTCATCTACAACCGTGTCACTCCGAGCTGGGTCAGCGAACGCGGCGCACCATACTGGTGGGCCTACTGGGCGATGATCTCCTGCAACGTCATCTCGCCCCAGATCTTCTGGTTCAAGAAGATGCGCCGCAGCCCGCTGGCCATCTGGATCGTCGGCTTCTTCGTCACCATCGGCATGTGGTTCGAGCGATTCGTCATCATCGTGACGAGCCTCCACCGCGCGTTCCTCCCCGGTGAGTGGGGCATGTTCTTCCCGACTCCCGTCGATATCCTGACCTTCGTCGGGTCCTGCGGCATCTTCCTGACGCTCTTCCTCCTCTTCATCCGCTTCCTGCCCATCTTCCCGATCTCCGAGATCAAGAACGTCATCCCCGGCGCCAGCCCGCACGACTACCACGATCACGACGATCACCACGACGCGGGCGACCCCGACGCGCACCACCACAAAGGCCACGTCCAGGAGGCCAACTGACATGGCAAAGACCGTGTACAAAACCGAGTCGGGTGCGAACGTCTTCGGCCTGCTCGCCGAGTTCGCCAACCCGCACACCCTCTCCGAGGGCGCCAAGAAAGTCCGCGACGCGGGCTACCAGAAGTGGGACACCCACGCACCCTTCCCCGTCCACGAGATGGAAGAGTCGATGGGCATCGTCGGCAAAGCCATCGCACCGATGATGTTCGTCATCGGGTGCGCAGCCATCTGCGGCGCCGGCGGCGGCTACCTGATGCAGTACTTCATCAACGTCGACTACTCGATCATCGTTCAGGGCAAGCCGACGTCCGGCGCGTGGGAGCCCTTCGTCCCCGTCACCTTCGAGCTGGGCATCCTCTTCACCGCCTTCGGCGCGCTGCTCTCGATGCTCGCCTTCAACGGCCTGCCCCGTCACCACCACCCGCTCTTCAACAGCGACAACTTCCTCCGCTGCACCGACGACGCCTTCTTCATCTCGATCGAAGCTGCCGACGGCAAGTTCGATCCCGATCAGACCCGCAAGCTGCTCGAGGAAGCCGGCGCGACCAACG
>MDTD01047734.1_pt1 | contig 14408 bp, 13 predicted proteins | sample 811221 | NCBI WGS metagenome assembly MDTD01 (sample SAMN05326646, study PRJNA326480) | marine metagenome | isolation source: seawater | place: Pacific Ocean: South West | collected 2011
CCATGATAGCGGATACGCGCGATCCGCGGCACCGCGCCTCTCAGGCCCGGCACCGACAGACAGCCCTCCCAGCCAAGCACGGTTTCGTCGGTCAGCGGCTCGATCACCGGATTGATCAGCGTCGTCAACGGCACCGACTCCGTCTCGCCTTCGGCGAGCCGCTCGTCCGGCACCATGAACATCACGATCCTGAGCCCCGCATAGACCTGCGGCGCCGCCAGACCCACACCACCTTCGTCCCGGAGGGTGTCGACCATATCCTCTATGAGACGCGGAATTTCCGGATCGTCTAGATTCTCGACTTCGCGGGCGCGGGCCTTGAGGATCGGATGGCCCATCCGGGCCAGCTTTCTGATTGCCATGGGCGTAATATCGGCATCGGCGCCATAGCGAGCAAGACGGGAGGAGAAAGCGACGATGATGGCGGTGATCTTCGAGTTCGAGGTCGAACCGGGGCAGGAGCAGGCGTATTTCGATCTTGCCGGCGCGCTGCGGCGCGACCTGGAAACGATCGACGGATTCATCAGCGTGGAGCGGTTCGAGAGCCTCTCGAAACCTGGCAAGGTCGTTTCCCTGTCGCTCTGGCGTGACGAGGCTGCGGTGACGGAGTGGCGCCGGCATCATCGTCACCGCAAGGCCCAGGAGCGCGGCAAGGCCGACATTTTCACCCGCTATCGCTTGATGGTCGCCGAGGTGGTACGCGAAATGCGCCTTGACGATCTCGGCGGGCGTACCGAGATCGACCATAAGGCGCGCTAACGGCCGAGCGTCTTCCCATGCCCGGACCTTTGTGCTATCCAGGCGCGCTCAAATTCGAACACGGTTAACACTCGACTCAAGGAAAGAGGCGGACGACTTGCAAGTACTGGTTCGCGACAACAACGTCGATCAGGCCCTTCGCGCGCTGAAGAAGAAGATGCAGCGCGAGGGTATCTTCCGGGAGATGAAGATGCGCCGCAGCTACGAGAAGCCCTCGGAGCGCCGCGCCCGCGAGAAGGCCGAGGCGATTCGCCGGGCCCGCAAGCTCGCCCGGAAGCGCGCCCAGCGCGAAGAATAGACTCCGTCGACCGCTGGCCGGCCCCATAGGCCGGTCGCAGCGGGCGGGTCTCATCACCAGACAGTCCGACAGGCGGCCGCTTCGCGCGCCGCCTTTTGGTGTTGGGTAGAGGACCGGCGGCGCCCGCTATCCCGAGACCGCGCTGAAGCTGATGCCGCCGTCGACTACCAGTTCGGCGCCGGTGACGTATTTCGACTCGTCGGAGGCCAGATAGAGCGCCGCGTAGGCGACGTCCCAGGCATCGCCCATGCGCTTCATCGGGATCTGGCCGTTGCGGTGCTCGAGTCGCGCCGGGACTTCGTCGGCCGGATAGACGTCGGCCAGCATCTTCCTCAAGAGCGGCGTATCGATGATCCCCGGCAGGATGGCGTTGCAACGGACGCTCCGCGCCGCGTACTGCCCGGCGATATTGCGGGTGAGGCCCAGGATTGCCGCCTTGGTCGCCGCATAGCCGATATAGGGGACGTTCAACCACGAGGTCGCGGCGATCGACGAGACGTTGACGATGCTCCCCGCGCCGGAGGCCTCGAGATGCGGGAGTGCCGCCTTGCAGGTCAGATAGACGCTCTTGGCGTTGATGGCGGCGACCCGGTCCCATTCTTCCTCGGAGGTCTCGACCGGGCCGCCGCCGTCGCCGACGATCCCGACATTGTTGTGCAGGATGTCCAATCGGCCGAACCGGTCGATGCAGGAGGAGATCGCGGCCTCGACGTCCGACCGATTCGAGACGTCGGCCCGAGCGGTGGCGCAGACGCCGCCTTCGCCTTCGATGATTTCTTTCGTCTCGGCGACGGCATCAGCGTCGATATCGAGGGCGAGAACCTTGGCGCCTTCGCGCGCGAACAGGGCTGCTACCGCCTTGCCGTTGCCCCAACCGGGACCGATCGACCCCGCACCGGTTACGAGAGCCACCTTGCCATTCAAACGTCCAGACATCCCCGCCTCCCTGTCATTGCTTGTGCTTTGTCGACCAGCCTACAGTGAGGGCCAACGATACGAACAGGGGAGGTGAATGCGATGACGTTCGCGAGAACGGCTCCGATGGTGATGGCGATTGTCGGTGTGTCGGCGCTCTCAGCCGGCGCGGTTCAGGCGCAACTGATGATCACCGGCAACGACGAGAAGGTCATTTTCACGCCGGAAGGCAAGCCGCGCTACCTGCCGCCGGACCGAGATACGGTGTCGATCGTCGACATCGGCACCGATCCGGCCGATCCGAAGATCGTCGCCAATCTGCATCTGAAGAATTCGGTCTTCGGGCCGCCGACCAATCTCGCCATCACGCCCGACCAGAAGCTCGCCTTGGTTGCGAATTCCATGAAATGGGTCCAGGGCGAGGGCTGGTGGGTTCCCAAGCCCGGCAATGAACTGCATGTCATCGATCTCAGCTCCGGCGACCCGCGGCTGGTCAGAACGATGAATGTCGGCGATCAGCCGTCGGGCATGGCTATCAGTCCCGACGGGAAGCTGGCGCTGATCGCCAACCGCAACGGCCATTCGATCAGCGTCCTGTCCATCGATGGCACGACGGTCAAACCGATCGGTACCGTGGCGATGGAGGCGCAGGTCTCGGCTGTCGCCATCACGCCGGACGGGAAGAGAGCGCTGGCGACCAAGTTCGCCGACCACAAGGTCTCGCTTCTGTCGATCGACGGGCAGACGGTGACCTATGACGGTACCGACTTGCCGGTGGGGCTCTGGCCTTACAATGTCGCCATTACGCCGGACGGCAAGCTGGGTCTCACCGCCGACAACGGCAACGCCGGAAGCTCCGACGGTCATGTCGATACCGTCAGCGTCATCGACCTCGAGGCGACTCCCCCTCGGGTGATCGATCATGTGGTCGTCGGCGACGCGCCGGAAGGGCTGGCGGTCAGCCCCACCGGTGAGATCGCCGTGGCGATCCTGCTGAACGGCACCGGCGGGGTGCCCGAGGACGCGTGGTACTACAACCCCCACGGCCTCGTCGCGGTACTGGCGATCGAAGGGAAGACCCTCCGCGTGATCGACAAGGTGGCGGTCGGCGGGCTGCCCGAGGGCGTCGTGTTCTCGCCGGATGGCGGTTACCTCTACGTCGGCAATTTCGTCGACGGTGACGTTTCGATCCTGAAGGTCGACGGCACTACGGTGACCAACACCGGCAAGACCCTGAAGCTTCCCGGCCATCCCGGCTCGATGCGCTGAATCGGACCCGCCCCGCCGCTGCCGGACGAATCCCGGCGGCGGCGGGGCATCCGCTTACCGGGGGCCGAGAAACAGCCAGAGTATGAAGCCGAGGAACGGCAGCAGCAGGATCAGCACGACCCAAAAGACCTTGCCGCCGGTCGAGGCGTTGCTGCCGACCGTCTTGACGATCGCGTAGACGTCCCCGATCAGAAGAAGAAGTCCGAAAATTCCGCCGATCTCGATTCCCATCCGCCCCTCGCGTCTTTTCGTAAGCTCGTCGCCGCCACGCATATCAGACGGGGCTGAGGTTTCTGGCAAGGGGTGCCAAATCCCACCATTCGTGCCCGAACGTTAGTAGGCTGGACCCGACAGCCGGCATGCGTGCCGGTCTTGCGTACGGAGGAGGGCGAGAATGGTCGAGCTTACGAGGCTGAAACCGGCGCCGATGCCGACGGTTCTGCCGCTCTATGAATTTCAGGCCACGGGGCCTGTCGCCGACATCTACGCAGAAATCAAGCGGACGCTGCGGGTGCCGTGGGTCGGCGTGCTGTTCCTCGCCTGGGCCCGGTACCCGACATTCTTCCGCGCCTTATGGAACGGACTTGCCCCGATCGCCGCGACTCGCGTCTTCGCCGAGGGAGCGGCCGAACTGCGTGAAACTGTCATGGACGGCGTCGGAGCCCTGGAACCGGTGCCGGTTCTGGGGCGGTTGGAAAGCGCGGGCTACTCGCCGCGTGAAATCGACGAGATGCGGGTGCTGTTCCAGGTCTTCGACCACGGCAACAACCAGTACGCCTTGCTGGCGACGCTGGCACGCCTGTGCCTCGAAGGCGGCAGCTTCGGCAAGACGCGGCCGATGGAGCATCGCGAGGACCAGGGAATTGTCGGGGCGCCACCGCTGGTGCTGATCGAGATGCACCATGCCGGGCCGGATCTGCGCGCGGTCTATGAGGACGTGATGGCGACCCTGGGGCTTCCCTTCGTCAACACCGACTATCGGGCGCTCGCGCGCTGGCAAAGCTACTTCGCGACCGCTTGGCAGGATTTGAAGCCGGCCGTCGGCGGCAGTGCGCATGAGGCGTTGGCTGCGGAATACCACCGACTCGCCGTCGAGATCGCCTGCGACCTGCCGAACCCCATCGGGCTGTCGGCCGAAACGCTATGCGCCGCGGCGGAGGCCGACGCCACGGTCGACGAGGTGCTGGCCGTGTCGCGGGTCTTCCACTACCTGCTGCCCGGTCTCTGCGTGAACATGGGCTATTTCGAAAGCCAACTCACCGAGTGAACGCGCGTCGCGCTCGCACGATTACGTAAGGCTTTCAGTCGTCCGGGCGGCCCGATAGCTCGGCTGGAACTGCCGGCGGACGGACATCAAAGGGCCGTCACCGTATCTCGGGCGGGCGGCAAGGACTTTCCGATTCCGCTTGCGCGCCTTTCGAAGCCCTGTTCACACTATCGTCACAGGGAGGACGTTCAAGGGAAGCGGCATATGACTTCCCGCTGAAGCGTCCGGCGTCGAACCACTAACAGATGGGTCGGGCCGATGACTGAAAAAGCACCATCCGGGCCGCGAAGCGTCGCTATCGTCGGCACCTATTCCAGCGGAAAGACGGCACTACTCGAAAGCCTGCTGTTCGCGACCGGCGCGATCTCGCGCAAGGGCACGATCAAGGAAGGGAATACCGTCGGCGATGCCTCGGCCGAGGCGCGAAGCCGCGGTATGAGCGTCGAAGTCTCTACGGCGACCACGACTTACCTCGACGAGGTCTTCACCTTCCTCGACTGCCCCGGTTCGGTCGAGTTCCTGCACGAGACCTATGCGGCGCTGGTCGGCGTCGATGCCGCCGTCGTCGTCTGCGACAACGAAATTGACAGGGCGGCGGCGCTCTATCCGCTGTTCCGTTTTCTCGATGAGCACCAGATCCCGTATTTGATTTTTGTCAATAAAATGGACCGGGCGTCGGGCAGCGCCCGCGATGTGCTGGAAGCATTGCAGGCGATCTCGAAGCGTCCGCTGGTGTTGCGGCAAGTGCCGATACGCAAGGGAGAAGCGGTTTCCGGCTATATCGATCTCGTTCATGAGCGCGCCTATTCCTACAGCGACAACGGCGCTTCCAGCCTGATCCAGATCCCTGAGGAAATGCAGACGGAGGAGCAGGACGCCCGAGGCGAAATGCTGGAGGCGCTGGCCGACTTCGACGACTCCCTGCTCGAGAAGCTGCTGGAAGACGTCGTGCCGCCGAAGGAGGAGATCTACCAGACCCTGCACAAGGATTTCTCCGAAGGACTCGTGGTGCCCGTTCTGTTCGGCGCGGCCGAGCGTGAGAACGGCGTTCGCCGCCTCTTGAAGGCGCTCCGCCACGATGTGCCCGGCCCCGAGATGACCCTGGAGCGCGTGGGGCTGGACGCCAGCGGCCCGCCGCTCGCTCAGGTTCTTAAGACCTATGTCAGTCCGCACAGCGGCCGGCTGTCGCTGGTCCGGGTGTGGCGCGGACCGCTGAAGGACGGGGCGACCCTGAGCGGGGTCCGGGTCGGCAGCGTCAATACGATGCTCGGCAGCCAGCTCGGCAAGGTCCAGTCGGCCGAGGCCGGCATGGTGGTGGCGCTCGGGCGGATGGAAGGCGTGAAGACGGGCGATATGCTGTCGGGCGACGGTGCGGTGGCGGTGCCGGAGCCGCTTCGCTTCCAGCCGCCGCACGCGGTCTACGCGATGGCGGTGGCGACCGAGAAGCGCGCCGACGAGGTCAAGTTGAGCGACGCTCTCGGCAAGATCGTGGAAGAGGATCCGTCCCTGTTCTGGGAGCAGAACCACGGCACTCATCAGGTGCTGTTGTGGGGGCAGGGAGAGATCCACCTGCTGGTCGCCCTCGATCGCCTCCGCAACAAGTACAACCTGCCGCTCGTCACCGATCGCCCGAAGGTTCCCTACAAGGAGACGATCCGGAAGCCGGTCTCGGTTCACGGCCGCCACAAGAAGCAGTCCGGTGGCCACGGCCAGTTCGGCGACGTCCACCTGGATATCCGCCCGCTCGGGCGCGGCGAGGGCTTCGTCTTCGAGGACACGATCGTCGGTGGCGTCGTGCCGCGCCAATACATCCCGGCCGTCGAAACCGGGGTGAAGGATTACATGAAAAAAGGACCGCTCGGCTTTCCCGTCGTCGATGTCGGCGTGACGCTGACCAGTGGCTCCTACCACACGGTCGACAGTTCGGAGATGGCGTTCCAGACGGCGGGTCGTATCGCCATGTCGGAAGGCATGCCCCAGTGCAATCCGGTCCTGCTGGAGCCGATTTTCAAGGTCGACGTGCACGTCCCCAACGAGTACACGCCGCAGGTCCAGCGCCTGCTGAGCGGGCGGCGGGGGCAGATTCTCGGCTTCGGCGCGCGTGACGGCTGGGACGGTTGGGACTCGGTCTCGGCCAACCTGCCGCAGGCTGAGCTCCACGACCTGATCATCGAGCTCCGCTCCCTGTCCCGCGGCGTCGGCACCTACGATTTCAGCTTCGATCACCTGCAGGAGCTGTCGGGACGCCTTGCCGACGACGTCGTCTCCGCGGCGGCGGCGGCGCAATGAGCCCGTAAGGATTTAGGGGCGCGCGTGGCTGCCGGCCGTTTTTCTCGCCGATCGGCAAAATTGCGCTATAGTTTCTAGTTACCAATGTGGAGCCATCGTCGACGGAGGACGGGGCTCGCGGACGGACGACAGGGTGCGCGGGATGAGGGCCGTGCCCGATGATTGGTCGACCGTCCGCCGAATGCGGAGAGCGGGCTTTCGTCGCCCGTGACGGCCGAGACTCCACAGTCAGGGAGGGACGGCCTATGACTGTTCGCGTATTGTTGAAATCCAAGGGGGATAGTGGCGAGGTGATCTCGGTCGCACCGGAGACGACCGTAGAGGAGCTCGCCGGCGTGCTGGTCAGATATCGCATCGGTGCCGCGATGGTTCGGGATTCGCAGGGGATCGTGAAGGGCCTCATATCCGAGCGCGACGTGATCCACGGCATTGCCGAGCACGGCAAGGGCACGACCCAGCTTCCGGTCTCCCAGTTCATGACCAAGGAAGTCGTTACCTGTAGCCCGGACGACACCATCGACTCCGTGATGGAGACGATGACGACTCGACGGTTCCGCCATGTGCCGGTGATGGAGGGCGGCTCGCTGGTCGGCGTCATCAGCATCGGCGACGTCGTGAAATACCGGATCGAGCAGACCGAGCGCGAGGCGCAGCATCTGCGCGAGTACATCACCGCCTGAACGCCGTTCCGTAACGCCGGCCCCTGGGGACGCGGGGGCCGTGCGTCGCGATGTGGTCGTTCTGGGCGGCGGTCCTGCCGGAGCCGTCGTCGCGAAGGGGCTGGCCGAAGCCGGTTACGACGTCGGACTGGTTATGTCCGTCTCTGGTGCGCCGGTGGTGGAAGGCGCGTCCGAGCGTGTCGTCGAAGGGTTCCGACGGGCCGGGTGCGATCATGCGCTTGCCGCCGTGGGGGCATGGGTGCCCAGACGGTCGGCATGGAACGGTGTCACCCGGGAAGCGAACGGCGAATTCCTCGTCGAGCGAGCGAGCCTCGATGCCGGGCTTGCCATCGATGCGGCGTCGGCGGGGGTCCGTGTGGTGAGAGGCCGCGTCTCGGCAGGGGCCGGCGATCCCGAGGCCGGTGTCGCCTTTCTGGCGGGTGACGGGTCCCGCGGCTGGATTCGGGCTCGGTTCCTGGTTGAGGCGCGCGGCCGTCGCGCGCCGCGACCGTCGCCGGCACGGCTCGCGGGCCCGGTCGCCACGGCGTTGACTCGCCGCTGGAAACTTCCGGCCGACACGGCGCCGGGGACCTTGGCGGTCTCTTTCGAGGAGGGTTGGGCCTGGCTCGCCATTGGCGACAGGGGGCAGGCTTCCCTTCAGATCGTCGTCTCTTACGCCCAGAGCGCGCTGCCCGGACGACGGGAGCTCGCTTCCCGCTACGATGCCTTGGTGGCGTCGATCCCCGAACTCCGGGCAAGGCTGGCCGACGGACGCGTGGACGGCGAGGTTGTCGCGCGCAATGCCAACGCCGTGCTCGCAGCGGACGCCGTGACGGCGCGGTCGATTCGAGTCGGCGACGCGGCGCTTGCCGTCGATCCGCTGTCGGGCCATGGAATGTTCGAGGCGGTATCGACCGCGCTCGCTGCCCTGCCGGTGATCCGAACCCACCTCGAACGCCCGGGGGATGCTGCGCTGGCCCGCAGCTTCTATCAGGAACGTGTCGAATTCGCTTTCCTGCGCCATGCGCGGGCCGGGCGAGATTTCTACGCCGCCGAGCAGCGCTGGCCGCAGGCACCGTTCTGGCGGGCGCGGTCGGCCTGGCCCGACGACGAAGCCGCCCATCCGGAACTCGCCCCGGAGGCCGCTCGGGTGGTCACGCGGCCGGTCGTCGAGGACGGCTTCATCGTGCCGCGCGAAGTGGTCGTCACCCCCGACCATCCTCGTGGCGTGTGGCAGGTCGACGGCGTGCCGCTGGTACCGCTGCTGCGCTTCCTGGCCGAAGGACCGATCGCCGACGACGCGATCGTCGCCCGCTGCGCGGCCGTTTGCCGGCGTCCGGCGGAACAGGTCGCGCGGGCCTTGGCCTGGCTCCGGTTCCGCGGCCTCCTCGTGGGGGCGGGACTTGGCGACGCAGGCTGAACGTTTGCCGCGATACTGCGCGGTGATTCCGGCGGCACAGAATTTCGCAATGCGGAATCTGCCCTTGACAAGACTTTCAAGGGGGTTCGATCATTCCGGATAACACGGCTTTTCAAGGCCGGCGCGTGCGTCAAGTGGGATACTTAAGTAGGGGGAAGAGGACTATGACGCTGACGCTATCGGTGCGTTCGTTCCTAGTCGCCGCCACGGCCGCTGGGGCATGGGCGGGGCTGGCTTCTCCGAGCTTCGCGGAAGATCCGGAAGCCATCCTCGAAGCACGATGCGGCGCCTGCCACAGCGAGGAGGAAGGTGGCGGGCTCAGCCGCATCTACCATCAGCGCAAGACCCCCGAAGGCTGGCTGATGACCATCGTTCGGATGGGCATCATGCATGGTGTCGAAGTTCCCCCCGACGAGCGCCGGGCGCTGGTCAAGTATCTCGCCGACAGTCAGGGGCTGGCGCCGTCGGAGACGGAGAAATACCGCTACGCGCTGGAACGCCGCCCGAACGTCATCGAGAGCCTCGATTTCGACGAGGACTATCCTTACATGTGCGGCCGCTGCCACAGTGGCGCGCGCGGGGCGCTTCAGCGGCGAACCACCGAGGAATGGCGACTCCACGTCCATTTCCATCTCGGCCAATGGCCTACCACCGAGTACCAGTTCTTCGGCCGCGATCGCGAATGGTTCAAGATCGCGACGACCGAGACCGCCGAGATGCTGGGCAAGCAGTTTCCGTTCGAGACCGCGGCGTGGTCCGACTGGCAGGCTCATGAGGACCCGGATCTGAGCGGGACGTGGCGCTTCGTCGGCCACGGCGCCGCGATGGGCTCCTACGAAGGTACGGCCGACCTCAAGGCTACCGACGGCGAAGATCAGTATGCGATGAGCCTCACGGCCCGCTATGCGGACGGCACCGAGGAAGTGCTCGTCGGCAGCGCCATCCTTTATACGGGCTATGAATTCCGCGCTCGCCTGAGCGGTGGCGAAGGCGGCGACATGCTGATGATCGGCACGGTCGACGAGAACGGCAACATGGGAAGCGGGCGAGCGATGCTCGCCGACGCCGACGAGATCGGCAGCGACTATCAGGCGGTCCGGGTCGCCTCGGGAACCGCAGCGGTGCTGGCGGTCGAGCCGCCTTTCCTTAAGGCGGGCAGCAAGGGCACGATCTCGATTTACGGCACGGGTCTCTCCGGCGATGTCAGCCTTGGCGACGGCGTGACGGTCGTCGAGGTCGTCTCGTCCGAGCCCGGTACCGTGACCGTGGTCGCCGAGGCTGGTGCGGACGCGATGGAAGGTCCCCGGACCGTCTCCGTCGGCGGTACCGATGGCGGCGCTCTCACCGTCTATCAGAATGTCGATCAGGTGCGGGTCGAGCCGGCCTTCGGCATCGCCCGCGTCGGCGGCGCCGGTGGCCCCATCGACCGGGTCAAAGCGACATTCGAAGCCGTGGCCTATGCGGCCGGCGCCGACGGAGAAGCCGGGACCGAGGACGATCTGCGGATTGGCCCGATGGACGCTGCCTGGGCGCTGAAGCCGTTCGACGAGGTGGCCGCGGAGCTGGATGACACCAAGTTCGCCGGGACGATGGACCCGAAGCTGGGCGTCTTCACGCCGGCTGCCGCGGGCCTCAACCCGGAGCGGCCGTTCAGCACCAATAACGCCGGCAATCTGACCGTGGTCGGCACGGTCGACGACGGCGGGACGGCGGTGAGTGGCGAGGGTCAGCTTATCGTGACGGTGCAGCGCTGGAACGACCCGCCGATCCGCTGAGACGCGGCGGGCCGGAGCAAGGGGCGCCATAAGGCCCCCTGGGACAGGAGCAGATGGCATACCAACTGGTTGAGCATAATCTGCATGAGGTCGAGGTCGGTGGCCGGCGCTTGCTGTTCCACATCCCGACCACCAGCCTGTTCGAGATCGACGACGTCGGCCGCGACGTGCTCGCCTTATTCCGCGAACAGCCCTCGGTCGAGGCCGACGACGTCCGGCGGCGCTTCGACGGCCGCCATCCGCCGGGTGAGGTGGTCGAGACGCTGGAAGAGTTCATCAATCTCGACATCATCAATGACGGCCGGCCGCTGAAGGCCGAAAGCACACCGTTCAAGATCGAGAACTTCCCGCTCAGCACGATCGTGCTGAACGTCAACACCGGCTGCAATCTGAGTTGCAGCTACTGCTACAAGGAAGACCTCGCCGCGCCCTCAGAGGGCGAGAAGATGGACTTCGAGACGGCGGTGAAGAGCATCGAGCTGCTGCTTCGCGAGGGCGAGCGGCGCGACCGCTTCAACGTCGTCTTCTTCGGCGGCGAGCCCTTGAGCAACATGAAGCTCATACGGCAGGTGGTCGATTATGCCGAGGGCCGTGCGAAGGAGGTGGGGAAGCGCGTCGACTTCACCCTGACCACCAACGCGACCCTACTGACGCCCGAGCTCGTCGACTACTTCAACGCCCACCGCTTCGGTCTCACCATCAGCATGGATGGGCCGAAGCCGCTTCACGACAAGAACCGCCTGACGGTCGGCGGCCAGGGCAGCTACGACGTCGTCGCCAGGAAGGCGCGGATGGCGCTGGAGCGCTATACGTCGCGGCCGATCGGAGCGCGGGTGACGCTCACCGCCGGGGTCGTCGACGTGGTCGGGATCTGGGACCACCTGATCAACGACATCGGCTTCCAGGAGGTCGGCTTCTCGCCCGTCACCTCGGGCGATATCAGCCTCTACAACCTGTCCGAAGCCGAAGTCGCACAGGTCTTCCAGAACATGAAGACCCTGGGCGAACTCTATGTCGAGAAGGCGATCGAGGGCGTCAATATCGGCTTCTCGAACATGCACCAGATGATGACGACGCTGGCCGAGGGCATGAACAAGTCGCTGCCCTGCGGCGCGGGAGTCGGCATGCTGGCGGTCGACAAGGACGGCGACCTCAACCTCTGCCATCGTTTTACCGGGTCTGATCTCCCGACCTTCGGCGACGTCGACAAGGGGATCGACAAGGATCGTCTGGGGTCTTTCCTCGGCGAGCGGGCCGACCGCGTCGACACCGGCTGCGCCACCTGCCGCATCCGCAATGTCTGCTCCGGCGGCTGCTACCACGAATCCTACGCGCGTTACGCCGACCCGATCCATCCGACCTACCATTACTGCGATCTGATGCGCGACTGGGTCGATTTCGGAATCGCCGCTTATGGCCGGATCATGCAGGAGAACCCGGCCTTTCTCAGCAATCACGTCGAGCCACGGAGGGCGTGGAAATGAAGCATCTCAAGGCGATCAACCAGAAGGCGCGGCAGTTCGAGCAAGCCGCGGAGCAGGGCCGGGAAGGCGAGGTGCAGATGATGCAGACGGTGGTCGCCGGCTGCTCGCTCACCCTCGATCCGGGTTGGGAAGTCGATCCGTTCGGCGGCGTTGCCGGACTGTGCCAGCCCATGGAGGCCGACCTCTACGGCTGTTCCGACCCGTGCTGGTGGCCGGCCCAGGTGCCCGACACGATGGTCACCTATCCCGACTGGAACGCCGATGCGCCGTCTGCACCGCGCGACTGGCGGGCGCTGGACGCCGTGTTCCCGAAAGATGCGGGCACGAGCTGAGGCGGGCGACGCACGCGATTGATCTCGGGAAGGGGGAGACGACAATGACGACGAGACTGGGATCGCTTCTCGCCGGTGCGGCGATGGTCATCGGTGTCGGCGCAGCCACCGTGGGTGTCGCGCAGGCCAAGGATTTCATCATCACGGCGACCAAGCCCAACAACCTCTTCGTCGTCGACATGGCGGAGCGGAAGGTGGTCAGCGAGTGTCAGATCCTCGGCCGCGGCTCGCCGATAAGCATGGCGCCTTCGCCGACGTCCAACGTCGTGTTCGTCTCCACCAATGGCTGGGGCGAAGTGTCGGGCGTCGATACAGATACCTGCGAGGAGGTGTTCCACGCCGACTTGTCGGAGGGGAACATCCGGGCGCGGAACATCGCCGCGATGACGATCAGCCGCGACGGCAAGGAGCTCTATGTCCAGCAGACGCGGGTCGAGCTGCTGCCGGACCGTTACAACATCCTGCCCCACCGGATCGCTGTCTACGATACCGACGCCGGGCTCGACGCGACGCCCAAACGCACCTTCGAGGTTCCGCGCGGCATCTCGATCATGACACCCTCGGTCGACGGCAAGTATCTCTGGGCCGGCGGCCACGACGCCTATCAGATCGAAATCGCCACCGGCAAGATCGTCAACACCGTCCCCATCCTCAACTGGGAGCGCGATCGCCCGACCTACGGCAAGCCCGACGCCCTGGCCTTCTGGCCGCTGTACGAGCAGACCGAAGTGATGGTGCTGCCCTACTTCGCGCCGAAGTTCGCCTCCGAGAAGCAGGAAGAGATGGTCGACTTCGTGGTCGGCACGACGCGCATCGATCTCACCGATAACACTTGGGTCCAGGAGGACCTGACCAGCGCCGACGTGCTGATCTTTTCGATGAGTCTCAACCCGTCCAACACCGACATCATCTATGGGGTCTATACACAGCTCTCGAAGTACAACGTTGCGACCAAGGAGCTGGAGAAGCGCATCGACCTCGACCACACCTTCTACTCGGTGAACGTGTCGTCGGACGGCAAGGAGGTCTATGTCGGCAGCACCAACGACGACATCGGCGTCTACGACGCCGAGACGCTCGAGAAGCTGGCCATCATCAAGCTCCCAGGCGGGGGCGATCAGGGCGCCCTCGGTTTCCGGATGGTCCAGCGATAAGCTCCCTCGGCACCTGCCTTCTCACGGGGTCGGCCGGTGGCCGGCCCCGTTTCGCGTGTAGGGCGGGGTTGATCGGCATTAACGCCATCGCGTTCCCCACCACCCCTAACCCCTCCCCCCCAATGGGGCGGAGGGGGACTTCCGGTGGAGACGGGCCGAAACGGTCTCCCTCTCCGCCCCATTGGGGGGGAGAGGGCCGGGGTGAGGTGGGGAGCGCGACGACCGATGCCGAATGTCGTTACCCCAGCGAAGCGATCGATGTCTGATTCCACAGCCCACGCCTGGGACGCCAAGGACCGGACCGCGCTCTCCTGGCTGTTCTCCTTCGTGCGCCCGCATCGCGGCCGTCTTGCCGTCGTGCTCCTCCTTTCGGTGCTGGCGACGGCGATCACCCTGGCGCAGCCATATCTCCTTAAGCTGATCATCGACCGCGGCATCATCGCCGGCGATCTCCGGGTGCTGGCCTGGCTGATCGTGGCGATGCTGGCGGTGGGGCTGGCGAGCCTCGGCATCGGCGGCATCAACCGCTACCTCCACGTCAAGCTGTCGGGCCGGGTGCTGTTCGCCATGCGTGAGGCGGTCTACGGGCACCTCCAGCGACTGTCCCCGGCCTATTTCGCGCGGGTCCGCGGCGGCGACATTCTGGCGCGGATCGACGGCGACGTCGCCGAGTTGCAGCGCTTCGGCATCGACGCTGTCCTTACCCTGGTCGGCGGTGTCCTGGGGTTGGTGGGCTCGGTGGCACTTATGGCATGGCTCGACTGGCGGCTGGCGCTGGTCGCCGCCG
>MDTD01084568.1_pt1 | contig 14408 bp, 20 predicted proteins | sample 811221 | NCBI WGS metagenome assembly MDTD01 (sample SAMN05326646, study PRJNA326480) | marine metagenome | isolation source: seawater | place: Pacific Ocean: South West | collected 2011
GCCTTGGTAAGAATCGCACTTACGACACATACCTTTTCAGGGTACTGCTCTACTACTGAGCTACAAGGCCTAGAATCTAAAGGTAATTCTACCTTTAGTTAAATCATAAGGAGTCATCTCTACCATAACATTATCTCCTGCTAAAACTCTAATTCTATTCTTTCTTAATTTTCCAGCTGTGTGGGCCAAAACTTCGTGATTATTCTCAAGTTTTACTCTGAACATAGCGTTTGGAAGAAGTTCTGTAACTTTTCCTTTAAATTCTAAAGTATCTTGCTTAGCCAATTATTTTACCTTTCATATTTTTGGTTGTAACAGTTTCATATAATCTTCTAAATACTTGTAAACCATTTAATTTATAACGAATGTATTAAGTCTTTCAATACTTGTTTTGAATAATTTTTTAAAGATTTGTGAGATATTTCAATTATTATTTTAAGTATCATAAAATTTATGTTTAGGTTTAGCTTTAGTATTCCATGGTTCTCCTTGATCATCTAGTGTTGCATCAATAACTTCAGTATTTAGCTTTATAATTGCGTCACCAGAAAAAATTAGTTTAATACTATAGCTTTTGTCTGATAAAATATAACTTTCCATAGCTAAAAAATCTAAAAATCTATTATTATTATGTTGATTTATATTTTTAGAATGAACACTTATTACATTTTCAAATTTTAAAATTGTTCTCACTCTTTTATTTTTTCTAAAAACGCCTTTTTCGACGTCTTCCCACATAAATCGATTCAGTTGCATTAAAAATATTCTATTTTTTTTTAGGTTAGCAATATCTGCTGGATAGGCTATAGAGTCTTGAAGATGAGCTGACAAAACTTTTAGATCTTCATCTGTTTTTGCGATTAGTTTTAGATTTTGACTTTTCACTTTAAATTCTTTTAATACTTGCCTTGCAGTTTTTCAATTTTTTTTCTATGTCTTGATAACCTCTGTCTAGATGATAAATTCTGTTTATTATTGTCCTATTATCAGCAATAAGGCCTGCTAGAACAAGGCTTACTGAGGCTCTAAGGTCAGTTGCCATTACTTCAGCGCCAGATAAATTGGTCGGACCATATATTTCTGCTAAATTATTTTTTACATTAATTTTAGCACCCATTCTCTTTAACTCAGGTACGTGCATGAATCTATTTTCAAAAATATTTTCTTTTATCTTTGATCTTCCATTTGCTTTGGTCATTAAAACCATCATTTGAGCTTGAAGATCAGTTGGAAAACCAGGATATGGTTTAGTAGAAATTTTAGATGTTCGAATTTTTTCTGATTTCAATACCTCTATTTCATTGGCACTAATTTTTAATTTTATTCCCATCTTCTTTAAAGTTTTTATCTCTGTTTTAATGATTTTAGAGTCCGCATTCTGGATCCTTAGTCTTTGACCAATTAGAGAACCGACAATTAAGTAAGTTCCTAATTCTATTCTATCGAACATAATTTTGTGACTGCAATATTTATTAGTGTTACCTTCTTTTATAATAATTGTTCTATTCTTGATTTTTATTTTATGTCCTAAATTTTGTAAAAATTTTATCAAATCTAAAATTTCAGGTTCAATTACACAATTCAATAAAGTTGTTTGGCCTTTTGCATTACAAGCTGCTAAAATTGCATTTTCAGTGGCTCCAACAGAAATATGAGGAAATTTTATTTTAGATCCTCTCAACCCATCATTAGCCGAAGCAAAAATATAGCCATTTTTAATTTTAATTTTTGCTCCTAATTTTTTAAGGGCAAACAAATGTAAATCAACTGGTCGCGTTCCTATTGCACAACCTCCAGGCAAAGATATTTTTGCTTTTTTATATCTGGCAATTAAAGGACCTAAAACAAGGACACCAGCTCTCATTGTTTTAACTAATTTATATGGAGCGGAGGTATTAATTTTTTTATTATTATTTATAATTTTAATTACCTTTTTAGATTTAAGAAGATTTACCTTAAGACCAATGAACTTTAGAAGCTCAATCATAGTAAATATATCTTTTACCATAGGCACATTAGTTAATTGAACCTTTTTGGATAAAATAGAAGCCGCAAGAATAGGTAGAGTAGCATTTTTTGAGCCAGAAATTTTAATTTTCCCGGTTAATTTTCTTTTCCCTTTAATTAATAATCTTTGCATTAAAGATTTTTATACCTTGGGTAGAGTCACGCCTTTTTGTTTCATATATTTACCTTTTCTCTTGGCGTAAGTCGTTTGTGGCTTTTCATTGCCTCTTAAAAAAACGAATTGAGCAACTCCTTCGTTTGCATAAATTTTAGCGGGTAATGGAGTAGTGTTTGAGAACTCTAAAGTTACATGACCTTCCCAACCAGGCTCTAACGGTGTAACATTTACTATAATTCCACATCTTGCGTACGTTGATTTGCCTAAACAAATAACTAGGATATTTTCTGGAATTTTAAAATATTCCATAGTGCTTGCTAAAGCAAATGAGTTGGGTGGTATAATACATTCATTCCCTTTTTTAGTAACAAAACTATCTTTTTTAAAAATTTTCGGATCGACTATTCCAGAGTTTACATTGGTAAAAATTTTAAATTCATTTGACACTCTAGCATCATATCCATAGGAAGATAGTCCGTAAGATATTTTTCCTCTTCTTACTTGACTAGAAACAAAAGGTCGGATCATCTTTTCCTTTTTTGCTAATTTAGCAATAGTTTTATCTGAGAGAACTGTCATAATTTTTTTTATTTGTTTTAATTTTAAATTCTTTTCTTTTTTTTAAATTTTTTTTAAGTAGCACAGCCCTACTTTTATAATGAGATGCTTTTTTCTCTGAAGGTCTCATTTATTTATTAATTTTTATCTGGATTAGTTAAATCTTCTAGAGTAATGGGTTTTTCAATATCATGCATTTTATTTTCAGATTCTTTTTCGCTAGAAGTCAAATTTCTTTTTGCTCTTCTTTGTTCAATTCTAGCCTTTCTTTTGGCTTCTTTTTTCATGGCCTTCTCGCCACGTGTTGATTTATAGTCGTAGTGAATACCCATTTTTGCTCCTGCATCTAAATATAGTTTTACTTGTTAGATTGAATTTATGCAAGCATCTTAATGATAATTATATTCTATTAAAAAGTGAAGATAACGCTTTTACTGTTAAGTTGAGCAGCAGTAACCTGATTACTGATATCTAAATTTTAATTTTTTGAAGAAAAGTAGATATAATCCAAAAAATAACTGCTGCTAAAACATCTTGAAAAGGTGAAGCTAAAGGGAAGCCGTAATTCCATAATATTACTAACAATAGCCAAATTAGCCAAATGATTTTATTATTCAATTTTACATCCATTTTCGTCACATTTTTTTCCTGCTGAAATATTTTTATAAAAATCTAATGCTTTAATTGAACTTACCATATAATTTTTATAAATATTTAAATATCCGTGTAAACTCTCTGAAAGTTTTTTTGCTTCTTTATAAAAACCTAATTTAGTTAAATTTATAAGCATTATTGCATTTCCATTAGGGATTGTATGATCGCTTATATCGATCGGGGAGAAAAAGATATCATCTAGAGATTTTTCGTTTTTTCTAAATATATTTAATTCTGAAGAAAAAAATTTTTCTATACATTTGCGTGTTAGCTCTTGGCTTTTAAGTTTATATTTGATGTTTAAGGTAACATCATAAAGATTTATTAAGGCGTTTATCAAAAAAGCATAATCTTCAAGAAAAACCAAATTTTTAGAATAACTATGATAAGGATCGCTATTTCCAAATTTTTTTTCAATTGAATTAAAGTAATTTTCTGCGAGTTTTAAGTATCCTTGTTGTGGTATTACATTATGAGCATTAATTAAAGCTTTTATCCATAAACAATTAAGATCTAGCTGAGTTTTATCATCAAAAAATGGTTTGTTACGTTTATTTCTTATTTCTAGAAGTTTATTAATTATTTCATTGGTAGGTAACTTTTTTTCCTCTAAAATTATTTTACCTTCCCAATTTCCCTCCGGTTTAATTTCAAAATATTCTTTTATATTTTCTATATTCTTTATTTCGTCAAAGCTAAAAACATAATATTTTCCTTCTTTGCCGTCACTATCAGCGTCAAACGCCGAACCTAACAAATTAAATTTTTCGTTTTTAAATTGTTCATTTAAAAATTCAATAGTTTGTATGATCTTTTTTAAAAAATACCCGTTACTATTAATTAGACAATAACTTGATAATAAAGATACGAACTGTGCATTGTCATAAAGCATCTTTTCAAAATGAGGGATCATCCAGTTTTCATCGACAGTATATCTACAAATTCCACCTTCTATATGATCATAAATACCTTTTGAGCAAATATTTTCTAATAAGCTTTTTGTGTAGGATAAATATTCTTCTTTTTTATTATTATTATAAAAATAAATTAATGTATCGTATAAATTAAAATTAGGAAATTTTGGAGCGCCTTTAAATCCACCTTTCTCTTTATCTAAATTTATTAAAATTGATTGTAAAATGGGTTCAAGTTCTTGATTTAAGACAGGATTTTTTTTTAATTTTAAAGAGTCTTTTATTAAATTAGACTGATTAATTATCTTTTCTCTTTCTTTAGTATAAATTTCACTGACTTTTTTCAATACATCTTTAAATGAAGGAAGTCCGTGTTTAGACTCTTTAGGAAAGTATGTTCCGCCTGTAAAAGGTACACCGTTTTCATCTAAGAACATTGTTAAAGGCCAACCTCCGCTTGATTGATTAAAAAGTTGAAATGAGCTTTGAAATATAAAATCTATATCTGGTCTTTCCTCTCTATCAACTTTAATATTGACAAAGTTATTGTTCATAATTTCAGCAGTTTCTTTATCTTCGAAACTTTCATGTGCCATTACATGACACCAGTGGCAACTAGCATAACCTATGCTCAATAAAATTGGTTTATTATTTTTTTTTGCCAAATTTAAATTTTCTTTTGTCCATGTTTTCCAATGAACAGGATTATTTTTATGTTGTTGAAGATAAGGACTTGGATCGTGTTCGAGTAAATTTTTCATTTAAAAAATTTATTTTTTATCATTATTGAAATTAATAAAATTGCCGTAAAAGCTGATAATGGCAAATAAATACTTGGGTCAGAAATTACCTGGAATAAAGATGGCTCAAATTTTGTTTCTATTATTTTTTCTATACCTTCCCCTAATGAGTTAAAAATAAAAAGTGAGGGTATTAAACCTAAAAAAGTTGAAAAAATATAATTTTTAATTTTCATATTAAATAAAACAGGTAAAATATTTTGAATTCCAAAAGGTATTCCAAGACCTCCAGCTAATCTAAAGGCTAAAAAATATAAAAGCTCATTTCTGTTAAAAATATTTTTCAAATTAACTGCCTTTTTTGGAAGATGTTTTAAAATTATTTCTTTAAAATAGATATTTGAAAAAAAATATAGAATTGTTGCTCCAATAGTAAATCCAAATAACGTAATTAACGTGCCCATAAATTTCCCAAAAACGAAACCTGATACAAGTGCTATTGGAGATCCAAAACCTAATAATAAAACCCAAACAACACAAAAAATGAAAAAAATTAATATAAAAAAGGAAAAATTTTCATTTTTCATATCTATAAGAACTTTTGTATTTTCACGAATGTACGTATAATCTGTAATTCGATTTACATCTATATAAGCAAAAAAGGCATAAAGTATTAAACCTAGGGATATTAAATAGATTGTACCTAGAATTATTTTAAGGTTTTTATTCATAGAATTAGTTTTAACTGTACATCACCGTTATTATTAAATATATAACTAAAATTATTTTATGAAAAGAACATACCAACCGAGCAGATTAGTAAGAAAAAGAAGGCATGGCTTTAGATCAAGGATGTCTACCAAAGGAGGTAGAAAATTGATAGCTAGAAGAAGATCAAAAGGAAGAAGAACTATTTCAACTTAAAATGGTTAAACTTGAAAGTTTAAAAAAGAGTGAACATTTTAAAATAGTCCTTGGGAAAAAAAAACTACATACAGATTTTTTTTCAATTTTTGCTGCAAAAAATTTTATTAAATCAAAAAATAATAGCCTCAATATAAGTTTTGTTATGAAGAAAAAAATAGGCAATGCAGTAAAAAGAAATAGAATAAAAAGAAAATTAAAGTCGATAGTTATAAATCTACTGAAAATAAAAGGTGCAATTAATAGAAATTATACATATATAGTTTTTGGAAAAACTAAATCTTACGTTGAAAAGACTGATAAATTAACAGAAATTATGATAAAAAGTTTTAAAAAAATAAATTGAATGCAAAATTTCTTCACAAAATTAATTATAAAGTTTATCAAAATTTATAAATATCTATTGTCACCTCTTTTAGGAAATAATTGTAGATACTTTCCTTCTTGTTCTGAATATTTTATTGAAAGTCTAAAACTTCACGGATTAAAAAAAGGATTATATCTAGGTTTTAAAAGAGTTTTTAGTTGTCACCCAATTAAATTACTTGGTGGGGGATCTGGGCTAGACTTCGTTCCGATAAAAAGAAAGAAAAAGAATGGATAATAAAAATGTTTTTATAGCTATTGCGCTTTCTATGTCTGTGTTGCTTTTTTGGGGTGCTTTCTTTGAAACTCCTAGACAAGCAAAAGATAATAATTTAGTGCAAGAAAAAAATGAAACTAGTTTAGAGCCCAAAAATAATAATATTACCCCAACATTAAATGAGGAGATAAAAAGTAAATTTATTTCTAGACAAGATTCTATTGCACAGGTATCTAGGATTACGATTAATAACGAAAAAGTAAGCGGATCTATTTCTCTTACTGGAGGAATTTTTGATGATCTATCTTTTAAAAATTATAAACAAGATCTTAATTCTGATGAAAAAGTAGTTTTTTTACATCCTAAGCAAACTCAAGACGGTTACTACATTGAAACTGGTTGGACCAGTCTAGGTAATAAAATTAAAGTTCCTACTTTAGAATCCGTTTGGTCACCAAAAGGTAATAGAAATTTAGATGAAAACACACCCGTCATTCTCGAATGGAATAATGGACAAGGGTTAATTTTTAAAAAAATAATTGAGATAGATGAAAAATATTTCTTTAAAATAAAACAAGAAGTTCAAAATAATAGTGGCAAAAATATTGAGCTTTACCCTTATGCACAAATAACGAGAAATAAAAAACCAGACGATGTTCAAGGATTTTTTATTTTGCATGAGGGTTTCATCGGTGTATTTGATGATGAACTTCAAGAAGATAGTTACGAAGATATAGTTGAAAAAAAAATATCAAGAACATCTGACAACGGATGGCTGGGTATTACTGATAAATATTGGATGACTGCAATCGTCCCTCCTAAAAATCAAAATTTCAAATCAACTTTTTTATTTAAAGATGCTTTTAAAGCTAATTATATTCTAAATAATCCAGTAAAAATTAACACTTCATCTTCAGCAAGTAATGAACTTAAATTATTTGTTGCGGCAAAAGAGGTCGAAACGATCGATGGGTATGCAGAAAGTGAGAAAATTGAAAAATTTGATTTGATAATTGATTGGGGTTGGTTTTATTTTTTTACAAAACCTTTATTCTTCGTTATTGATTATCTGTTTAAATTTTCTGGAAATTTTGGAATTGCTATTGTTTTAATTACTTTAGCTATAAGAATTATCTTCTTCCCATTGGCCAATTACTCTTTTAGGTCCATGGCAAAGATGAAAGCGCTTCAACCTGAAATGGTAAGATTAAAAGAGCTTCACAAAGAAGATAAAGTAAAACTTCAACAAGAGATGATGGCATTATATAGAAAAGAGAAAGTAAATCCTGCTTCAGGTTGTTTGCCAATTCTAATTCAAATACCATTCTTTTTTGCAATTTATAAAATGTTATTCATTTCTCTTGAAATGAGACATCAGCCTTTTTTTGGATGGATACAAGATTTATCCGCAAAAGATCCCACGACAATTTTCAATTTATTTGGTTTAATACCTTGGAGTCCTCCAGAGTTTCTAATCATTGGAATTTGGCCAATCTTGATGGGTTTAACCATGTATGCTCAACAAAAATTAAATCCAGCACCAGCTGATCCGATACAAGCTAAAATTTTTATGTTTTTCCCGCTTTTTTTAACAATTATTTTAGCTCCATTCCCCTCAGGACTAGTTGTGTACTGGACTGTAAACAACGTTTTAACAATTGCTCAACAATGGGTAATTATTAGAAAGACAAAAATAAAAACTAATTAAATGTCGGGATTAAAAAATTTAGATGAAATTAAAAAGTTTTGGCCTGAAAAAGCACCAAATATTAATATAGTTCAAAAATATGTATCAAAATATGTAAAAGAAAAAATTGTAATTAAATATGGAGGAAATGTATTTATCGATAGGAATGTTTTTAATAATTTTATCTCAGATATTAATGTACTAAGTAAGTTAGGCCTATCAATTATAGTAGTTCATGGAGGTGGGCCAAGAATTAAAAGAGAATTAGAAAAAAAAAAATTGTATCAAAGTTTATAAACGGATTAAGAGTAACAGATAAAAATATAATAAATACTGTTGAGGAAGTATTAATAGATTTTAACACTGATATAGTAAAATCTTTAAAAGAGTTAGGGACCGAGGCAACTTCATTTCATACAAAAAGTGAAAATATTATAGAAGTTGAGCCTGAGAGAGAGGAGTTAGGTTTTGTTGGGATTCCAAAAAAAATAAATTCCGATTTAATTGAAAATGCACTTAAAAATAAAAAAATTCCAATTATCGCTCCATTAGGCTTAGGTAAAAATAACCAAACATTTAATATTAATGGAGATACTGCTGCAAGCGCTATCGCAAAGAAATTAAAATCTAGAAGGCTAATTTTAATGACAAATGTTGAGGGTGTTTATGATGATCAGAAAAGATTAATATCAGAAATTAAACCTTTTGATTTAGAAAATCTAATTAAATGGAAAGTAGTTCAAGGAGGAATGATACCAAAAATAGAAAATTGTGTCGACGCTGTTCAAAATGGAGTGAGGGGGGTCGTTATACTTGATGGGAGAAAACCTCATTCAATTTTACATGAAATATTTTCTGACAAAGGGGCAGGAACACTTATAAGAAAATGAAAGAATTAAAAAATATAAAATATTGGCTATTTGATTTAGATAATACATTATATTCTGGAGCCACAAAAGTTTTTGATCAAGTTGACAAAAGAATGTCAGAGTTTATCTCAAACAAACTGAATATAAGTAAAGAGGAAGCAAGAAAAATTCAGAAAAATTACTTCATCGAATATAACACTACTTTAAATGGTATGATCAAAAATCATAAAATTGATGCTAATGAATTTTTGGAGTATGTACACGATATAGACTTAAGTTTTTTAAAAAGAGATGAAGTATTAAAAGAACAAATAGAAAAAATTGAGGGAAAAAAGATTATTTTTACTAATGGTTCGCGCTCTCATGCTGAAAATGTCACAAAAAAACTAGGTATAGCGAGACATTTTGATGATATTTTCGATATTGCTAGCGCAGACTTTATACCTAAACCTTCTTTAACACCCTATAAAAAAATAATTGAAAAATACAAAATTGAGCCACAATATAGTATATTCATTGAGGATATCGCGCGAAATTTAAAACCCGCACATGAATTAGGTATGAAAACTGTTTGGATAATAAATAATGAGCCTTGGGCTGCTAAATTTTCAGACTCTAATTTTATTAATTATAAAACTGAAAAATTAGCAAATTTTTTACGAGAAATAAATGAAAGTAAATGAATTAGAAAAAATAATAAATGATGCTTTTCAAAATAAGCAAAGCATTTCTGAAAAATCTGATAAAAAAATATTAGATGCAATTTCTGAAACAATTGAACTTACAGATAAAGGAAGTATTAGAGTGGCCGAGAAAAAAAATGGAAATTGGACCGTCAATCAGTGGGTAAAAAAAGCAATCTTATTAAGTTTTAAAACAAATAAAATGTCAATGTCTAAAGGTCCCTACACTACATGGTATGATAAAGTTCCAGGAAAATCTGTTCTTTGGAATGAGGGTGACTGGAAAAAAGCTGGATATCGTCATGTTCCAAATGGGGTAGTAAGAAAAGGATCCTATATAGCAAAAAATGTTGTTCTGATGCCATGTTTTGTTAATTTAGGAGCTTATGTGGACGAAGGAACTATGATAGATACTTGGGCTTCAGTTGGGTCTTGCGCGCAAGTTGGAAAAAATTGTCATGTTTCTGGAGGAGCTGGGATAGGAGGTGTTTTAGAGCCTCTTCAAGCAAGTCCTGTTATAATCGAAGATAATTGTTTTATTGGCGCTAGATCGGAAGTAGCAGAAGGTGTAATTGTTCAAGAAGGTGCTGTGCTCTCAATGGGAGTATATATCGGTGCATCAACAAAAATTGTTGATAGGGCAACAGGTGAAATTACATACGGCAAAGTTCCAGCTTACTCAGTTGTTGTTCCTGGGAGCTTACCTAATAAAAAAGACCCTAAAAGTCCAAATTTATACTGCGCAGTAATAGTAAAAAAAGTTGATGAGAAAACTAGAAGCAAAACATCAATAAACGATTTATTAAGAGATTAAATGCAGACTATAAATGAATTAAGCTTATCGAAAGATTTAATCAAATTTCCAAGTATCACTCCAGTGGATGCAGGTGCTATAAATTTTTTAAGTAAAAAGTTAAAATCTCTTGGTTTTAAATGTAAGATATTGGAATTTAAGAAAGGAAAAGGTAAGCCAATTAAGAATCTTTATGCTCGGTTGGGCAATAAACAACCTAACTTATGCTATGCAGGTCATACGGATGTCGTGCCACCAGGTAATTACAAAGATTGGACTGTAAATCCATTTAAACCTCAAGTCAAAAAAGGATATTTAATTGGTAGAGGAGCTAATGATATGAAAAGCTCCATTGCTTGTTTCGTATCTGCAGTTAGTCAATTTATTATGAATAATCCTAAATTTCCTGGATCGATAAGTCTTTTAATAACTGGCGATGAGGAAGGTTACGCGACCAATGGAACAAAAAAAGTTGTTGAATATTTAAAAAAAAAGAAAGAAAAGATAAATTTTTGCATTGTAGGAGAGCCTACAAATCCAAAAAAATTAGGTCAGATGATTAAAATTGGAAGAAGAGGAAGTTTAACCGCTGAATTAGAAGTTCATGGTACACAAGGACATATAGCTTATCCCCACCTTTCAAAAAATCCAATAAACACTCTTATTAAAATATGTGCTGCGCTAAAAAATAATAAGCTTGACAGAGGTAACAAAAATTTTCAACCCTCTAATTTAGAATTTACACGCTTATTTGTTGATAATAAAGCCCATAATGTTATTCCAGCGTCAGCGAAAACACTTTTTAATATTAGATATAATAATATTCAAAATTCCTCAAAGTTAAAAAGAAAAATTAATAATATAGTAAAAAAAATTACAAAAAAGTATGGATGTAGATATAAAATTAATTTTTTGGAAAGTGGTGATTCTTTTTTAACAAAACCCGATAAAAATATATTTCTAGCAAAAAAAATTATAAAAAAAGTAACAAAAATCAATCCGGTTTTGTCGACAACTGGTGGTACATCAGATGCAAGATTTATCAAGAAAATAGCTCCTTGTCTTGAATTTGGATTAGTAAACAAAACTATGCATAAAGTTGACGAGTGTGTCTCTTTAAGAGATTTGAAAAATTTGAAAAAGATTTACCTAAATTTCTTAAAAGAGTACTTTAAGTGAAAACTGGAATTATTACATCTAGAAGCTCGCTAAGTCATGACACTGGCTCAGGTCATCCTGAAAATAAATTAAGAATTGAATATATTGTTAACGCCTTAAAGAAAAAACAATTTCCAAAACTAGAATGGAAAAATTTTAAAAACTTTGATAAAAAATATTTGAAAATTACTCACAATACAGAATATATCGATGAGGTAAATTCAAGTTTTCCCAAAAAGGGACAATCTTTTTTAGATGGGGATACGGTAATTTCGCCTGGAAGTAAATCAGCTTCTTATGATGCAGTATCATCTATTATATCGGCAATAGATTTAGTAGCCAATAAAAAAAATAAAAATGTTTTTTGTGCTGTTCGTCCTCCTGGACATCATGCTGAGTACAATAAAGCTATGGGATTTTGTATATTCAATAATGTTGCTGTTGGAGCAAATTATTTACTTAAAAAATATAAGCTTAAAAAAGTTGCAATAATAGATTTTGATGTTCATCATGGCAATGGAACGCAAAATATTTTTGAGGATAATAAGCAAATACTTTATATTTCAACACATCAATATCCTCATTATCCAGGAACTGGTGCGCATTTTGAGAAAGGTAAATTTAATAATATTCTTAATATTCCTCTGCCGGCAGGTACCAATTCAGTTGAATATTTAAATGCTTACAATTATGTTTTAAAAAAATTAAATAGTTTTAAACCCGAGTTTATTCTTTTTTCTGCAGGTTTCGATGCACATCACAAAGATCCTTTATCAAATTTAAACTTAAATTCAAAAGATTTTTATGAAATCACTCGAAGAACAATTTTAGAGTCAAATAGTTATTGTAAAGGAAATATAGTCTCAATACTTGAGGGTGGTTATGATCTTAACGCTTTAGCTGAGAGTACTGAAGAGCATTTAAAAGCCCTTATGGAATTCTAATAACAATGACTAGGCTTTATAAAATAAAAAAATCAAGAATTGATAAAAGAGGGTTGTACGCAAATAAAGACATAAAAAAGGGAGTAAAAATTATAGAATATAAAGGAAAAGTAATTACAAGAAAAAAAGCTGAAGAAGATCCCAAGTTTGATAATGATAAAGATATTTATCTTTTCAATCTAAATAAAAAATACGATCTTGACGGAGATTTTAAATTTAACACTGCTAGACTGATCAATCATTCTTGTGAACCTAATTGTGAAGTATCAGGAACAGGATTAAAGGTATGGGTTTACGCTATTAAAGATATTAAAAAAAATGAGGAGTTATCTTATGATTATGGTTTTGGATATGACAAAGATTATAAAAATTATCCCTGCAAATGTGGCTCAAAAAAATGTGTTGGATACATTGTGAGAGCAGAGTCGAGGTGGAGAATTAAAAAAAGAAAAAAGGCTACCTAATATTTTACTTTTTTTAAATATAAGCCACAAGCTGGGGCGGGTGGAGCACACATTGACCTTTTTTTTGATTTCACAACCTCTTTAAATTTATTTAAACTCCATTTTTCTTCTCCTAGGTATTTTAAACATCCAACCATAGATCTTACTTGTTGTTGAAGAAATGATTGCGATTCAAATATTAAATAAGTTTTTCCCTCTACTACTTTCACATCTATTTTTGAAATAGTTTTAATTGGAGATTTTGCTCCACATGTCGAAGCTCTAAATGTTGAAAAGTCGTGTTTTCCTTCTAAAAATTTGGCACCCTTTTTCAAAACTACTAAATTTAATTTTTTTTTAATGTGCCAAGCTTTATTACGATCTAAAGCTAATGAGCCTAATCTATTAAGTATTATATATTGATAAATTCTTTTTTTGGCACTAAACCTAGCATGAAAATTAAGATTTTTTCTTTTAAGGTCTAAAATAGAAATTCGCTTATTTTGTAAAAAAAAGTTAAGTGAGTTTATAAATTTATTTTTATCGTTTATTTTTTTTGAAGTAAAAAAGTTTGCATTTTGTTGAAGTGCATGTACACCTGTATCTGTTCTTCCAGAGCCAATTAATTTAATTTTATCTTTTAATAATTTTTTTAAAGTTTTTTGAATTTCTGTTTGAACAGAATTTCCCTTTTTTTGTGACTGCCATCCAATAAACTTTGAACCGTCATATTCTATGATCAAATTGTAATTAAATTTCAAATTAGTTTGGCTCCCTTTACTATTCTATTCCCAATTAAAAAATCTTTTATTTTGAGGATATTTTTCCCTTCTTTCTGAACAACTTTTACTTTAATAGCATTGTGTCGGCAGGCGATGGTAAGATTGTCTTCTATAACAATTCCTGGTACATCTTGTTTACTTATTTCTGAAGCTTCTAATATTTTTATTCTTTCATTTTTATATTCAAACCATGCTCCTGGGTTCGGATTAAATGCATTTATTTGAGCTATTATTTCACTTGCTTCTTTATTCCAATCTATTTTTGTCTCTGCTTTGTCAATTTTTTTTGCATAAGTAGATTTGCTATGGTCTTGTTCAATAAATTTAAATTGTCCAGAAACTATCATATCAAGAGACTCAACCAATCCTTTAGCTCCCTCTAGAGCCAACTTTCTGCTTAATTGACCAGAATTAGTCTCTTTATCTATTTTGAAAGAAACTTGTTTCATGAAAGGACCTGCATCCATTTCAGAAACAATTTTCATTATCGAAAACCCAGTTTGCGTATCTTGATTTAAAATTGATCTTTCTATTGGAGCGGCACCTCTCCA
>MDTD01033988.1_pt1 | contig 14407 bp, 15 predicted proteins | sample 811221 | NCBI WGS metagenome assembly MDTD01 (sample SAMN05326646, study PRJNA326480) | marine metagenome | isolation source: seawater | place: Pacific Ocean: South West | collected 2011
CTTAAGCGAATTCTCCAAGTTGTAAGATTTTCAAGAACGTCTTCTTCCTCGATTAGTTGTATCCCATTCCACATGACTTTCCCATCTATGTGGCTTACACCTGAAAGATAGTGCTGGCACATTACACTATGATTCCCTGTTCGCCAAGGCTTGTCATAGCGCCCATCGACGAGAAATCGTCTTTCGATCTCGATGCCCATTAACTCTCATCCTCAATTTTCTGAGACCTGGCTTTTGACATAATCTCTTCATCAAGGAACCAGAATGTAGGAGTTTCTGAAAGGTGCTTATCCCAGTGCTGGACAGTTCTCGCCCAAATTTCCGAGTCAGCATTTTGTTTGCAGTATCCCAGAACCCAGTCCATTTGTGCCTGTAGTTCTTCATCATCGGGTGAATTACGCTTCAAATTTTCAGCAGTCATTGCCATGTTCATCATGAACATCGGAGATAATGCATATGTCCAAAATGGATTTCTTTCGAAATCCACGCTCCTCTGTGCAGTCCATAAAGAGAACACTCTGTCGTAGAGATATCCAACACACAACACGATCAAAATAAGTCCAGTAAAGATGCTTAGGAGGCCCACGTAGGTCGAAGGAATTCCTAGAACCGATTCGCTGAAACAAAATCCTTCATCGCACTTGTCAGAAAATCTCCAACTTACGTAATCCCACAAAAGCAGAGTCAAAGTTGAGCCAAGTAAACCCAGGGAAATGATTGATTGAGATTGCTGCATTCGCCAATATTGGCGCATAACCCATTTCTTGACAGGATTGATGCCTGAACTCGTCATCATCCTGTGCACGACCACTGCTCATTCATATTATCATGGGTAATTTGTCGATACATCCTACCATTGTTAAATTATATCAGTAGGGCCAGCGTTGTTTATGGGAAGTCGTATGAAAAGTCCAGCACTTGCTGTTTTTCTAGTTGCATTAATGGCGACATCCGGATGTATCGGCTTAGCCGATGACGGTAAAGATGAATACGAATTGGTTGAAATCGACCTTGGCGATATCACAAAGAGGTCGATCGGATCTCCTGACTTGGAAATCTATTCCGATTGCTTAGAATTGGAGACTGCACTCAAAATCAGCATAGAAGAGGAAGCAAGAACCAGCCTACTACAAGCTATCGAAGAGCAGTACTACTGGGGCGGGGGAATTTGGATGGAAGATTCAGCAGAGATGGCGATGGATGATGGCGCTTCTGCAACATCATCACCTCCGCCAACGGCTAGAAAGGAAGGCACTGATTATTCAGGCACAAATAATCAGGAACAGGGAGTAGATGAAGCCGATTTCGTAAAGACAAACGGTTACAATATATTCTTCGTAGACGACGGGGTATTGCACATAATGGATGTTCCAGAATTTGGTGAAATCGAGCATGCATCGACTACCGAGGTACAAGGAAGCCCAGTTGCAATGATGCTAAACAACGACAGTCTCGTCGTCGTATCCTCAGTATCGAGTTGGAATATTGCAGATAGTGATCCACTACAAGATGCAATGGGTTGGAGTGGAGACTGGTACGGTTGGAGGACTAACTCGCTGACCAAGTTCACCGTGTACGACGTATCTGATTCTTCGAATCCAGAAGTTGACCGAGAGTTATACATCGAAGGCTACTACATGACTGCGAGAGAAGTTGCAGGCACAGTTAGAGCCGTTACACATTCGTGGATGAATATTCCAGATTTGCGAACTTGGTTAACCTACCCAGACAACTACTGGAGTGCAGATTATTCTGAAGAAGAGCGCAGAAACATGCGAGAGGCTGCAGCACAAGATGCGATGGAGCACAACTCAGAATTAATGCAAGAATTGACTCTAGAAGATTTGCTTCCTCAAGTACACGAGAGACTTGGAGAGGATATCATCACACACCACATGAGCGGTGAAGACTGCTCAGATTTCGCTGCACCCCAAGAATCGATGAATAGCGGATACACCAGCATTTTCACAATTGACTTAATCTCTGAAGATTTAGAATTTGAAGCAGACCACATTGTTGGAAATTGGCCGCTAGTTTATGCTTCGCAGGATACCCTGATCATCACAGAAAATGCTTGGGACACTTGGTGGTTTTGGGGTAATGACGACATGATGGAATCCACTAACATCCACGTTTTTGACATTAGCGAAGCCGGCGAAACAGTGTACTCCGGTTCAGGAAGAGTCGATGGAACAATTCTAGACCAATTCTCAATTTCTGAATACGAGGGAATAGTCAGAGTTGCTACAACTACCGGTCAATGGGGCCGTTGGTGGATGTCCAATCCAGAGCCTATGGAAAATCACGTAATCACCCTCGCACTAGCATTGGACGTAGAGTCTGGAAAAACCAGCCTTTTGGAGATGGGAAGAATCGATGGAATCGCTTACAATGAAACCATTTGGTCTGCTAGGTTTGTTGGTGATAGAGCGTATATCGTTACCTTCGAAAACATCGACCCACTTTGGACAATAGACCTCTCTAATCCAACTTCTCCAACAATAATGGGGGAACTGAAAGTGCCTGGAGTATCGACATACATCCATCCGCTATCAGATGATGCAATTTTATCGATAGGACTCGGGCCCGCTGATGAAGAAACAGGACTCGGTCTTGATTGGAGTAATACCCGACTTTCTCTATTCGATGTCTCAAACTTTTCAGACCCAACAGAGACCCAAACCCTTTCCATTGCTCCTGTTGAAAACCCAGACGATGAGGGCTGGTCTTGGGCATGGTCTGAAGCAACTTGGGAACACAAAGCATTCCAATATTGGGAACCAAAGGGCATGCTTGCAGTTCCAATGAATACTTATCGCTATGATTACCACTACGACGAGGATGGCCACTACCACTACGATTACCAGTGGGTCAGTAAATTGGTAATTGTAAACATCTCCGAGGATGAAATGCAAATTCATGGAGAAGTCAACCACTCTAAATTCTATGAAACCGAGGATAACTATTGGTGGAATTCCTACAATATACGAAGGTCAATTTTCATGGGCGATTACATCTATGCAATCTCTCATGCTGGCGTTACAGTAACACATCTTGATTCACTGGAAGAAGTAGACAGCGTTCAGTTGGTCACAGTCGAGCCAACTGAGCCAAAAACTGTAAGCGAAGAAGTTGAAGCAGAGGATTCCTCTGAAGAGTGAAATTAGGGGTTTTTCTCATGCTCAAGGTCGCTCTGCTCGGATGTGGCCGCTGGGGAAAGAATCATCTCAAAGTTCTTGTAAATCTAAGAGAAAAAGGGCTTGTGGACCACATTACCGTGGTTGATATTTCAAAGCAAGCTAGAGATTTAGCGACATTAGCCGATGAAACAAGATCATCAATGGATGGCGTAGAAGCAGACTTTGTTGTGGTTGCAACCCCATCAGATTTACACTCGGAACAATCTCAAAAATTGATTTCAAACGGTTACCACGTTCTTGTTGAAAAGCCGTTAGGTTGTTGCGAATCTGAGGCTGCGCAAGTAATTGCATCTGCTCGTGAAAATGGGAGAATTCTCGGTGTCGGATTACTGCTACGCTTCCATCCAGCGGTGGCTCTAGCAAACCAGATGATCAATAATGGAGAATTAGGCAGGTTACAGTCCTTGAGATTCGTGAGAAGGACAGAGCGTTCCGCTCCAGAAAATGGGAACGTGATTGAATCACTTGGAGTTCATGCAATTGATTTGATGTGTCACTTGATGAGCGAATCCGAGCCTAGCGCCGTAAACACAGAGGGCGATGAAATTGAAGCGAGAGTAGCATTGGAATTCCCACATGGGATTGAAGCACTAATTGACGTAGCCTGGAATGCGAGCAAGGAGCGCCGGTCGGTTACAATTGTAGGCTCGAGTGCTACATTGAGATTTGATTTGGATATACACGACAAGGCTGTGGTCATTTCCGACGGGATTGAAACAGAGGTAGATTGTGCAACAAACATCTCACCACTAGAAGCAGAATTATTGCACATGATTTCCAATATTGACAATTTTAATTCAGGTAAAACATGGACGCCAGTACCCGATTATGGATCTGCACTAAGAGGGGTAAGGTGGACTGAAAGAGCGATGCAGAAATTATCAATTTCACGGCCACATTGAAGAATCCAATCCGTCTCGCCCACATCATGGCCGGCGCAGCATCACCCGAAGATTCCGAACCGCTATTCGTTCTAGAGCCTCTGCCAGAGCTTTCGGGCGTTATCGATTCTTTTGCATCTTCGAACCCTCTTTTCTTGATTGTAGGCTTTGCTTCAGCGTTGTTCTTGCTGACAAGATTTGATGACCCAATCAAAAAATTATGGACCACATCAATTGGTGGGGTTCTGTTCAATTACTACGTCACAGATTCTATGTTCTACGCTATGATTTTCACAAGCGTGTACATCCTAGGTTTCGTGCTAGTTTGGTCAGCAATTCGATGGGATGAACTGAAGTTAACTCTTGGTATGGATAGAGCAAGAATTCTGTCCATCGTATCCTTCATTGTCTGTACTTGGATTCTGGTTGTCTTAGGAACAGCCATCGGTATGCCTGTCGGACCCGGAATCGTCATTTGCGCACTAACCACTGGATACTTGTGGTGGACTTACTATTCACTAGAGCCCGCTAGAGTTTGATAGCGAAGGGTCAAGGACTTCGCACGCACACCTGTGCGCATGGCGACCTTCTCTAGTCATCCAGATCTTCCCGAGATTCTTGAGAACTTGTTAGAAGATGACGTTCACACTTTGTTCTTGAAGGCAGACTGCCCTCCCAGAACAAAGGCTGGAGGAATAGGCAATCTCAGACTTGCAGATGTGGAAGGGGCTGACGATGGCGGTTGGGACACATTGCGCCTGGAATCCCTCCAAGAAGAGATTCTAACACTGGTTGATGAAAATCGTGATCGTTCAGATTGTTTTCTTGAAATCGACCGCAAGGGATGCCAGGTCGTTCAACTGGGTGATTTGAGAATTTCTTGTGCATGGCCTCCCTTTGCAGATGCAAGAGAGATAACGATTGTACGCCCCGTGGCAAAACTATCCTTAGGCGATTATGAGATAGATCCAAAGTTAATTTCAAGATTATCTGACCATCACAGAGGAGTCTTCATTTGCGGCCGCCCGGGTTCAGGAAAAACAACGCTTGCCCAAGCAATTGCCGAGTATCTGGATGAAGACGTTGGCGCTATGGTCAAAACCATGGAGGCGCCAAGAGATTTGCAACTTGCAAACAGAATCACTCAGTATGCTCCATTGGAAGGAGATTTGGAGAAAACTGCGGAGATAATCTTCCTAGTCCGCCCCGACTTCGTGATTTTTGATGAGGTTAGAAGGGCTAGGGATTTCGAAATATTCGCGGACGTTAGGCTTGCTGGAGTAGGCCTACTCGGAGTGACGCACGCAAATTCTGCACTGGAGGCAATTCAGAGACTAATCGGTAAGGTGGAATTGGGTCTAGTTAGCCAGGTATTAGACACAATTCTCCACGTAGAGGCTGGGCAAATCCAGCAAGTTTTGGAACTCAGGATGACGGTAAAGCCTCCTAGTGGCATGCAGGAAGAACTTGCCCGGCCGGTTATCGAAGTGGTCGAATTCCCTAGTGGGAAAATCACACACGAAATGTTCGCATTTGGTTCTGAAATAGCCGTCGTTCCAGTAGATGGAACAAGGTCTGGAAATGGAATTTCCCCAATGGCAGCCCTTGCCAGAGACCAACTAATCAAGAAGATTAGAGATTGGGTTGGCGTTTCTTGCGGTGTCAAGATAACAGGTTCTAATTCTGCTGAAATTTACGCCCCGAAAGGTGTAGTTGCAACCCTTATCGGGAAGGGAGGGGAAAACATCCGAGACTTACAAGATGAATTAGGCGGAATGAAACTTTCAGTATCCTCCTTTGCAGAAATGCCTGACGACGTCCACGTTCCTGTTGAAGACCACTACGAGACACTTGAGCGTAGAGCACGTGAATCCAAAGCTTGGGAGTACTCAAAGCGAGGAAGGAAATCTAAGAAACGCCGACGATGAAAGTTCTCTTTCCGGCAATCTCTTGAATACACGACCCCTTTGACCGGGCATGCCCGCATCACTATTGCTGACCTTTTCAGCCAGCGTGATGACTATTTTTGCTGACTGGGCGGGTTGGCACTTTGTCTGGAGGCATGAGAATACTTCAACCGACCAAGAGCCTAACAAACACAGCGCAGTTAGCATCTTTTTTTCATACTATCTTCCAATTATGCCGGCATTGGCAGTACTACTAGGGCCAGCAAAACTTGACGTTTACAATCAAGGATTCGCAACCGTGTCTACAACTATTCTCTTTGCAGTTATGGCAATAGTGACAGGCGGAGTTGCAGCAAGCGCTTGGTCAGTAGGCCAAAGAGAGGCATCAGAAAAGGAATCACGAAAATTAATTGACGCAGAAAACTCACTCCCAGCGCATGCATTAGCACATCTAAAATGGACAACGCTAATGCTTGGTTTGTGCTCTGCCTTCTGGATTTTTTTGTTGATTAGGTAAAAGATGGATTGATGAAGGCGCGACATTCCCGCCTAATCATGGCACAGGCACCAGATGGCTCTGGAACCGCTCCGGTCAGGATTACTAATTCCTCGACCTCGGTTACTAGCGGCATTGGTGTTACGCAGAAACTAGTAGGCGCAGCCATCGCATTTGGTAACGTTCTGCGAGGAACATTTGGTCCAAATGGCTTGGACAAAATGTTGTACAAGACTAACGGTGAAGCGGCCGTAACAAATGATGGAGCCAAAATCGTAGCAGAATTATTGGTTAAACACCCTGCTGCAAAGGCGTTTGTGAGTCTAGCCGAAAGCCAAGAGAACGCTTGTGGCGATGGTGTGACCGGCTGCATTCTGCTCGCAAGTGAACTGATGAGTGAAGCTGGCAGACTGCTAGAAAGAGGATTGCATCCACTAATTCTCGTCAAGGGATTCGAACTCGCACTAAAGGCAACTCTTGAGGAAATAGATTCCAGGGCTGAATCTGTTGGAGACAGATTAGAACAGGTTGCTAGAACATCTCTGGTTGGGCGCTCAACCGAAGGCGCTCTCGACCATCTGTCAAAACTGATTTCTGAGTCGGTAAGGATGATTCCAGACAGCGATTATGAGCGAGTTCGAATGGCGAAAGCAGGCGAAGGAACACCTGCAACTTCTGTTTTGATCCCCGGATTGATTATCGAAAAGAGACTGCCTCTAGAAAGGATGCCAAAGAGCCTCGGGGCATCGAAAGTTGCAGTATTGTCCTGTCCTTTAGAAATTGAAGATTCTGTAGTTGCAGCAGAAATCGAAATTAGCACTCCTGAGCAATACGAAAAATTCATTGACGCCGAGCAAAACAAAATTGAGCAGATTATCGATAAAGTAAAATCGAGCGGTGCCGGAGTGGTTTTCTGTGCAGAAGGCATCGATTCTAGAGTATTACATTCTCTAGCCGATTCAGGAATTTTTGCTATGCCGTCTATGGAAAAACCGATGGCAGAAGACATCGCAGAAGCATGTGGAGCCCAACTGTGTGACCATATCGACGACATGTCGTCTTGCATGGGACAAATCGCTGGACTGGAACACCAAAGACTGGAAGGCGCAGAGGGTATAAAAGAGCGGCTAACGATCAATGTGGGCGAAAACCCGGGAATTGTAACAATACAGGTCGGTGGAACCGACGGAGTCGCTGCAGAAGAGACGATTAGAGGCCTCTTTGATTCATTACGCTCTACTTGTATGGCGAAGGAGGACGATTCAATTATTCTTGGAGGAGGCAGCCTGCACATGGCTGCGTCTCTCAAAGTCCGAGAGGCTGCTGAGAGAAACCCCGGTCGAGAAAGGTTAGCAATGGAAGCTTTTGCTCGCGCCCTAGAAGGAATCCCATCAGCCCTTGCATCTAACGCTGGTGAAGACAAAATAGACTCCTTGCTGGAGTTACGTTCCCTTCACAGGTCCGGAAAAATCAACAGTGGAATCACACAGTCTGGCAAACCCGGAGAAATTGAATCTGCATGGCTGCCGACATACACTATCGAACACTCGATATCCGCTGCTTGCGAGTCTGCATGTGGTTTATTGAGGGTCGACCAGGTAATTTCTGCTAGAGGCGACTGAGTCGGCACCTTCATGAGACTGACCCGGATACATTCCCTAACGGGTACCACACATGGAGCCGTCATCTCGTCCACGCGCACTACTTTCTGTGTACGACAAAACTGGAATAATTGAGTTTGCAAAAGGCTTGGACAGCCTTGGATACGAACTCGTTTCAACCGGCGGAACAGCTCGTAAATTGCGCGAAGCAGGATTGGATGTAATCGGAGTATCAGATGTAACTGGACACCGAGAAATTTTCGATGGAAGAGTGAAATCTCTTCATCCCGCAATTCACGGCCCTCTTCTCTGTAGGTTGGAGAAGGAAGAAGACGCGCAAGGGCTCAAAGACCTGGGTTATCCAATGATTGAGATAGTTGCCTGTAACCTGTATCCATTTAGCGATGCTGCAGCGATTGAGCCACCACTAGATGACTTGGACTTGCTCGAGATGGTTGACATAGGCGGACCTACCATGGTTCGTGCTTCTGCTAAGAACCATCTCAACGTAGTAATTGCATGCAATCCCAGAGATTACTCTTCAATTATTGATGAGTTAAAGTCAGGTAGCGTTTCTCTGGAAACTCGAAGAAATCTTGCACTAAAAGCCTATGAGCACACTGCTACCTATGATTCAGCAATATCAAACGAGTTAGCTGGCAGATGGAATGGTCTTCCTGAAGAAAGTGATGATACCGAAGAGCAATCCCGTCGCCTTCCAGCCACAATGACTGTTGCAGCACACAGAAAGTTGCATCTTCGCTATGGGGAGAATTCACATCAAGCAGCGGCACTGTACGTTGACCCCGGGGCCGTTGAGGGTGAAACCTTAGTCACCGCTGAAGTAGAAGGAAACAAGGCGATGAGTTACAACAATTACTCAGACGCGGATGCAACTCTAAGATTATGCCGCTCTTTGTCCACTGATGAATGGCCAGAAACGCCACACGCTTGTGTGATTGTTAAACACAACAATCCATGTGGAGCAGCACTTGGAAAGACACAGTTAGAGGCTTATGAGGCTGCGTTGGCTAGCGATCCAGAAAGTGCATTTGGCTCCATAATTTGTGTTAATGAACCGGTAACTGTTGAATTTGCAGAGGCCCTTGGATCATTATTCGTCGAGGTATTGATGGCTCCAGCATATGAAGAAGGAGCAAAGGAAATTTTGATGGAGAAGAGAAATCGTAGAGTTCTCACAATTAATTCGCCAAACAATCGACTAGCTCCACTTCCAAGAAAGACGGTACGCAAGCCTATTGAGGGCGGATGGTTAATCCAAACCGAGGAAGCACCAGTAATCGACTGGAGCAAGGCCAAGGTGGTAACAGATGTTGCACCAACCGAAGAGCAAATCGCGTCAATGAAGTTCGCAGTAAGAGTCTGTGAACAGGTGAAATCAAACGCTATCGTGATGGTTCAAGGCTTAGCAACCGTAGGCATAGGACCTGGACAGACCAGTCGTGTTGAAGCGGTTAGAATTGCTGCTAGAAGGGCAGGAGAAAGAGGCAAGGGTTGCGTTTTAGCAAGTGACGCCTTCTTCCCATTCAAGGATGGAATTGAGCAAGCAGCAGAGGCTGGGGCTGCCGCAATTGTTCATCCCGGGGGCTCGATTAGAGACCAGGAAGTAATCGATGAGGCTAATGCAAGAGGTATATCTATGCTATTTACAGGCCACAGGTTGTTTAGACACTAATTTTGTCTCTGGATTTAACCATTGTTAGAACATACACCATACCCATTAATCCGACTGCAATAATCGTAAGTGAACCGAATGCGTATTGGTCAGCACCATTCCATGAAGACGTGTCGAATAGCGTACCATCGCCCTTAGTTGACACGTACCACACGAAATATGCTGATAGCGTTGTCATTAAACCAATCATACAGGCAATTATGACTTTGACATGCTTTGGCAGAGTTTTCCCAGTTGCATAGTATTCGAACAATGACGGGCCGAAGAATTTGTTTGTTAGAGTCCATCTAAACAGTCTCTCATTCGATAAAGAGAATAGGAACGCAGCAGGAACAGCCCAAGACACGGTAGGCCAACCAGGGATCCATATCCCAATAACTGCGAAGATAACGAAAATTGAACCAAATCCAACGTAAATTTTACTCTTAACGGGATTGCTTACGACAGCATACTTTGCGACTATCTCGTCGACAGTCTTGAGCCTCTCTGCCATGATTATTCGTCTAACCTCGCGAATATGAAAGGTGGTGTAGTATTTGCATAGCCGAAGGAATATTGACGAATACACACTCGCATCGAATATGCCAGAGGCGTGGAACCTTCCAAGAAAGGGGACGGCCGAGGACCCCTTACGCCTTGCAGTCCTAATTTCAGGCTCAGGCTCGGGAATGGAAGCGCTACTCCACCATCAGCAGAACAGGGATTGTTCACACGTCACAAATGTGGTAATTAGTGACCGAATCGATGCCGGTGGTTTAGCCAAAGCCGAAGCTCTTGGAGTTACCGCAGTTGCAGTTCCACTACCGGATATTGAAGACAGGGAACAAAGACGCATCGCTCACGAAAAAGAGGTTGGTGAGGTACTTGCAGACCATGGGGTCGAGGTTGTAATTCTGTCAGGATATATGCGATTATTGACCCCGTCCTTTGTAGCACCATGGGCAGGAAGGATTCTGAATATCCATCCCTCTCTGCTACCAGATTTCCCCGGAGCACACGCACATAGAGACGTTATTGCAGCAGGTGTCAGTAAATCGGGATGCACTGTTCACTTTGTTGATAGTGGAATGGACACCGGCCCGATTATCGACCAGGCTGAAGTCGAAGTAAGTCCTGATGATGATGAAAATTCTCTTGCTGAGAAAGTCAAACGATTGGAACACGTTCTCTATCCATCAGTAATCGACAAACTCAGCGAAGGAAGGATTGAATCTCCTTGAATTCTTCAGGCGTGTTGATATTTCTTGCTCTGATTCCACCTTCACAAGATGGAATTTTTTCAAACATCTGTGAGATCTTTTGTGATTGAATCAACTCATCTTTACTGTCAAATTTGGCTAATAATGGCTGCCTATTCCCCTCGTCGTCTATGGGCACACCTAGGGTTTTTTTGAATAACTCTTCATCAGCCAAATAAGCATCACACGGTGCCAATTGTATCGTACCCGGTAATGTAGAAATCAAATCGAATAGCGACTCTGCTAGCGTTTCCTTTGTATCGATATGGCATTCTCCAGGAAACAAATCAGCGCGGTCTTCACTACCGCACATGATGATTATACGTTCACAACCCGACGCTTCCAATTCTCTAGACAATCTTTCCACATTGGAATTCAGAAGAGACTTATCTTCGCCCATTCTGCTGGACTTACCCCCTGCAAGTATAATTCCAGTTAGCAGAAAAACACCTCAGTGCATTGAATCTAGACCATTCAAAGACAACTCAACTTCCCCTAGTAATTCGTGAACTCTTGCTAGAAGCGCACGTCTTTCCTTCGAAGAACGTGCGAGTGGAAGCCACTCTAACAGGCGCCTGATATCTTGAGCATCCCTCGCTACTGTCCAATTGAGAACCTCTTCCAAGACGGGGTCGTCTGCTGGAAGAAATCGGTCTGCCATGTTAGCCCCTCAATCATGGAGGGACAAAAACTCACTCGTTCAGAGAGCGCATTCTGATGCGTTCATACAACTCTCCACCCTTCGGCGCATTACGAACAAGTTCAATGTGTTCATCTCTCATATCAAGAGATGCGATTAACATCGAGTTTTGCATCTGTATCTTACTCTTGTTCCAAGAAAGCAAAAACTCCGCGCTAGGTATCGCCCTTCCTGAACGTTTGATTTCCTCTGCCATCTCGAGTAGCAAATCAAGAGGGATCCCTTTGTTCACAATACTGAGCATTTTTGCCCAAGCATCACCTTCGGTATTGGCGATAAGTAAACCGATAAGTTTCACATCTTCTCGACCACATCTTTTCCACAACCTCTTGATTAAATCATCAATTCTGTCTTCATGGTGGGTCAAAATCCATGAGGCAATTCTCCTCATTGTAGGGTCATCTGTTCCGATGTGAAACGCTAAACCACTTTTCTGAATCACCTTGTCAGTTATCGAGCGATTCACAAGGCCTTGAGAGCCACAATCATATGCAGTTTTGAGAAAGGAGAGGACCTTTCTTCCTTTGGGCAGGCCCCCATCGAATAAGGAATCGAGGTCGTCAGACAAAGGCTCACCTCAAGCACTCTTTGTGCGAACACTGTCGAATAGGCTTCCAACAAGGGAGACACTATCTTTGAGAGTTCCAAGTAATTTTTCAACCACGTTTTCATCTTCGGTTTTTTGGCGAATCATGTCCCTAAGGTCGGCTTCGATCCTTGAGTGGTCATCATCATTGATGTTGAATTGGTCTCTTAGGTGGGCGAGTACGGCGAACTCATCCTTTGACAGAGATGCGTTAACAATTGCAACTTCGAAAACTCTGGTGTATACCAAGCGCTGCTCGTTTGGAGAAACATCCCTTCCGGAATCAGAATCGCGGTTTTCTCTTATTGCCGAATATATCTCGGCAGGCTCTTCTGGAGATAGACCTAAAGCGTTAGCGAGTTTGATGATGAGGCGCTTCTCCTCTCTAGTCAAAACTCCGTCCCGAAGCATTACTTCGGTGGTTGTTCTGAACACAGAAAGTGCCCCTACGCTCTCGCCGCTCACAGATTAGCGAACAACTCTTACCACTTGAACCTCATTGATGATTTGAGAAATGAACGAAAAGCGGGGCTTACAGTGATAGTATTCAATAAGGAGGGGCTTGTCGAGGAAATTGTCCAAATCCGATTCACGACCAAATTTGCTTCCAAAAAAGCATAACCGGTCACCCTGGAAATGTGCCGATAGGCCAAATGAAAGACAGTGTCTTGGTTAGGACAAGGAGAGATTCCAATGGGAAAAAGAAACAACAGTGGAGGAGGTAAGGGCGGAGGCAAAGCCAAGGCTATGAAATACCTCATCAAAGCAGACCTAAAGGTCAACGGAAACGTCCAGCGCAAGGATATCATCGGCGCAATCATGGGTCAAACAGAAGGCCTGCTCGGTGAAGAATTGGAGCTTAGGAAACTTCAGCGTACAGCCAGAATTGGCCACGTCGATGTTGAAGTAAAGAGCAGCGGCGGGAAAGTCAACGGAGAAATCCTAATTCCAAGCAGCATGGATAACGTCGAGACTGCAATCATTGCATCAAGCCTAGAAACAATTGACAGAATTGGACCATGTGCGGCAAAGATTGTCGTCACAGAAATCCAAGACGTCCGCTCTACAAAGGTAAACGCAGTAATCGACCGTGCGAAGGACTTGCTTCTTGACATGGTCAACTCTGGCGATGCAGCAACAAAGACAGTTATCGAAGAAGTACGCAGCGTTCTAACCGTTGGTACAGCAAAGAACTACCACGGCCTAACATGCGGTCCAAACGTCGAATCCAGTGAATCACTGATTATCGTCGAAGGAAGAAATGATGTACGCAATTTACTAAATTTCGGTGTAAAGAATGCGATTTCATGCGATGGAGCGGGCTCGATCAAGCAAGAGCTAATCGACCTTGCAAACTCCAAGACCAACGTAATTCTAGCAATCGACGGCGACCGTGGAGGAGAGATGCTATTCAGGCAACTTCATGAAACTATGAAGATTGATTTCGTTGCACAAGCACCAGTTGGTCAAGAGTGGGAATTACTACCGCAGAAGACCGTAACAAAGTGCTTATCTCAGAAGATTGATGCAGGTAAGTTCGCTGCACAATTGCCTGAGGATGAACCAACTGAAGATGCAGATGCATGGCTAGAAGACATGGACGAAGGTGCTGAAGCACCTGCCGAAGTTCACGAGTACTTCGATCACATTGCAGACCTGAAGAAGAACAATGCAGTATTCGTAAACGTTGACGGTACCGTATCCGATGCGGTAAGTCCTGCTAAGTTAGCTGCAGCAGCAGAAGAGGCAGACGGCGCAGTCGCTATTGTCTTCAACGGCCCAGTAAGCGACAGAATTCTCGACATTGCTTCTGAAGCAGCAATCGAGACTGTTGTAGGAACAAAAGAAGGTAAAGGATTCTCAGCCCGTGACGATGTAAAGGCATGGCTTACAGAAAAGCACGCTTGAACATTCTACATGGTTAAAATTCATCAGTGAATTGTTTCCATCGCCCACACATGGGCGAAGATGAGGCGCCGGTATCAGCGCTAGCACCAGCCGTGACAATTAAGAGAAATTCAGGTTCACAAATCGCTCTAGCGCTAACCGTTTTCGCTTTAGTGATGGCATCTAATTCGATTATCAACGATTCCTGGCTAACC